>ERZ507026.520-NODE-520-length-16596-cov-5.996675_pt1 | contig 16596 bp, 13 predicted proteins | sample MGYA00512876_ERZ507026 | MGnify/ENA metagenome assembly ERZ507026 | reverse complement strand
GGAGACCGGTATCTGGTGCGTGAGGGAGTCTACGGAGCTGCCAATGGCAGCACCAGCACGGATGTCATCAACTTCAGCAATCTATCCCTGCGCGCCATCGCGGCCGAGGCGGGCTGGCTGTGCACCAACGCCAAGCCGGGCGGCGGACTGCCGATCGATTGGCACTACAGGGGCGAGAAGGGCTCGCACCAGCGCGAGTACGACAGCTGGGATATCCAGAATCTGAAATGCTCGGGCGTGTGGGACAAAATCGCCAACGTAGAAAACGGGCCCGACCTGCAACTACGGCCGAAACTGTCCGGCGACACGATCCGTTTCGACTTCATCGCCGGCAGCGACGCCGACCCAGACATACTGCAGGACACCATTATCGAACTCTCCAGCAGCCCGTATGGCGGGACGTTGGAGAACATCACCATCGATCATTTGGGTGCCGTGAACCGTGTCTATGCGAGCGGCTCGGGCACGGACAAGGCGCAGCTGTGCCACCTGTCCGAGGACCTGAGGCTCGTGAGCGGCGACCACGAGCCGTTCCCGCTCCGCGAGATGGCCTACAGCGACACGGACGCGGCCGATGCAAATCTGCTGCGCCAGCATGCCGACGGTGTCCTTTCCGCGAATCACGCGCCGCTCATGCAGATTAAAGGCGAACTCCACGCCAACGACATGAGCGTGGACGGCACCCCGTTGCATCCGCTCGGCAGCTTCTGGCCCGGCGAAACGATGCGGTTGGACATCCAAGGCTTCCCGAGTCTCGCGGACGGCGTGTACGAATGCCGGCTCATGCAGATGAGCGGCGACCAATCGGACAAGGTGAGTCTCATTTTCGACGCCATGGAGGATCCCATGGCCTGACATTTTGGAGGTGGCTATGTCCTCTCACGTGGAATTGAATCCAGACGATTCGACGCTCGGTCTGAGCCTTGGCATGAAGGCCATGCGCCTCGCCCTGACCCAGGAGACCCACAGGATAGGCACCGTGCGCATCCCTACACAGGGTGATACGGATGTCATCATTGGCGATGGCGCGTCGGACGGGGTCAACAGGATTGACCAGGACGGACGCCAGCTGCCGCTCGTGGACACGAGTGGCATCGACAAGGCCGCCAAGGACGCGCAGCAGAAGGCGGATGCTGCGGCGGCGAAGGCCGACAAGGTCCGAAGCGATCTGACCCGGCAGGTCCAGGATGCGAAGTCCGAGATGGACTCCACCGTCAAGGCCGCCCAATCATCCGCCGACAAGGCGCAGTCGGCGGCCGATGCGGCCCAGAAGGCGGCTGACAAAGCCAATGCATCCACCGCCGATTTGGACAAATCCATCAAGGCAGTCGATGCGAAGGTCATCGCGGCAAAACAGGCGGCTGCCGAAGCCCAGTCCAAGGCCGAGAACGTCGCATCCGACCTCGATTCCGCGAACGCGGTCATCGAACAGCACACCACGGAACTCGGAACCCTTACAACGAAGGTCTCCAATGCCGTCACCAAGTCCGACAGTGCCCTGAGTGTCTCCACGGAGGCCAAACAGACTGCGACCGAGGCATCGACTACGGCATCTTCCGCATACAAGGATTCGCAGACCGCTCTTACACAGAGCACCACTGCGACCCAGACCGCAACCGCCGCAAAGACCACTGCCGAATCGGCAGGCAAAACCGCAAACGATTCGCTTAAGCAGTCTTCCGCAGCTGTGCAGACGGCCAATCAGATCAGCACGACTCTGAAGACCGAGTATCAGACCAAGGCGGATGCCGACAAGATCTACGCGACCCAGTCGAGTCTGAAACAGACTTCGGATTCCATCACGACTTCGGTCTCAAAGACCTATGCGACAAAGGATGCATTGTCCGCTCTCCAGAACGTTGCGGATAACGCCATCGAATCCTGGCGGGGAACAGGTGTTCCGACACTGACGAACAAGCCGGCTTCGGACTGGACCACCGACGCGAAGAGGAAGAAGCACTCCGGCGACCTTTACTACGACAAGGCCACCGGCAAGGCATACCGGTTCGGCTCCGACGACGGCGAGACCTACACGTGGGAGCTGAACCAGGATACCGATGTCACCAAGGCATTGGCGGATGCAGCCAAGGCGCAGACTTCTGCGAATAATGCACAGGCATCTGCAACGGCAGCGAACACCGCAGCCGGTAAGGCCCAATCGACGGCGAATACCGCGGTCGGCAATGCCGCCACAGCGAAGAATGCAGCCGATGCCGCGCAATCCAGTGCGAACAAGGCTCAGGGCGATGTCGATAAGCTGAAGATCGATATTCCGGCGACCTATGCGACCAAGAGTTCTCTGTCTCAGACCGCGGAATCCATTACGGCGAATGTCGAGTCGGTTAAGACAACGGCGAATAGCGCCGTGACAGCTGCGTCGAAGGCGCAGCAGACCGCCGATGGTATTTCCGCGAATCTGACAAAGAATTATCAGACAAAATCCCAGGCAGATGCGATATATGCAACGAAGGCGAGTCTCAAGGCGACTTCCGAGAGTATTTCCGCCGAAGTCACCAAGGCACAGGGAACCGCCGATGGTGCCGTGACAGCCGCATCGAAGGCGCAGCAGACCGCCGATGCAGTCACTCTGAATCTGTCGAAGAACTACAATACGAAAGCGCAGAACGATGCTCTGTACGCGACCCAGACGAGTCTGAAGGCGACTTCCGATTCGCTTAGCGCGAATATTACGGCAAATGCGAAGACCGCACAAAGCGCTGTTGACAAGGCGACGAGTCTCGAAGCAAATCTTAACGGTTTCAAGACCACTGTTGCTGAAACCTATCAGACTAAAGATGGAATGTCTGATTATGCCACAACCAGTGCGTTAAACCAAACAGCGGATTCCATTAAAGCTGAAGTCACTGAAGTCTCTAAGACCGCAAACAGTGCAATGTCTAAAGCCACTACAGTGGAACAGACGGCTAGTGGATTATCCACCAAGATCACTGAACAGGGTAAGACACTCAATGCAACAGTTACAACAGCCAACGAAGCAAAGAGTACCGCTGACAGTAATAAGACCACTATCAGTCAGATAAGCACCGCAGCAAGTGATGCTTTATCTAAAGCCTCTACGGTGGAACAGAATCTGAGCGGTTTCAAGACCACTGTAAGCCAGACCTATACCACCAAGAATGATTTCAATAATCTTACGATTGGTGGACGGAATCTACTGCTAAACAGTAATTTCAGCAAAGGCACCGATAACTGGGTTCTTGAACTTCAGAACAATGGTCTTGGAACTGTCAAAGCCGAAGCACTTTCTGGATTTGCCTTTGCAACCACGATGCTGACAATAAATGTAACAAAGAGCACAACAAATCTTTGTCGCATTTATCAATTACGATCACCGAATCCGATGCGAACCGATACCGTCGATACTGTGTCATTCTGGGCAACTGCAAGTGAATCGGTTCCAGTTCAGTTCGGTAGAAATGATGATCAGAGATTCATCACGGTGCAAAAAGGTTGGCATTATTATAAGGCAACGGTATCAAAGTGGAATGGTTCAAATGCATTTGTTATCGGATTCAAAAATGGATTTGTAGGTACGCTTAAGATAACAAATATCATGTGGGAACACGCATCCAAGGCTTCCCAATGGTCTCCAGCCCCGGAGGATCTTCAGCCCGCAGGAGATTATAGCACCAAGTCATACGTCGATCAGACTGCTAAATCGGTGGCGCTTGGTGTTGTTCAGAATTATAAAGGTTCCGATGGATCCGGTCTGGCCACGAAATCCGATATCACGGTCGCAAAGGATAGTATTACAAGCACCGTCGCAAGTACCTACGCCACTAAGAGCGGCGTCACGCAGGAGATCTCGTCGAAGATCACCCAGAACAACAACAGCCTGGACGTGAAGTTCGCAACCAAGTCCGAAAACCAGACTGCACAGGACACGGCGAACGCAGCCAAGTCCGACGCGTCGAAGGCGCAGTCCCGTGTCGGGGCCCTGGAATCGTGCATCAGCCTCACATCCGATGGCGTGCAGGTCGGCAAGCGGTCGAACGGCGAGTTCACGGGACCGTCCGCACTGGTCGGCACCGATGGCGTCTTCCATGTGAAGAACCGTGATTCGAACGGCAAGACCGATGATGTGGTCAAACTCGGCCAGGATGTCCTGGTCGTCAAATCGAAGCTCGCTCAGAGCGGCGGCGGCTACATCGACCGGTTGATGGTTGGCCCATACGGAGACGACCATTTCGCGATCAGGCTGAGTCCGGCGCTTGCCGCTGACGCATCGAACTCCTCCGAACCGGTCCAGATGTGGCAGACCGGCTGGCAGAACGTCACGACTGGTAAGGGATGCGAGGTCTACGGCCACGCGTCATACGGGTACCGGGGAGGCTGCCTGCGCTTCCGAGGGCGCGTCAAGACCACGATCGACGGCGACAACAGTCTCTTCGACAACCCTGGCGTGCTCAAACTGTGGGTGTCGACCATGAACCGGAACTTCCTTCTGCCCGCCTACCGGGACAACGCGCTGGGATGGGCGAACGCGTACATACCGGCCAACAGCCGTCAGGTGAAGATCCACGGCGTCTGGGACTGGGTGTCGCTCGACCAGCTGAGCATCGCCCAATGAATCCAACTAAAAACAAACAAAAAGGAGGCCATCATGACTGATGACATCGAAACAACTGCGGAGGCCGGCGTGCTCGACCTGCGTCCGCCAAAAGGCAGCATCGTATACCAGCTGCTCCGTCTCGGGCTCGCGTTCGACCACAGCGACGCGGACGGGGAGGTGTGGTGCGACTACACGCGCGGCGTGACGGCCGTGTTCAAGGATCGTCGGGCGGGAGAGGTGACCATCTCTGACATGGACGCCAAGTACGACGCCACGGTCTCGGCCACGGAGCTTGTCGCCGTCACCGAGATCAAGACATGGCGCAGCGACGGGGCGCACGACTGATGCCGCTGGAGATCTTCTCAAGCACCGAGTTCTGGACGTCGCTGCTCGTCACCTTGGTCGGCGGCGGGGGAGTGGGCGCGATCATCGGCGCCGTCTCATCACGTCGCAAGGACACGGCGCAGATCGCCGCCCAAGCCTGCGACATCCTCACCGATTCCGTCATCAAACCTTTGCGTGAGCAGGTCGAATCACAGGAAGAGCAGATCCAGCACCTCGAATCGCAGCAGCGAAAATATTTCGCTCTGACGGCCTACACTCGCTCGCTTTTTCATTGGCTGCAGACCTTCTGCGAGATCATCGAGCCGGATTTCCTGGCGAATCATCCGAAGCCGCGCCTGCCGGACGAATTGCGCGCCGACATCGCGCCGGAAACACTGAAGGAGGAATCGTGACACTTGTCCATTTCCATCTGGCCGACGCCGAGGGGCGCGGTCTGGACGGCAGCGTGAGCCTTGTGCCCACAAGACGCGTGACGGTGCGTGACGCGATCCGTCTGCCGGTCGCGCAGACGGTCAAGCTCGACAAAGGTGAGGCCGTCGCGGAGGTGATGCCCTCGACCACCCAGTGGGTGTGGAGGGTGAGCGAGCTGGTGGCTGCCGGCGCCACCCGCTACGTGGAGGTGCCCGACAAGGAGTCGGCGGAGTACTCAGGGCTGGCGGACGTGGATCCCAAGACGTTGGACCAATCCTCGGAGACCGTGGCCGCGTGGGAGACCGTCACCCGCGCCGCCCAGTCCGCCCTGGACCAGATCGAGTCGATCGACGACAAGGTGGCCCGCGCCGAACGGTCCGCGCAGGCCGCGAAGGCCAGCGAGGGCGTGGCGGGGCAGGAGAGCACGAAGGCGGCGGATGCGGCCGCGAAGGCACTCGCGTCGCAGACGGCGGCGGCATCCAGCGCCAGTCTCGCGCACGAAGCCGAGACCACAGCCAATGGTCTGATCGGCGAGGCGAAGACCATCGCCGGTCAGCTCACCGAAACCGCCGGACAGGTCAAGCAGGATGCGGCCACGACATCCCAGGCAGCGGAGACCGCCACCGTCAAGGCCGCTGCCGCCGCTGTCGCCCGGGATAGAGCGGAAACGGCATCCCAGTCGGCGGAGACGGCCATGCAGACGGCTCAGGCCAAGGCGGATGCGGCTGGCGTGAGCGCCGACAAGGCGCGGGCTTCCGAGGCTGCGGCCGCGAAGTCGGCCGAGAGCGCCGGACAATCCAAGTCGGCGGCATCGGCATCCGAGAGCGCGGCGGCACGGTCGGCGACGGCGGCATCCAATTCGGCGGCGAAGGCAAAAGACAGCGAGACCGCGGCCAGTGCCAGCGCGGCCAGCGCGAAGACGGCCGCCGAATCAGCCAATACCTCCGCCAGCACGGCCACCGGCAAAGCGCATGATGCGGCCATCTCGGCCGATAAGGCCAAGGCCAGCGAGACCGCCGCCAAGGCATCGGAGACGGCGTCGGCCAAGTCCGCCACGCAGGCCGCCGACAGCGCCGCAGCAATCCCGAAATGGATCCAGTGCACGGACGCGGCTGACGCCGCCTCCAAAAGCGCCGCAGACCCGCTTAACTTCTACTGGTGGCCAAGGGAGGCGGCATGAGCGGCGTCAGCATCATGGGAAGGCAGGTCGGCGGCGCATGCCATGCGGGACACCGCATCGGCCTTTCGCATTCCGGCACGCGCCTGCTGCCCGCGCTTGGAGGGAACCTCATCGTCAATCCGGGTTTCGAGACCGGCGACCTCACCGGATGGGCCGTGGTCGGCAGAGGCGGCAACGTGGTCGACCATCACAGATCGTCCGTCAACGCGCCGCATTCGGGGCGCTGGTGGTTCGTTTCGCAAGACTCGTCCGGCATCAGACAGCGCGTCGAGGTGGAACCGGGCAGCGTTCTGAGACTGTCTTTATGGCGAGCCGAAGGCGCCGTCGAAAACGGACGCTTCGGCATGGCCACGGTCACGGCGGACGATGCGAGCACACTCGCCACCATGCGACTGACGGTACCGAAAGACACCGCCTGGCATGAATGGACATGCGATTTCGACGTGCCCGATGGCGTGACCGCGGTGACCGTCACCATCACAGGGAACACGTGGATCAGGATCGATGACGTCAGCGTTCGGTAGATCATCTAAGGAGACAATAATGACCGATTATCCGCTTCGGGGGGGGGTATGCGTCAATGGCCTGCCGGTCGCCGGAATCTGCCATGCCGGCCGGCGCATCGGGCTGACGCACGACGGCGCACTGCTCGTGCCCAGCGGCAAGAACCTGCTCCGCTGGTCGGAGATGACGGCCTTCGACGGACTGGTCAAGACCGCAGTGACCGACGACGGCGGCCTGCACGTGAAGGTGAAAGCCGGCCTGCACTGCTGGTACGGGATCTCATGGGACATCGCCTGCGCCGACATCGGCGTGAGCCCCGGCGACACGCTCACCGCAAGCCTCACGGACGACGAGCAGCTGGGTGGAGGGATGCTGCTGAACCTCAAGTTCCTCACCGACTCCTACGGCAGCTACGCGGAGCAGCAGAACTTCGGCTGGGGCAACATCCCCACCTTTACCGTCCCGGAGAAGACCATCGTCATCCAGTTCACGGTCATGGCCACAACAGACATCTCGGCCGACCTGTCCAAGACCATCCACCCGCAATTGGAGAAGGGCTCCAAGCGTACTTGCTGGGAGCCGCCCGAAAAACTGCGGGGGGGGGGCGTCCTAAAAGACCTTAACCTGTGCGGCGCATGGGACAACTGGGGCTCGAAATTCCCGACATGGGAAGTGTCCGGCCATACGGCGCATGTCGCACGACCGGACACGGCGACCAAATGGCAAGCACGAAAGATGAGCGCCGTCACCCTCCCGGCGGGAACCTACAGCGTGCGCGTCGACATCACCGGCGACGCCGGCCTCGCGTTCGAGGTGCATGTCGGCGGCAGGGTCGCCTTCTACGCCGGAAGCGACTGGCGCAGATTCACCCTGGACCAGCCGACTGAAGTCTACGTGCAGCTGGCCGTTCGTCCCGCATGGACAGGCGAAGCCACCCTCACGCCCGTCATCCTCGAAGGCGACTGGACAACCACCTGACATCCTATTTTCCAAAAAACCGCAAGGCCATCTCTTCGGAGGTGGCCTTTTCTATTGCCCCGAATCGGGGCGGGAAGGAGAGGAATTTGAACATCCTCAACAAAGGCAAGCCGGCACACAGGCACGCGCGCATCACGCGCAGGATCCGCACGCCGCTGGCCGCGCTGGCGGTGGCCGTCTGCATGCTCTCATCCTCGTCTTCAATCACGGTGCGCACATGCGCTAACCGCATCCATTTTCAAGGCCATCTTTCCGGAGGTGGCCTTTCTCACGCCTGAAGGAGGCAAATCATGGCAGACCATGCCACTAAAAACAACACCAACAATCTTCCCGGCCTGACCGGCGAACGGGTCAAGGCCGGCGTGACCATCGTCGTCACCCTCTACGCTTTGATTAACGCCGGTCTCAGTCTGGCCGGCATCAATCCGCTGCCATTCACGGACGAGCAGGTGAGCGCTTCGGTCTTCGGCGTCATCGGCATCGCGGGCACGATCTACGGCTGGTGGAAGAACCAGAACATCACGTCCGCGAGCCTCGCGGGACAGCAGCTCGTGGACGCCCTGAAGAAGGAGGGCGTGGTCAACAGCGTCAGCGCCGCGAAGAGCGCGGCCCTGAGCGCGGCGGCGGCAGTGGACAAGACCACGCCGAAGACTGCCGCCGAATCGGCCGAATCGACGGACGTGGACAACACCGTGGCAGACTCCGACTTTGTGCCGGGCGGTGACGTCCAGTGACCGGCGCAGGCTTCGCAAGATGGCGTGGCAGTCCGAACCACTACGCGGGGCGCAACGGGTTGCACGTGGACCACATCACCCTGCATATCATGGTCGGCCGATTGGCCGGCACGGACTCGTGCTTCATGAGCTCCAGCTTCCAGGCCGCCTCGCACTATGGCGTCGGCGGCGACGGCAGCGTCTACCAGTGGGTGGACGAGACGCAGGGCAGCTGGGCGGACGCCAATTGGCAGAGTGATTGCAGCGGCATCACCATCGAGCACGAGGGCGGCATGGACGGGATCCCCGTCACCGACGCGGAGGTCGAGGCCAGTGCCAGACTGTGCGCCGACATCGCCAGCCGATACGGGTGGAAAACCCTCTGGCACGACGCCAGCGGCAACCGGCACGGCAACATCGTCCTGCACCGCGAGGTGCCGGGCACGGACCACTACGGGTGTCCCGACAGGTGCGTCAACGCGCTGCCGGTGGACAGGATCATCAAAAGAGCGAACGAATTATTGGGAGGAGACGACATGTCGGCAGAAGACGTGTGGAATTTCAATCAGAATGGTGTCCTGATGCGTGATCGCCTGCAGGGCACGGACGCGGCGGCAAACGCCACGAAGAAGGAGCTTTTCAGGCTTTCGCAGTGGGACAGGCGGACGCACGCGTCCGCCTTGGGCAACCTCGTGGTCGAGCAGCCGGTGCAGGGCGGCGCGAAATTAGGGGATCGTGTCGCCGGCATCGATGCGAAGACCAGCCAATTGGTCACGCAGGTGGCCGCCCTGACCGAGGCGGTCAAGACCCTCGCCGAAAGCAAGGGCGCCGACCCGGACCGGATCGCGGCCGCCGTGGAAAACGCCGTGAAGGCCAAGCTCGACAAGCTCAGGATCACCGTCACGGACGGTTCCGACGAAAAATAAGCGTTGCGTTAAAGACAAGTGCAACGTTTTAGAGTCCTAGCATGCGTAAGGATTGATTCTTACGCTTATCCTTTCACATGTTAGAAAAGTGAAAGAATTTTGCCCCTCTCCCGACCGACACGGCCGGGAGAGGGGCGCTTTTCTGTTTCGACGGCTATGATATCCATAAAAACGGAGTGCCTTTTGAGTGCCCGACAGTGCACGGAAGACTCAAAACCGTTGAAAACACTTGAGACACGGAAATGTAGCAGAGTTCAAGTTCAACGTCTCCAAGTAGTTTTCCTCGGCTCCCCTCTCTGAGGGGAGCTGTCGCTGAAAGCGACTGAGGGGGAGTGTTGCGGAAAGGTCCGAGCAGTGTTGGTTGCCCGGACCTTTCTTCATGTTACGAACCTTTATGAACCTCGTTGAGATGAGGTGTTTGCGTCCACCTTTCTTGGGCTTCCGCGTTCTCGTCGACTCCTGTGACGAGAACATTCCTCAATGATTTCGATACCTGTATTTTCAGCGGACGTTTTCCGGTCTGTACGACCAGCCTTGCGGCCCCTGTATTTCCACATCGCCTTTCCGGAACAGGTCGCCGTCCGGCTGATCGCTCTCATCGATTTCGTCGAGCACGACCTTGTCATAGATGTCGCGGATGTCGGCGATGCCCGCTCCGCGATAAACATCGTGACGAGACGCAAAGAGACACGATAAACCGCCTCAGTGTTTACGAAGAGCAGCTATAGGCGGTTTCAAGTATGCAGTATTGAGATGGATTATGCGGCGAGTTCCACGGGTGCACGCTCGTCTAGTTTGGAATAGGGGATGACGGTCACTCCGTTGGAGTCCTTCTTCGTGTCATCCCGTCCGAACATGATGTCTTTCACGGCGTCCTTGTCGAATCGGTTCGGTGCCTGGCAGAACCGGGTCGGATGGTTGGCGCTAGGACAGCACCCTCTTCTGTTCTGTAACGGCATCAGTACAATGTTCGTAATGAACAGTTGTTCGCGCAAGGAAATGCCGGCATATGGTGCGTCATGTTCAAAGCATAGAGATTCATTATCCGGCCTCCACGAGAATGATTTGGTTCTAGCGCAATACATGCTTTCACGACACATGCTTTCGTGATACATACGTTGGTCAGAAGATATTGCGCTAGAACTCAGCAGTCACCGCACGTGGTCCACGATGTCGTTGACCTTGGTCATATCGATATCGCGCTCGCCGAATGCCTGCCGCTCGTAGGCCAGGTCGATGTGGTGTTCGTGTGCGTAATCGATGATACGGCGAGCCAAATCGGCAATGTCGCCGGACTTGTTGAAGGAACGACCACGCAGCAGCACGCGTTGCATAAGAGGGCGCATCGCCTTGACCAACTTGTACCGGTCTGACTTCACCTTCACCATCCAACCGTCGGCAAAATATAGCACCACGCCTTCACGCGGGCTTGCCTTGGCTTCGCCGATTGCCTGGGCGACTTCTTCCGGCGAATGGCAGATCGCCACCGTTTCCGGCCGCACGAAGCCGCCGGCAAGAGTGAACGTTTCCTCGTGAGCGGCATCGATGGAGAACGATTCGGCATTACGAATCAGATGCAGCAAGCGCAGCCCGGATGATTCGTATCCAACGATGTGCCGGTCGGACTCGCGATCGATGACTTCAAACGCCGCCGTGACATTCCACTCATGCAACATACGCCACAATTCGGCACGTACCGCTGAATCTGAAGGAAACAGGCGCTCGATAAGCGCGGAATAATCCGTTTGCCCCGACTTCGACCAGAAGCGGAACAATCCAGGAGTTCCCGCCGCGCCCACGAGCCCGAGAAATCCGTTCTCCTTGCGCTCAACGCGCACGGGCAACGACTCTGGATGTTCTTGAGCGTGATTGACGACTTGGGCGAACGATGTCTCCTCCGTCTCGTCCACAGCAAAGAACTTCTCGAACCCGCGTTGCACCACCTGACCGTTGCCGCCGATAAAAAGCCCTCGCGCATTGATGGTGCGATCCGTCCACCGATGTTCACGAAATGCCTCTGCAGTGAAATTGCACGCATACACGTCTGTTTCGCCGCGCACCGGAATAACCCGAACGTAAGGGTCCGCGCGCATACGCTCCAACAGGTTTCCATTCGGATCGCCCGGTTCCAACGGGCGGAACATCGCGGTGTGAAAATGCTTCCAGGACGAACGAATGTAATCTTCCGGAACACGGTCAGCGGTATCACGCGCCGCATTGCGACGCAACAATTCGTCTAGAGGAACGTCAAAATCCCTCGTTTCCCACAGTGCGCCATGACGTTGAGCGAGTAGCGCCAGTTCGGCTGCATACCGGGGATTAGCGTGTTGCGCATCCGCCACCACATCCCACCCCGCATCCAATGCGTCGGCAATCATGTGCCGTCCCATGGCAACCACCATGTCATTGAATCGCTTGCCGTGCTCGGATTGCAGTCGGTTTCGGACCTGTGCCGAGCCGGCGATCATGAGCCGAATGTCATCGAGAGAAATCACGCAATGCGGCCACGTGTTGGCGGGGTCCTCACACCATGAGCGTGCCCACGTGGACTTGCCCGAAGCGGGCAGTCCTCGCAGAATAATGAGCTTTGCCATAGCCAAGCTCCTTTCGTTGTGCTGTGGGGCGAGACAGGTGCCAGCGATGGCATAAGGTTCTGCTCGCCCCAATATTGCTTGTATTATGATTCGGCTGCCGAAACCGAGCCGCCTGGTTCCTGCTGTGCGGCGGAGTCAATGGGCGCCGGCCCGGGGGAGTCGGGCATATCCAGCGGTGATACGTGCGTTGAATCGGTCGCGTGTGCATGGAACCAGTCGGCAATCTGTGTTTCGCTTACCGGTTGCAGATTCCATGCGTCCAGTCCAACGTTGAGGGCTTCGTGGCGTGCGCCCTCCGGAGACAGCTGGTGCGTGTGACCATACAGCAGACGATGTCCGTCGAACGGCAATGCCTGATCGCGGAAACGTACGGCATCATCCGGCCAGCCATAGGCAAGATCCTCACGGTAGGGGAAATGCGATAGATTGACGGTCTCCGTTGCCTGCGGGCGGCCAATTCCGAGACCGGTCAGCTCCGCCGTGCTGTTCGGCTCAATCGATTCGAACAGATCTCGCGCGGGTGCATCGTCCAGCCACCAGTCATCGTGATTGCCGATAACCGCGTGCAGATGCCTGCAGCGCAGCTGACGCAGGCAGCTCTTCAGATGCCGGACCGATGTTCGGTATCCGATATCGCCCAAAATCCACAGCTCGTCGTCCTCGCCGACAATCCGATTGATATTGGCCACGATTGCTTCATCGTGCGCATCGGTGTCTGCGGCCTTGCGGAAATTGAGCCGGGAATCGTCAAGCACCACGCCCTTCGCCCAATCCTCGGCGGCCTTGCGTCCCTGCGAGGAGAGGAGAGCGTCATACTGCGTGTGCCCAGGGTCGAACGTGGTGAATCCGCGCAGCACGCTGACCAGCGGATGCCCGAAATGCGTGTCAGTAGTGAAATACTTCATGATCTGTTGTTCTTTCTGAATATGTGATGGTATGCAATGGGTTTTGCTGCGGTGCATTGAGTTGCGACTATGCCAAGAACGCATGCTCGTGCAGGTGCGTTTATGAGGCATGGTGCGAACGAGTCGGCTCGATATCACCGGCAATGATTCAGCTATGCGCCAATGAGAGGTGTACTGATCAGATTTGTATGGCAGCGAGCAGGCTGCGCTTGTTTCCGGTTATTGGCTGGAACTGAGCAGTGCGCAAACCCTGTTTGAAGGCGCATTCGAGCATCGCCGGCAGGTTCGTCTGCTGACGCTTGGCGTGTTCGTTCACGCCGTTGCTGCTGAATGCGATACGTTGAATCATGGTGTGCACACCATAAGGTCTTACGTCCAAATCCGTCAAATCACGGTGTGTGTAAGCAAGTTACGTTTTGGTCATTCATGGGGGCTTCTTCGCGAATCCGTCAAACTACGCAGTGTGCATGTATGGTCATGTACCGCAGCTACGTAATTATGAGTACACTTGGCCTATAAGTGCAACGAAGCACTTGCCGTCGATGACGGACATCATGGCAGGTGCGTGAAAAGGGGAGCAACAACCATGGGCAACATGTTCGATAATTTGGGCAAAGGTCTTAATGATTTCACCAAACAAGCCGGTAAAATAGCCGGAAATATCGGTGACACAGCGGGAAAAATCACGAAAGATGTTGCCAAAGGGGCAGGTAAGATCGTCAACGATGCGGGTAAGCTTGCCGGCGATGCGGGCAAAATGACGGCAGCTGTTGCAGGGAGCGTGGCACAGTCTGCGGCCGTCGCAAGTGGCGAAGTAAGCAAAGCGGGTGACAGCATGGCAAAGGGTACCGTCTCAATCGCTAAAAACGTCAAGGATAGTGCCGATAAGGTCGATTTGTTTAATTCCAAACTAAGAGCTAAGGCTGTCGAGGATTACAACAATGCCGTAGAACGCTATGAAAACGTAGCGGATGATTTAGCTAAAAGTACGCAAGCGCTGTATGACTTGAGAAAAATCGCTATTGTGCATGTCAAGTATGTTGAACAACATATCAATCAATTGGCTAATACGCCAAAAGAATTTGCCGTTGAACTGCATAAGATCAATACCGAAGTAACGACGTTCGAGAATAAAGAGGATGAGATTAAGGAGGCAGAAAAGCAAGCAAAAGCAGCTGAAGGAGGGTCTGGAGCAGGGGCCACCCTCAGTGCTTTGGGAATCGCAGTAGCAACCATGGGACCTACGGCTGCAATGGGTGTGGCCACCACCTTCGGTGTAGCTTCGACCGGTACTGCCATTTCTGCATTATCCGGAGCTGCAGCAAATAGTGCTGCTCTGGCTTGGCTTGGTGGCGGTGCATTGGCTGCAGGTGGCGGTGGCATGTCAGCCGGAACCGCGTTCCTGGGCCTGGCTGGTCCGGTTGGATGGACCATCGCTGGCGTGGCGGGCGCTGCGGCAATTGGTTCTGGTATTTATGCGAATCATAAAAACAAAGAAACTGCTGACAAGCTTTTGCTTGAGCGCCAGAATGTGGAAGTATTAATTCGCAAATTCAATGCGAAGAATGCCGAAGTCGCGGCATTGACTGAGGCAACGCAAACTCAGATAGATGGTGTACAGCGTGCGAATGCTGCGGTGACAGGCGCCGATTACAGCCAGTTCTCCCACGAAGAGAAAATGCAGGCGGGATTACTGGTCAATATGACGCTCACCTTAGCGCAAATGATTAACAAGGAACTGGAACTCGATGACTGACAAGAATACTGCTGACAAGCACGCCATCGATAACAATGTTGCTCAGGGCATTGCCGCGTATATTGATTATTTGAATCAGCTACGTGTGTCTACTCTGATGGACACATTGAGACAGATTCTTAATAATGAAACAGGTCAGCTGAAAGATCTCGCCGAGCGACAAGCTAATGCGCTAAGGAACCTTGATTTAGCGAATCAAAATGTCATGAACATTGTCAACAGTGGGCGTGGTGGTGAAAATGGTATGCATGGATTTATCGCTGAATTCGCGCAGACGGGAATCGCTAACGCCAGACGAGCATTTGAAGGGTTGGAAAAATCAACAATTACGCTTAATGATAATGGTCCTGCTGATTTGTTGATTAACGGCAAGCCAGTGCAGGTAAAGTTCTATGCGAACCTAATGAACGAGCTGAAGACATCTGCGGAATACCGTTCTATGGATATGATGTTTTCAAAGGACCACATGGACGTTTTTCGTGCGGTCATGCATGGCGATAAAGAAGTCTTTCTCAACGGACAACCGCTAACCAGTAACCAAGTGCAGAAAATTAAGCAGCTTATCGAAGAGGAAAGTAACATCCGGGGACTGTCCTGGGACAAATGGATGCAATCATCGGTATTGAAATATGATCAGGTCCAAAGAGAAGCGATTGACCGGACTTTTACTGAAGAAACCGACAATATTAAACGGCAGACATCCGAGCAAAAGAGCGAAATCTCCAATAAGGCCAATACGGATAAGGCTGCTGCATATCACAAAGCTCAGCCGAATCTAGGCGAGGCTAACAAAGCTGCCGGGGTGGGTGCTGCTATCCAAGGTGGATTGAACTTCGGCATTTTCGTGTATCAAAAGCACGAAGAAGGCAAGGAAATATGGCAGTTTACCGCTGAGGATTGGAAGGAAGGAGGCGTCAAGACAGCAGAGGGTGCCTTCAAAGGCGGGTTTTCGGGCTATGCAATTTATGGATTGACCAATGTCTGTCATCTTTCGGCTCCGAGCGCAGGGGCGATAGCGTCCGGAACTTTTGGACTCATAGATGCTGTCATGAAATTCCGTTCCGGAGAGATTGATGATGACGGTTTCTTGAGCTTGGTAACTATCAATGCCCTTGATGCTACCGGCGCGGCGGTAGGAGCGGCGATTGGTCAGACGCTTATTCCTGTTCCCGTTGTGGGCGCGCTTATCGGGTCAATTGTCGCTTCGAATGTGCTTGGTCTTGGCAAGAACATATTGAGTGCAAGAGAGCGGGCAATCATCGCTGAATATCAGCGCAAAGCGGACTTGTTCGTCGCGAATCTCGACGTGCAATACGCGCAAATATTGGAAACTCTTCTCGATAAATACCGGAAACTAGGGGAGCTGCAGACTTATGCATTCAATCTTGATTTAAATATACAGCTACGTTTCGCCGCATCTGTTGATTTGGCAAGATTCATTGGTGTCTCTGAAACCGAGATATTGCACAATGAAGCAGAGATTGACGACTTCTTCCTGTAAGGGGAGATGTTGCCGTAATTGCTGTACCAACGACTAGACGTTGGTACAGCAACAATCTTTGGTTTTGTAGGTATGTGATTTCGAGTAATTCACAAACTGTAGATCTGTGCGCCGAACGGCCAGAGCGCGAGCTTGGCCATTTTGAACGATTGCAGTCCGAACGGAATACCGATAATGGTGATGCAGTTGAGTACGCCGGCTCCCAGATAG
>ERZ507026.514-NODE-514-length-16660-cov-6.184342_pt1 | contig 16660 bp, 13 predicted proteins | sample MGYA00512876_ERZ507026 | MGnify/ENA metagenome assembly ERZ507026 | reverse complement strand
CGTCGGCCATGTCGGCGGGGATGGCGCAGGCAGCGGCCTTGCCGCCCTTGACCTCGTAAGCGGTGTTATGCAGCAGGTCCACGATGCCCGTGACCTTCTTGTTGCCGTCAATGACCGGGGCCACAATGGGAACCACAGACTGGCCGAACTTGCCCTTCAGAGCATCCAGACAGGCCTGATAGTCGCTGTTGTCCTCGTCGGTGCGATTGACGAAGATCATGCGGGGCTTCTTGCCCAGCAGCTTCCAGCTGCGCTCCATACCCACGGACAGGCCGTCCTTGGCGGCACCCACCAGCACGGCGCACTCGGCGGCACGGATGGCGGAAACAGCCTCGCCGGAGAAATCAAAGTTGCCGGGAGCGTCCATGACGTTGATACGGACGCCCTTATATTTGACCGGGGCAAAGGCCAGGGAAATAGAGATCTGGCGCTTGATCTCCTCGGCGTCGTAGTCGCAGACGGTGTTGCCGTCGGCGGTACGGCCCAGACGATCAGTCCCCTTGGTCATGAAGAGCATCTGCTCGGCCAGCGTCGTCTTGCCGGAGCCACCGTGACCCAGCAGGCAGATGTTGCGAATGTCATTGGCAGTCATATACAGTATTCTCCCTTCGTTTGGTGCGAATGCGCCGTCCGGCGCAGCCAGTCAATGAGAAAAGTATATACTATTTTTTTGCACTTGACAAATACAACTTTCAGCGTCTTTTTTGTGGAAAATGCCGGGAGGCTCAACGGCTCTCCCGGCATGGGTATGGAATGGTATCAGTAGTGGCGCACCAGTCCTGCCAGCAGCAGCACCGTCAGCAGCCACAGCAGCAAAAAGCACAGGAAATTCAGGGCCGACAGAGTGGCAAAGACCCCCACGGAGGTGAAATAATACGCCAGCAGCAGGCCCGACAGCCCGCCCAGCCACGACAGCACCGTTCCGTCCCGGACGGCACGCCGCATCCTGCGGCTGCCGATGACCGTTTCGGCAAAGGCCATCAGCCCGTCCCGGTAGATGATGGCGTGGGGCCGGCCACGGCCCTCCGTCAGCTCCGACAGGGCCAGACGGGTGGAGATATCCGGGTACAGGGGCCGGGCGTCCAGCCGGAATTTCCGCTTCAGCAGCGCCGGAGTGATGTTGGTGCTGCGGGTGGCCAGCACCGGAGTGATGCGGTTGCGGCGCATGGCCCGCAGCGCCCACTCCACGTTGCGGGAGGGCTGGTATTTGATGGCAAAGATGGCGATGAGCTGACCGTCCACCGCCAGAAAAACGCCGGTCTTGAGCTTCAGGTCACGGGGCAGGGACACATGGCGCTTTTTCATGAAATAGGCGCTGCCCATGGTGACGGATTCCCCACGGATGGTACCGCCGATGCCGCCGTCCTCGTAAAAACGCAGGTCCTCCAAATGCAGGTGGGTGCCGCCCTCGCTGGCCAGCAGCTGGTCAAACAGCGGCGTCAGCTGGCTTCCGGCGGCCTGTGCCGCCGTGGCGGCATAGGACACCACCTTGCCGATCTCCTCGCCGTACAGCTTCAGTCCGTTGAGGCTCACCGTTCCCGGTGGGAACAGGTCGTCATCCGTCACCACCATCCGCCGGGCGGCGGTGATGGCGGAGGCCCCGGCATAGCCCGCCACGGCGCTGCCGCTGCGGTTCAGGCGCCGGTTCAGCGATGACAGGGGCAGCGTTCCCGCCACCGGCAGAGCCAGCGGCAGTCCGCCGGACAGCAATGCCGACCAGATCCACAGTGGCCGCACCGGCTGCCCCTCCCCGCCGAAACACACCACCGCCGCCAGAATGGAGGCAGCGGCCAGCGCCAGCGGTGTCAGGATGACCTGCCAGCGATAGGAGACATCCGGCTGGTGGGAGAGCCGGTAGAAGCCCTCCGCCGTTCCCTGCTGCTTGCAGGCCCCGGCGGGGGTCACGGATACGTTGTAGGGCGGCTCACCCCCCAGATCGGCCAGCCGGAAGCCTGCGAGCCGGGCTTTGGCCGCCAGCAGCTGGCCCCACAGACACAGCAGCAGGGAGATGACCGGGACGGCCGCCAGCGGCAGCTGCTCCCCGTAGCCCAAGGCGGCGTAGACGCAGTCCCCCAAACACACCAGTGATGCCAGCAGCGCCGCCGTCTCGCAAGTGATGCGGCGCTGGGACAGCTGCTTACGAGCGCTGCGCCAGACCCGGCCCGACAGGGCCAGTGCCAGCAGCAGCAATCCGCCGGGGATGATCCCCCGCAGCACGGGCAATGCCGCCCACAGCCGGGGGATATACAGCCCCAGCCCGTCCAGCACGGACAGCACCGTCAGCAGCACCGCCTCCGGCAGTACGCACCAGCACTGGCGTTTTAAGCGGGCGCAGCGGCGCTTCTCGGCCCGGACGGCCACGTCCATATCCGGCTCCGGATCGGGTTCCGGCTCCGGCTGAGGCTCCTGCGGCTGCTCCCACAGGGTCTCCGTATCCTGCGGGATGGGGGCGGCGCTGCGGGGCCTTGTCAGCTTCTCCCACCAGTGCCGCAGCACCTCCCGCAGGGGCGGACGCTCCTCCAGAATGCCGTCCTCCTGCTCCTCCAGCACGGAGGAAACGGTGTCGTTCATGATCTGCTCCAAGGAGACTTTAGGTGCCTCCTGCGGTTCCGGCGTTTCCTGCGGCTCCTCCGCCGGTTCCTCCTCCGGGGCGTTCTCCTCCGAAGATGCTTCCGTGGCAGTGGTCTCCGCCGCCGGTTTCCCGTCCTCCTCCGGTACCGGTTGGTGCGGGAAGTGGATGATCTGTGTCTCGGGCGGCTGGTCCTCCTCCGGCAGCAGCGGGCCGCCGGAGGAAAATACCTCCTCCAGCACCTCCGCCGGGAAATCCATATCCACCGGGTCGGCGCCGGGGGTGAACCGCAGTCCCTCCGGCTGTTGGGTGGTTTTCACCGCAGCAGAGGTCTCCGGTTCAGCGTGGGGCTCCGGCTCTGCGGGAGCTTCCTGCTGAGCAGGGGCTTCTGCCGGAGCAGTCTCCGGGGAGTTTTCCTCCGCAGGCAGATCCTCCGTCCGGTACAGGTCGCTGCCGCTGCCGAACTCCGCCAGAATATCCTCCAGAGTAAACTCCGGTATTTCGTTGTGATCCTCTCGGTGTTCCATGGTACCTCTCTTTTAGATGCTCCGGGTCCTTACACGGTGCGCTGCCGCACCGCCTCATACAGCAGGATGGCAGCCGCCGCCGATGCGTTCAGGGAAGAGATCCTCCCCCGCATGGGGATGCTCACCAGAAAATCGCAGTTCTCCGCCACCAGCCGGCTCATGCCGTCGCCCTCGGAGCCGATGACAATGGTCGCCGGGCCCTTGAGATCGGCGTCATAGAGCCGGGTCGTTCCCTCGGCGGCAGTGCCGAACACCCAGATGCCTTGCTTTTTCAGATCCTTCAGCAGGGATGGGATATTGGCCACCCGTGCCACCGGCATATAGCTGACGGCCCCGGCGGAGGTCTTGGCCACAATGGCCGTCAGACCGGCGCTGCGGCGCTTGGGGATGATGACCCCGTGGGCTCCGGCGCACTCGGCGGTGCGGAGGATGGCCCCCAAATTGTGGGGGTCGGAGATCTCATCGCAGACCACCAGCAGCGGCGGCTCCCCCTTGGCGGCGGCAGCGTCCAGCAGGCTCTGCACCGTCACATACTCCCGCACAGCGGCCAGCGCAATGACCCCCTGATGGGCGTGGGTGCGGCTCATGCCGTCCAGCTTCCGCCGGTCGGCCTCCACCACCACGATGCCCTGGGCCCGTGCCTTGGAGGCGATGTGGCCTAAGGTCTTGTCCGTCTCCCCCTTGGCCAGATAGATCTTATCCATGGTCGTTCCGGCCCGCAGGGCCTCGATCACGGCGTTGCGGCCCTCGATGATGCCGTCCGCCTCTGCCTCCGGCCGTCTCTGTTCGTTGTCTCTCATAGGAATTTTCCTCGCAATGCATACATAATTGGTCTCAGTATACCATACTCTGGCCGGGAGATAAAGCGCCATTCATAGAAATTTTACAGGAAAATTCCCGCCGTTCGCCTTGTGAAGATATCCGAATTGTGATATACTACACGAAAATTAAAGCACTTCTACGCCCCGCCCGGCGGGGCTGCATGGAAGGAGACCGACATGGATCCCAACAACAAGAAAGACCAGAAAAATAACCAAAACCGCAACCGCAATATGCGGGGGGTGGTGACCCTCATCATCTGGGCGCTGGTGCTGACGGTGGTGTTCAACTATATCAACGCTTACAGCAACAATCTCACCAAGCGGGCCAGCAGCCATGAGATCCCGTACAGCCAGCTCATCGACCTCATTCAGGAGGATCAGGTGGCGGAGCTGAAGATCGAGAACGGCGTCCTGTATGCCACCCCCGTGGATGGCTACGTCTACACCGAGGAGGCCACCGATAAGAACAAGGAACCCAAGAGCTATACCCAGAGCGAGAAAACGCCTCTGATCCTGTATACCACCGCTCTCAATGACGCCAGTCTCCTGCCCCTGCTGGAGGAGCACAACGTCAAGTACACCAGCCCCGTCCAGACGCAGATGAGCCCCATTCTGGAGTTCATGATCGCCTATGTCCTGCCCACGATTTTGCTACTGGGGGCATTTTTGCTGGTGATGCGCCTGCTGGCCAAAAACGGCGGCATCGGCGGCATCGGCAGCGTGGGCAAATCCAACGCCAAGGTGTATATGGAGAAGTCCACCGGTGTCACCTTCAAGGACGTGGCCGGTCAGGACGAGGCCAAGGAGTCGCTGGAGGAGATCATCGACTTCCTCCACAACCCCCAGAAGTACACGGCCATCGGCGCAAGACTGCCCAAGGGCGCTCTGCTGGTGGGCTCTCCCGGTACCGGCAAGACTTTGCTTGCCAAGGCCGTGGCCGGCGAGGCCAACGTCCCCTTCTTCTCCATCTCCGGCTCGGACTTTGTGGAGATGTTCGTGGGCGTGGGCGCGTCCCGTGTCCGCGACCTGTTCAAGGAGGCCGCCAAGGTGGCTCCCTGCATCATCTTCATCGACGAGATCGACACCATCGGCAAATCCCGTGACGGCGGCCGCTTCGGCGGCGGCAACGACGAGCGGGAGCAGACCCTGAACCAGCTGCTGGCGGAGCTGGACGGCTTCGATCCCGGCAAGGGCATCATCGTTCTGGGCGCCACCAACCGCCCGGAGGTGCTGGATAAGGCCCTGCTGCGCCCCGGTCGCTTCGATCGGCGCATCACCGTGGATCGCCCCAATCTGGCGGGCCGTCTGGCCACCCTGCAGGTCCACACCCGGAACATCCATCTGGCCGAGGACGTGAATCTGGAGAAGATCGCTCAGGCCACCGCCGGCTGCGTGGGCGCAGATCTGGCGAACCTTGTCAACGAGGCGGCCCTGCGGGCCGTGCGGCTGGGCCGCAGCGCTGTGAATCAGAATGACCTGCTGGCGGCCTTCGAGACCGTCATTGCCGGCTCCGAGAAGAAGGGTACCGTCATCACCGACGAGGAAAAGCGCATCATCGCCTATCACGAGGTGGGCCATGCGCTGGTGGCGGCCAAGCAGAAAAACGCCCAGCCCGTCAGCAAGATCACCATCGTCCCCCATACGCAGGGCGCTCTGGGCTATACCCTGCACCTGCCGGAGGAGGAGAAGTTCCTCATGTCCCGTGAGGACATTCTGGCGGAGATCCGCACGCTGCTGGCCGGCCGGTCCAGCGAGGAGGTGGTGTGCCACACCATGACCTCCGGCGCCGCCAACGACATCGAGCGGGCCACGGAGATGGCCCGGAATCTGGTGGCCCGGTTCGGTATGTGCGAGGAGTTCGACATGATGGCGCTGGGCAGCGTACAGAACCAGTATCTGGACGGCACGTACTCCATGAGCTGCGCTCAGGAGACCTACGCCGCCGCAGATCGTGCCGTCATCGCCATCATCCGTCAGTGCCATGAGGATGCCAGACGGATGCTGGAGGAGAACCGGGAGCTGCTGGACAAGATCGCCGCCTATCTGCTGAAGAAGGAGACCATCACCGGTCAGGAGATGATGGCTATCATCGAGGGCCGTGACCCGGAGACGGTGGACAACTACGGCGCTACCCGTGAGGAGAAGCAGCCCCTGTTCCGTCCCTCCTCCCCGGAGGTCATCGAGGCCCCTGCCAAGCACATCCACATCGTATCCGAGCCGGTGCCGTCCCCGGAGGAGCCGCAGACCCCGGAGGAAAAGTCCCCGGAGGAAAAGTCCCCGGAGGAAGCCCAGCCGGATCGTGACCCGGAGGAAAGTGAGCAGAAGTGACCCGCTCCCTGCGAAAGGAGGCAGAACCCATGAAATGTAAACGACTGTTGGCGCTGGCGCTGGCTGCGGCCCTGTGCATCGTGGCAGCGGCTTGCGGTACAAAGAACAATGCGCCCGGCACCGATACCCCCGCCAAGACGGACACCCCCACCGCCGCCCCCGGCGGCACTCAGACCGTAGGTGATACCGGCGACGGCACCGTCCGGGAGGACGGCTCCTACGTGCCGGGACAGGTAAACCGGCTGCGGCTGACCTATAACGGCAACGTCAGCTCCGCCCTGTACGTCACCTCGGCGGCCCAGCTGCCGGACTACCCGGAGCTGTCCGCCTACGACGATGCGTTCTTCAAGGACCATGCGCTGGTGCTGGTGCAGGAGTCGGTGAGCTCCGGCTCCGTGGAGGTGGGCATCGAGTCCGTGTCCCTGAAGGCGGACCACACCGCCGTGGTGGCGCTGACCCATCAGGGCCCCGGCGAGGGGCAGGTTGGCACCGCCGACATGGCCACATGGCTGCTGTGGACGGAGGTAGACACCGGACTGGAGGATTACCAGTGGACGGTGGCCAATCCGGCGCTGGAGTCCCAGCTGTCTCAGTATTGATAAAGCGATCCCCAACCCCTGTCTGCCACGCAGACAGGGGTTTTTCGGCGCACTTCCCTGCCGTACCCACTGGAAAATGCGGCGGAGATAGTGTATAATGGCGAATGTGAGTAAAAAACAGGAGGAACTCTATGGACATCAGGCAGCGCTTACACCTCTCCGGCATGGACAGCCACGCCCCGGAGCTGGCCCGGAAATGGGGGCTGGGGCTGGAGGTCACGGACTTCTGCTACGCCCCCATGCTGGACGACCCCGCCACCCTTCCGGCGGTTCGGGAGAAGATGGCAGGCATCGACCATTTCTGGCTCCACGCCCCGTTTGCGGAGCTGGCTCCCTGCGCCGTGGACCCGCTGGTGCGGGAGGTGACGGCCCGGCGCTATCGTCAGGCTTTGTCCGCCGCCCGGCAGCTGGGCATCCGCCGTCTGGTGATCCACAGCGGCTATATCCCGCTGGTGTACTTTCCGGAGTGGTTCACGGAGCAGTCCGTGGCCTTCTGGCGGGAATTCCTGCCGGAGGTCCCGGAGGATATGGTGCTGGCGGTGGAAAACGTCATGGACGAGACGCCGCAGCTGATGACGGACATCGTCCGTCAGGTGGATGATCCCCGGCTGGGCCTGTGTCTGGATATAGGCCACGCCAATACCTGCGCCAGCCGGACACCTCCCATGGAGTGGATCGCCCCCATGGCCCCCTACCTGCGGCACGTACATCTGCACAACAATCTGGGGGACTGGGATCTCCACAGCAGTCTGGGGGATGGCGAAATCCTCATGCAGCAGATACTGGCGGCGCTGCTGGAGCAGTGTCCGGCGTCCACATGGACCATCGAAAATCAGGACTGCGCCCCGTCCCTTGCATGGCTGGCGCAGCAGGACTATCTCAGCGAGGAGTGACCTATGACAGATCAGGAATTGAAGCAGTACTGCGGGGCCGTCACCGTCCCGGATCGGGAGATCATGGACGCCGCCCGCCGCCGTCAGGCGGAGCTGGCCAAGCCCCCCGGCAGTCTGGGCAAACTGGAGGACTACTCCATCCGCCTGGCGGGCATCACCGGACAGGTGCGCCCCCATGTCGAGAAGTGCCGGGTGCTGGTGCTGGCGGCGGATAACGGCGTCACGGCGGAGGGCATCTCCTCCGCCCCCACCTCCGTGACTCTTTCGCAGGTCATCAACATGACCCGCCACAAGACGGGGATGTCGGCGCTGGCCCACTACTTCGGCAACGAGGTGGTGGTGGCGGACATGGGCATCGACACGGATCGCCCCATCCCCGGCGTGCTGGACCGGAAGGTGCGCCGCTCCACCGGCAACATCGCCAGAGAGCCCGCCATGACCCGGCAGCAAGCCCTTCATGCGCTGGAGACCGGCATGGAGCTGGCGGCGCAGGCCGCCGCTGACGGCGTGCAGGCGCTGGGCATCGGGGAAATGGGCATCGGCAACACCACCACCTCGGCGGCGGTGCTGGCAACCCTGACCCACGCCCCGGCGCAGGCCGTCACCGGCCGGGGCGGCGGGCTGACGGATGCGGCCTTTGAAAAGAAAAAACAGGTCATCGACCGGGCGCTGGCCCTGCATCGCCCCGACCCCGCCGACCCGGTGGGGGTACTGGCCGCCGTGGGCGGGCTGGATCTGGCCGCCATGACGGGGGCCTTTCTGGGCTGCGCCCAGAACCACGTCCCGGCGGTGGTGGACGGCTACATCTCCATCGTGGCGGCGCTGACGGCGGTGCGTCTCTGCCCCGCTGCGGGAGAGTATCTGTTCCTCTCCCACGCCTCCTATGAGATCGGCTACCGCATCGCCGCACAGGAGCTGGGGCAGGAGCCCTGTCTGCTGCTGGGGATGCGGCTGGGCGAGGGCAGCGGCTGCCCGGTGATGTTTCAGATCTTGCGGGCCGCCTGCGCCGTCATGGACGGCATGGCCACCTTCCCGGAGGCAGCTATTGAGGACGACTACCTGGCCCCCATCCGGGCGCAGGACAGCTTTACGGTGACGCCATGAGGATCCTTCTGTTAGGCGGCAGCAAAAGCGGCAAGAGCATGATGGGCCAGCATATGGCCCGGCGGCTCTCCGCCGGGGCGCCCATGTACTACTGGGCCACGCTGGAGCCCAGAGACGGAGAGGACCGTGCCATCGTCCGGCGGCATCTGGCGGAGCGGGACGGCTGGGGCTTTGAGACCATTGAACAGGGACGGCAGCTGCCGGAGGCACTGGTGCGGGTGTCCCCGGCGGGGACGGTGCTTTTTGACAGCATTACGGCGTGTCTGGCCTGCCAGATGTTCTCCGCCCCGGAGCCGGATGGAGAAGCCCCCCGGCGCACGGCGGAGGAACTGCTGGTCATCAGCCGTCACCCGGCCCACTTTGTCTGCGTCTGCGATGAGCTGTGGCGGGACGGCGTGACCTATGAGACGTGGACGGAGACATACCGCCGGGGCCTTGCGGAGATCTGCCGCAGGCTGGCGGCGGAATTTGACGTGGTATGTGAGCTGACGGCGGGACTGCCCCGCCTGTGGAAAGGAGCGTGGCGCTTTGAGTGAGTGGCTGGACGGGTTTTCCATGGCCTGGGGGATGTTTTTGGCGATCCCCTGCCCCCTGCGGCGGTGGAACGAGAAGGCTCGTGAGAAAATGCTGGTGTGTCTGCCGCTGGTGGGACTGGCGGTGGGCGGCATCTGGCTGGGCCTGTATCTGCTGCTGCGCCATGCCGCCATCGGCGGGCTGTACGCCTTCCTTATGGCGGCGCTCCCGTGGCTGGTGACGGGCTTCATGCACTTGGACGGCTACATGGACGTATGCGACGCCGTGCTGTCCCGCCGGGAGCTGGCCACCCGCCAGCGCATCCTGAAGGACTCCCATTGCGGAGCCTTCGCCGTCATCGGCATGGTGCTGCTGGCCCTGTGCCAGTGGAGCGTATTCCTCTCCGGCAGCGCCGACGAAAGCCTGTGGGGGCTGCTGCTGATCCCGGTGGCCACACGGGCCTGTGCGGGACTGGCGGTACTGAAGCTGCGGCCCATGGGTACCAGCCAATACGCCGCCATGGGCCGCCACGGCGGCTATGCCGCGGCGCTGGCGGTGCTGCTGGCGGCGGCGATCGCCGTACCGCTGGTCACGGACCGCAGCTTCGCCCCCTTGGCGGCAGCAGCGGGCTACGGGCTGGCGGTATGGTACGGCTTCCGGCAGCTGGACGGCATGAACGGTGACATCTCCGGCTTTGCCCTGACACTGGGTGAGCTGGCGGGAGCCGCCGTATGGACTTTGGTGAGGTGAGGAGATGGACTTGATCATCGGCGGAGCATATCAGGGAAAGCTGACACTGGCGGCACGGGAGTACGGCCTGACGCCGGGGGATATCTGCGATCTGGCGGCAGGTGAGCCGGTGCTGGGCGCCCGGTGCTATATCCATCTGGAGGAGCTGACCCGGCGGCAGGAGGACACCGAGTCCTATCTCCCCCTGCTGACGGCGGCGGAGGTGGTCATCGCACGGGAGATCGGCAGCGGCGTGGTTCCCATGGATGCCGGAGAGCGGGCCTGGCGGGAGCGCCATGGCCGTCTGCTGCGGCGGCTGGCCCAGCAGGCCGGCAGCGTGCGCCGGGTATTTTGCGGACTGACGGAGGTGCTGAAATGAAGCTGACCCTGCTGCGCCATGCCCAGACGGAGGGCAGCCTGCGGAACCTGTATTACGGGGCGGCGGATATCCCCGCCCTGCCGGAGTCTCTGTCGGAGCTGCACCGCCGGGCCGGGGACTATCCCACGGCCCAGCGCTACTATACCAGCGGGATGCTGCGGACGGAGCAGACGCTGGCGGCCATCTATGGCAACGTACCCCACACCCGGCTTCCGGGCCTGCGGGAGATGGACTTCGGCGACTTCGAGATGAAGAGCTACGAGGAGCTGAAGGACACCCCGGCCTATCAGGCGTGGATCACCGACGTAGAGCACAACCCCTGCCCCCACGGGGAGAGCGCCCCGCAGGTGCTGCGGCGCAGCCTTGCGGCCATCGCCCCGGTGGTGCAGAGGCCGGAGGACGCCGTCTGCGTCATCCACGGCGGCGTCACGGCGGGGCTGATGATGGCCTGGTTCGGCGGCGGGCGCTATGACTACTCCGTCTCCCCCGGTCAGGGCTTTCAGGTGACCTTCCGGGAGGGTCAGCCGGTGTCGTATACCCGTATCCCGGCGGCGGAATAAGGCCCGCCGGACGGCGTTTTCCATCTGCAGGGGCAATTTTTTGCGCCGCCGGAGAGAAAATGGTTGCATTTTATAAAGAAGTGTGTATAATATATGGAGCGGAGCATCCGCTCCATATATTATGGCTCTGCAACTTCATATCCGGGCTTGTAGCTCAGCTGGGAGAGCGTTCGGTTCGCATCCGAGAGGTCGTGGGTTCGAATCCCATCAGGTCCACCATAAGATCCACCGTAATTCTGATAGAATTACGGTGGATCTTTCTGTTGCTTCTTTCAGACGTGCCTGTGGGAACCGCCGTATTCACGGAGCGGAAATGGAGATCGCTGCGGCCGGCTTCATGGTGCCGCTCCCCGCAGCCCGGCAAGTATCGCAGGATACTCCTTCTCCCGTCAGCCAAACCGCCGGAGGCGGTGCGTCATAGGGCGCACCGCCTCCGGCGGTTATTTCTTTGCAAACCTTATTCGGCAGCGTTCAGACTGCTGTCCCACTTCCAGTTGCGGACCTCCGGCAGATCCACGCCGTTGTCCCGGATATACTGACGATGCTCCACCAGCTTATCCTGCATCTTCTGCACCAGATACGCCCCCCGGTTGCCCAACTGGGGCAGCCGACGGACCGTATCGATGACCAGATCGAAGCGGTCAATGTCGTTGAGAACACGCATATCGAAGGGGGTGGTGATGGTTCCCTCCTCCTTGTAGCCCAGCACATGGAGGTTCCGGTTGTGGCGGCGGTAGGTCAGCTCATGCACCAGCGTGGGGTAGCCGTGATAGGCGAAGATGATGGGCTTATCCTTGGTGAACAGGCCGTCGTACTCCTCATCCGTCAGGCCATGGGGGTGCTCGGTGTGGGGCTGCAGCTTCATCAGATCCACCACGTTCACCACCCGGATCTTCAGCTCCGGCAGCTCCTGACGCAGGATGCTCACGGCGGCCAGCGTCTCCAGCGTAGGCGTATCGCCGCAGCAGGCCATGACCACATCCGGCTCCTGCCCCTGATCGTTGGAGGCCCAGCTCCAGATGCCGATCCCCTGGGTACAGTGCTTCACCGCCTGCTCCATGGTCAGCCACTGGGGCCGGGGGTGCTTGCTGGCCACAATGACATTGACGTAATTTCGGCTGCGGATGCAGTGGTCGAAGCAGGACAGCAGGCAGTTGGCATCCGGCGGCAGATACATCCGCACCACGTCGGCCTTCTTGTTGGCCACGTGATCCAAAAAGCCGGGGTCCTGATGGGTAAAGCCGTTGTGGTCCTGCTGCCAGACGTTGGAGGCCAGAATATAGTTCAGCGAGGCGATATCCTGCCGCCACGGCAGCTCGCTGCACATCTTCAGCCACTTGGCGTGCTGGGCGAACATGGAGTCCACGATGCGGATGAAGGCCTCATAGCTGTCGAAGAAGCCGTGACGGCCCGTCAGGAGGTAGCCCTCCAAAAAGCCCTCGCAGAAATGCTCGGAGAGCATGGAGTCCATGACCCGGCCGTCCGGGTCCAGATGGTCGTCGATGCCGGGGATCTGCTGGTCCAGGAAGCGGCGGCCGGTTACATCGAAAACGGCCTGAAGGCGGTTGGACGCCGTTTCGTCCGGCGCAAAAATGCGGAAGTTCCGGGCGTCCATGTTCAGCTTCATCACATCCCGGACATAGGTGCCGAGAACATACATATCCTGGGCCTCCACGGAGCCGGGGGACTTGACGTCCACGGCGTAGTCCCGGAAATCGGGAGTGCGCAGGTCCCGCAGCAGCAGACCGCCGTTGGCGTGGGGATTTGCACCCATGCGGCGGCTGCCCGCAGGGGGGAAGGAGGCTACCAGCTCCACAGGCGTACCGTCGGCGTTGAACAGCTCCTCCGGCCTATAGGACCGCAGCCACGTCTCCAGCTGGGCCAGGTGTCTGTCCGCGTCCGCGCCCATGGAGATAGGCACCTGATGGGCCCGCCAGCAGTTCTCCACCGGCAGTCCGTCCACCTCCTTGGGGCCGGTCCAGCCCTTGGGGGTGCGCAGCACAATCATGGGCCAGCGGGGCCGCTTGGCCTCGCCGGTCTTGCGGGCCTCCCGCTGGATGCGCTTGATCTCCCGGATGGCCCGGTCCAGCGCCGCCGCCATCTGCTGGTGCATGACCATGGGATCGTCGCCCTCCACAAAGTACGGCTCCCAGCCGCAGCCACGGAAGAAGCACTCCACCTCCTCGTGACTCATGCGGGAGAAGATGGTGGGGTTGGCGATCTTGAAGCCGTTGAGGTGCAGAATGGGCAGCACAGCGCCGTCGGTGATGGGGTTGACGAATTTGTTGCCGTGCCACGAGGTGGCCAGTGGGCCGGTCTCCGCCTCGCCGTCGCCCACCACACAGGCAGCGATCAGATCGGGGTTATCCGCCACGGCGCCGAAGGCGTGGGCCAACGAGTAGCCCAGCTCGCCGCCCTCATGGATGGAGCCGGGGGTCTCCGGCGCCACATGGCTGGGGATGCCGCCGGGGAAGGAGAAACGCTTGAAGAGCTTCTGCATCCCCTCCTTGTCTCGGGTGATGTTGGGATAGACCTCGGTATAGCTGCCGTCCAGCCAGTCCTGCGCCACCATGGCGTTGCCGCCGTGGCCGGGACCGGAAAGATAGATCATATCCAGATCGTTGCGCTTGATGACCCGATCCAGATGGGTATAGATGAAGTTCTGGCCGGGGCAGGTCCCCCAGTGTCCCACGATGGTCTGCTTGAGGTCGCTTTTGACCAGCGGGCGCTCCAGGAGGGGGTTATCCATCAGATACAGCTGGCAGGCCGTCAGATAGTTGGCGGCACGCCAGTAGGCGTGAAGCTGCCGCAGCTCCTGCTCGCTCAGCGGCTGCTTTTTGGAGAAGCGGATGCCGGTTTTGATGGTAGGCATGGAAAATCCTCCTTACTAAAAATATCCTTCACTGCTGAAATGTCCTCTGCTGCCGAAATGTCCTCTGCTGCCGAAATGCTCTTGGCAGCAGGTGCGGTGAAACGGTCACAACAAGGTCTCCCCCGATCTGGCCGATTTCTGACACGAACCGGACGCTTTTCTCACCGATCGCTGACAGGAATTTTGTCCTGTCAATGTCCATTTTTGGTACCACGTCCGGTACCATCGATGGACGAGGGCAATCACGCCTGGCAGCGTGTCTTTCCGGCGCTTTTTGTCCTTTTCGTCTTGGCGGGCGCCGTCTGCATCTCAAAAAACAAAAATCACTCGAAGATCCATCATTAGCAGGGGCCTTGCAGTTTTGCCGGAGCAGAAATGCAACCAGACAGGGAAAGACCCGCAGAGCATACTTTCCGTATGGTCAAGGGGATCGACGCCGTATGGGCGGATTTCTGCCCGGCAAAACCGTGTTTGCCCTTGTTCATGGATGGCAAGTACACCATAATACAAAAGTTGCCCTGCGTCAAGTTGAAATCTCCCTCCTCCCGACCGAAAAAACCTCCGGAAAAAACACTTGCCAGATGGATCATACTTCGGTTATAACAGAACATATATCCGGCGGATCTGACCGGGTATCCCATAGAGAATGTGAGATCATAAATGTCACTCTGCCAATGTCGGACGGCGAAGGGGCATTTCTTTTTTGCGCTCCGGGATATGAGAGCAGCTCCCATGAACGCAGGAGGGCCGTTCTATGCCGAAAACAAAATGGGGATCCGTTATTTTTACCGCCTACAAATTCTTTGACTCCAAGGAGCTTCTCTTTTTCGCGGTGCTGGAGGATATCCACACCGAGGGCTTCGCCGCGGCTCAGCACTCCTTACAAGGGAAACGCCGCCCTGCCCCCGGCAGAGCGTGCGGCGGCGGCCATTCCGGCGGCCTGCCGCTGGCTGTCGGAGACACGGGCGCTGTTTTAACAGGGGAAGGCTGCAGCGATGTGGCTTTTCCAAGGGATATCGGTTCGCCCATTCTAACCAAGCATTTTACCCGATGGTCAAATTCCCCTACCTGCCAAGTCACAGGAAGGAAGGTACGTTCATGGAATGTGATAGTTCTGTTCTCTCATTGTCCGACACCTCCTGACGTTTTCATGATACGCAGAAAGCTGCCGAGGCACAAAGATGCGATATATGACAGGTAGAAAACAATAAGGCTCCGGCCTTGTGAGCCAGAGTCTTATTGCTTGCCGTTGCGAATGTCACTTTCCGTATTTTGAAATTACCGCCTTATAGGGCTGTGACATGGCCTCTCCTTTTTCTGTTTTCAGAAGGTCATCGACTGCCGCAGCAGCCGACCCAGCGGGCCTCAGATGACCTGATACTCCTTCAGCAGCTTCTCGATATCGGTGCCGTGGATCTTGCTGAGGACCTTCTTCAGGGCCATCTTTTCCACCAGATTCAGCTCCATATCGATGGGTTTCTTGCCGTCCCGCAGCTTCACGGTGGCATCCAGCAGATCCCGGACATCATATACGCTGCCCCAGACCTCCGGCACGCCACGATCCACGTTCAGCAGGGTGTACACGGCCTCCATACCGGTCCGCATGGAGTACTCCGTGGTGAAGATGGTGTCACGGGGCGTCTCGGCAAACTGGCCCAGGAAGGCGAAGTTCACAGCGCCGTCGGGTACGACCTTGGGCCGATCACCGTAGGCACGGGGCATGAAGAAGGCGTCGATATAGGGCATCATCACAGGGACGGTGTTGGCGCTATTGGCGGCCATGTCCTCGATCTCGCTCTCCGGCACGCCGATGTGATACAGCCACTCCATGCAGATCTCCTTACCGGTACACTCCCGCATAGGCTTTTTCACGTAGTCACCGGGCTTATCGGTAAACAGGGCATACACCCATACCAGACAATGATCCTTGGGCTGCTGGCGGAACTGAGGCTGGCGGTTGATGGTCCAGCTCATGAGCCAGCTGGAGTCCTTCACGGTGACGATACCGCCGGTGACCACCTTGCCGGTGAAGGGATCCCGCTTGCAGATGTTCTTGATATAGGGGATGATGCGCTGATCCAGCGTCTCCACCGTGGCGCTCATCCAGTTGGTCTGCTCCGGATCATAGCAGAACTTGTCCGGATGGCCGAAGGAGGGGTCCTGAGCGGCGATCTTACGCCACATATCCCAGCCGCCGCCCTCCTTGATCTCGGTGTTGTAGGGGGCGGGTGTGTTCTGGCTGCCCATGGAGGAGTTCTCTACGCAGCCGCCGTTGGTGATGAACACCAGATCGTTCTCCGTCAGGTCGATGGCCTCGCTTTTGCCGTCCCGGAGGACGTCGATGCGCTTGGCCACCTTCCGATGGGCGGTGCAGTCAAACTCCACGTTGGTCACCTGCACACCGAAGTGGAACTGGACGCCGAAGCCCTCCAGATACTTCACCATGGGCAGGATCATGGACTCATACTGGTTGTATTTGGTAAAGCGCAGGGCGGTGAAGTCGGGCAGGCCGCCGATGTGATGGATATAGCGCTGGATATAGAGCTTCATCTCCAGAGCGCTGTGCCAGTTCTCGAAGGCGAACATGGTGCGCCAGTACAGCCAGAAGTTGCTGCCGAACACCTCGTCATCGAAGAAGTCGCTGATGCGCTTGTCCTGCAGCTCCTCGTTGGGGGTGAAGAACAGCTTCATGATCTCCATGGCGCCCTTGTCGGAGATATCGAACTTACCGTCGGTATGGGCGTCCTCGCCACGGTTCACCGTGGC
>ERZ507026.505-NODE-505-length-16802-cov-4.107601_pt1 | contig 16802 bp, 16 predicted proteins | sample MGYA00512876_ERZ507026 | MGnify/ENA metagenome assembly ERZ507026 | reverse complement strand
GATCTGAGTTCGACAGAAGCGCCGACTTCCTCGAGCTTCTTCTTGAGCTCCTCGGCCTCGTCCTTGGAGACCTGCTCCTTGATGGCGCAGGGGACGCCCTCGACCTTCGCCTTGGCTTCCGCCAGGCCCAGGTTGGTGATCTCACGGACGGCCTTGATGACCTTGATCTTCTGATCGCCGAAGCCGGTCAGAACGACGTCAAACTCGGTCTTCTCCTCGGCGGCAGCAGCAGCGCCGGCCACCGGAGCGGCGGCAACAGCAGCGGCGGCGGAAACGCCGAACACATCTTCGATCTCGTGCACGAGCTCGGACAGCTCGAGGACGGACATAGCCTTGATCTCTTCGATCATAGCAGTGACTTTTTCGCTAGCCATGGTAATTTTCCTCCTAAATAGTTAAGTGAAGTGGTCGCCTTATTCGGCGGCGGGAGCTTCGGCCTCGGCAGGTGCGGCGGCGCCGCCCATCTGCTCGACGACCTGATTCAGGCAGACGGCCAGACCCGTGATGGGGGCCAGCATCGTGCCCAGGACCTTGGAGTACAGCGCATCCTTGTTCTGGAGCTGCGCGATCTCCGCGATCTCAGCGTCACTGAGGACCTTGCCCTCGAGGAACGCGCCCTTGACGATGAACTTCTCGTCCTTCGCCATCTTCTCGCTCATGTCGTGGATCATGCGGATCGGGACGATCGGATCAGCCGTGCTGGTTGCGAGCGAAGTCGTACCATTGAGCAGATCACTCATTGCCTCGAGACCGGCGTCCTTGAGCGCGAAGCGGGTCAGGGTGTTTTTGACGACGGAATACTCCACGTCATTCTGACGCAGCTCGGTGCGCAGCTTGGTGTCTTCATCGACGGTGATGCCCTTGTAGTCGACGAACACGCCGGCGCTGGCGCCCTTGAGCCGCTCGGCCAGAGCAGCGACGATCGCCTGCTTCTCGCTGAGAACTTTTGCGTTCGGCATAGTGTGATTTCACCTCCGTGTGAAAGATACACGCCCAAAAAAATTTCCGCGGCCAAAGCCCCGGAAACAGAAAAAGAAACATCATAATGGATGCATCCTCGGCAGGATTTCCGCGGTCAAGCCACCTGCTGTCTTTGGAGCGCTCTAATAGAATACCAGACTCTGCCGCGCGTGTCAAGCATTTTTCGCGCGAAGATGCGGCTTTTAAAAATGAGATGGCCCCCGGAGGAGTACCGGAGGCCATCGCAAAAAAATCCCACAAAAAAACTTTTACCCTAAACTGCTGTGATTAGTCTAGCATGTTTCCTCGCATGTGTCAAGCCTTTTTATGACAATTTTCGGTCTGCTGTGCAGGTGCACAGCGCTGCGGCCGCGTCACCAGTCCATGGTCGCGATGCCCTCACCAAGCGACATACCGCACCGGCCGTGGCCGGGATAGAGCGTAAGCTCCGGCGGCAGTGCGCGCAGAAACGGCACGGTCCTGTCCATGAGCACGGCGGCGTCGCCCCCGCGCAGGCGCGTGACGACGGCGTTGCCCGGCACGAGCGAGTCGCCGCTGAAAAAGGCGTCCGGCCCGATGCGGTAGCACGCGCTGCCGCGCGAGTGGCCGGGCGTGGCATAGCCCTCGAGATGCAGCGCGCCCCAGTCGAGCGCGATGTGATCGCCGAAGGTCATGTCCGGGGCATAGGTCTCGGTCTTGAGCTGCAGCGTGCGCAGAAAGTCGCGTGCCTCTGCCCCGCGCGACACGCTCAGCGCTGCGAGCAGCACGGGCGTCGTGTTGCCGGGGTTGCGCAGCCAGGGGGTGCAGTTTTCCTGCCAGAGGGTGCGCGCCGAGAGCGCGCGCTGCATCCGGCCGAGGCCGGAGATGTGGTCGACATGCTCATGCGTGAGCACGAGCAGCACGTGGTACCCCTGCAGGCGCTGCATGGTCGTCTCGTCCGGCCAGGGGTCGAGGACGATCGCGTCGCGCCCCTGCGTGACGACGTACATATTCGAGCCGATGGGCGGAAAGGGAATGCGTTGGATCTGCATAGGCCGTCAGTCCTCCCGCGGCAGGGCGAGCAGCCGGCGGCTGAGCGGCAGCTCGGACGGGCGGCTGTTTTCCAGTGTGACAGTGCCGCGGCTGCCGCCGCGGACCCAGCCGCGGCGCACGAGCTGACGCAGCGTTTCGCGGGCGGTGCCGTCGCTGCCGTCATAGAGCGCGACACCGCCGCCGAGGGCGGCGCGGATGGCCCGGCGGGCAAACGGGAAATGCGTGCAGCCGAGCACGGCCGCGTCCACGCGGCCGGCATAGGGGCCGAGCTGCCGCGCGAGGTAGGCCGTGAGCGCGGGCGAATCGAGCTCGCCCCGCTCGACGAACTCCACCAGCTCCGGGCACGGCAGCGGCGTGATCTCGGCGCAGCCGGCGCACTGCTGCATGAGTGCGGCGAACTTCTCCTCCCGCAGCGTCAGGGGCGTGGCCAGCACGAGCACGCGCCGGTGGTGCGCCACGGCGGGCTTGAGCGCCGGCTCGATGCCGATGACGGGGATATCCGGAAAGGCGGCGCGCAGCGGGCCGATGGCCGCGCTCGTAGCCGTGTTGCAGGCGATGACGGCGGCCTTGATGCCGCGGTCATACAGCCGGCCGATGACATCCTGCGTCAGGCGGCGGACCTCCGCGACCGGGCGCACGCCGTAGGGGGCATTGGCCGAGTCGCCGAAATAGAGAAAGTCCTCCCCCGGCATGCGCTGCACGAGCGCACGCAGGACACTGATGCCGCCGAGGCCGGAATCAAACACCGCGATCGGAAGCTCCGTCCGCTCCATGGCATGCCCCTCCTTTCCGGGATGCAGTACAGAATGCATCTATTGTACCACATTCGGCGCACTTTTCAAGTCAGGCGGTAACACGCCGGCGGCGCAGGAGCTTCCAAACGAGCGAGCACAGCGGGATCAGGTAGAGATAGCACGCGGCCAGCAGGCTCTGCTCCGGCGCACCGGCCGAGGCGAGCGGCACTGCGCCCGCGATCGACCACGGAACGAGCGGCGCAAGCACGACGACGGAGTTTTCCAGGTCGATGGCGCACGACGGGCCGTCCGGCTCCGTATCGGCGCAGAGCTGGTGCGTGAGCAGGATGGAGAGCGTCTGGTTGCAGGCGATCATGGACACGGCGACGGCCGTGCAAAACATGGCGCCGAAGGGCGTGATGCGCCGGCTCATGCGCGCGATTCCCGCCCTGGCCGTGTCGAGTAGGCCGGTGGCCTGAAAGATGCCGGAATAGGCCGCCGAGATGCACACAATGGCCGTGACCCGCAGCATGGACACGATGCCGCCGCCGTTGAGCAGTGCGCCGGCGGCCGCATCCGGCGCGGCATAGCCGGTGAGCATGCAGCGCAGCACATCCGCCAGCGGCTGGTGCTGCACCGTCAGGCACAGCGTGAACGCCGCCGCGATGCTCGCGCACATGACCCAGCGGACGTGCACATGCAGCGCCGAGAGTACGAGGATGAGCACCGCCGGCAGCAGGGCAAGCCAGTGCAGCGTACACACGCGCGCAAACAGCGCGCGCACGTCCTGCGCCGCCCCGCCGCCGTGCGCCATGGCGCCAAGCACGGCATAGACCGCGCACGTGAGCGCAAACGGCACAAAGGCCGTGCGCACCATGGCACGCAGGTTGTCGTAAATATCCGTGTGCGTGAGCTCGCTGATGAGCAGCGCGCTCGTGGACACGGGCGAGCAGCGGTCGCCAAAAAAGACGCCCGACAAGACCGCGCCGCCGGCCAGCACCGGCGATACGCCCATGGAGGCCGCCGCCGTCATGCACACGGCGCCCATCGTGGCCGCCGCGCCGAAGGACGTGCCCATGAGCACGGACACGGCGCACGTGAGCAGAAACGACGTGATGACGAGCGTGCCCGGGTGGATGAGATCGACCGCATAGCAGATCAGCAGCGGCACCGTGCCGCACGCGCGCCAGAGCGCCGTGAGCACGCCGATGAGCAGAAAGACGATGAGGACATTTTTGGCCGTCCGGACGCCCGACCAGAGCATACCGCCGACCGCGCGCAGACCATACCCCTGCCGCAGCGCCCAGCCCACGAACAGCACCAGCCCCACGAGCAGCGCCGCAACGATCGGCCAGCCGAGTGCCACGCACACGAGCAGCTCCAGGCAGAAAAGACACAAAACGACCATGGTGACCTCCGAATCAAAATGATTTTTTATTATAGACCGAGGTTTTTCCATTGTAAAACTGTTGTTTTTGATATGTTCTACAAATAGAAACTGTAGATTCCGGATGTGGCGGCATGAACTTTTCGTCCTTTGATTACTTTCTCGCGCTCGCGCGCGAGCGCAGCTACACACGCGCGGCCGATGCGCTGCACATCACGCAGCAGTCGCTCTCGGCGGCCATCGCGGCGCTCGAGCGCGAGCTCGGCTGCCCGCTCGTGGTGCGGCGCATGCCGGACACGATGGCCTACCCCATCAGCTTCGGCCACGCAAAGCGCGCCTACCCATGGAGCGTGCTGGCAGACTTCATCCGCATCGCCCGCGCGCAGTATCCGCAGCCGACATGAAAACATCCCCCGGAGCAGACGCTCCGGGGGATGTGTTTTGGTATGGCTTACTTGTTCCATGGGTTGGACGGGTCGGGATCCGTCGGGTCCCAGCCGCGGTTCGGGCTGGAGATGTCCAGCCACGGGGCCGACGGCTTCGGCACCGGGAGGGACGAGGCATTGTAGATCGACACCGTGGTGCCGAGGGGGCAGTTGTCGTAGATCCACTTGGCATCCGCCACCGTCAGGCGCACGCAGCCGTGCGAGCAGACCGTGCCGAGCTGGTTATACAGCCGGTAGGACAGGTCGTTCTTATTCGGGCTGTTGTACGGTGAGGAGTGGAAGAGATAGTTGCCCGTGATCTGCGTGCAGTACTGGCCCCAGCAGCCCATGAGCGGGTGCCACGCCGCCTTGAACGGCGTGCGGAACGTGCCGATGGGCGTGGTCTGGCCGGGGCCGCAGACGAAGGCGTGGTAGAGGATGGAGTAATCGCCGCTCATGTCCAGACCGTACACGAGCACCGTGCACTGGTTGCGCACGACCTCGAGCTTATACGGGTACTGCGCGCTGAGGAGCTGATCATACTCCGCGTCCGTGTAGTTGTTGACCGGGACGACGAACGTGGTGCGGATCACGTCCGTGCCGCACAGGAAGAGGATCTCGACCGTGTGCTGGGAAGGCATGTCGCGCTTCCAGACGGACTCTTCCACGTGGAAGCCCGGCGTGATGGACTTGCCGTCGAGCGTGTAGTGGCGCGTGCGCTGCTGCACGCCGTCCACATACCAGATGAGGGTCGCCTCGCCCGGTGTGGTCTGATACTCCGACGGGAAGTAGCGGTAGGTCACATACAGGTCAATCGCGCGGCACTCCGGCGAGAGCGCGGGCACGGGGTCGGTCGTGAGTGTGTCAACGCCGCGGAGCATGGGGTCATACTCCGCATCGGTCTTGTCGGCCGCGAGCGAGACGGTGCAGCCGCGCGCGAGCAGACGCACAAGGCCGGCATGGCCGGTACCCGCGACGGTCGTGCCCTCGGCCGCGACGGCGAGCGTGTCGACCGTGCCGCCGACGGTGACGGTGCCGTTCGGGTCGGTGCGCACGACGAGCGTGCCGGTGACGTTCAGGGTGCCGAGGTCGCGCCCGGCGGCGCCGCCGAGGTAAAGCGTACCGGTGAAGGTGCCCGCCGTCAGGGGCTGCGTGCCGGTATAGACGACGCGGCCGGAGGCCGGGAGCACAGCGGCATCGGAGCAGAACTGCAGGCCGAGCTCATAGAGCATCTGCGCGATCTCGGCGCGGGTGATGCCGGCCGTGGGGCTCAGGCGGCCCGCGTCGCCGCTGACGATGCCGGCCTTGACCAGACCTGCCACCGAGGCGACCGCCCAGTCGCTGACGGCGGAAGCGTCCGAGAACGCGGCAATATCGGCGGCCGTGCCGTCCGCCACGGCGAAAGCGCGGGCGATGACGGACATGGCCTCCTGACGGTTGATATTGCGGTCCGGGCCCATGGTGCCGTCACCACAGCCGCTGAAGATGTTCATTTGCGCGGCGGCGCTTAGCTCCGGATAGTACCAGGCGGCAGTATCAACATCCGAAAAATGCGTAATATCCTTGCCCGCCGTGCAGCCGAACACGCGCACGAGCATGGCGGCCATCTGGGCGCGCGGGGCGTTGTTGCCCGGCAGCATGTCACCGCTCGCGTCACCGACCAAAATGCCGTGATCGCGGGCAAAGTCCATCGCCGCCTGATACCACGGGCCAGTCGGTGTGGGCTCCGGCGTCGGCTCCGGGCTGGGTTCCGTCGGTGCGGTCGGTGCGGTCGGCTCCGTCGCCGGGGCCGAGGGCTCCGTCGTGGGGGCAGAGGGCTGCACGGGGTCGGGCTCTGCGGCGATGACCGGCACGACGGCCAGTGTCAGCACGCACGCGAGCACAAGCAGCAGGGACAAAAAGCGTTTGCGCATGGTTTTCTCCTCCATATTTTCCTGTAGAGTGTGCGATGGTTTCATTATACCGGACGGCGGTGATTTTTCAACATTTTTCGCAGCGATTTCAACTTTTTTAAGTTTCTGTGACGCGCAAAAAAAGCAGCGCGCCGGGCGGCACGCTGCAAGTTTACATAATTTAGTTTACATAATTACAAGTTCAGCAGCTCCGCCACGTCGTCCTCCCCGTAGACGCGGATGCCGTGCGCAGACAAAAGCGCGGCGGTGACCCCGTTGCCGGGCGTGAGCGTGCCGGTGAAGGTGCCGTCATAGATCTCGCCCTTGCCGCACGAGGGGCTGCGCTGCTTGAGCAGGGCGGCCGTGCAGCCGAAGCGCTGCGCGAGAGCGAGCGTCTGCTGCGCGCCGCGGGTATAAGCGCCCGTGACGTCGGCGCCGGTACGCATGACGACGCGGCTGCCCTGCCGCTCGGACGGCGCGCGCGGCGTCGGCAGGCCGCCGAGCTGCTCCGGACAGGCGGGCACGAGCGTGTGCCGGGCCATGAGTGCGCGCAGAATGTCCTCCGGAAGGCCCTTCGACGCGCCGTCATACCGGCAGGCGATGCCGAGCAGGCAGGCACTGACGAGAATGTTCATCGCACCGCCCGCTTTCCGCGGCTCCACGTGAAGCCGAAGATCATGCCGAGCACGCCGCCGGCGATGTGCGTGAGCTGGGCGAGGCCGGCCGTGCCGGTGACGGCCTGAAAAATCTCGCTGCCGAGGTAGAGGATGAGCACGAGGATGAGCGTGAGCGGGATGGTGCCGGTGCGCATGCCGGCAAACGACGCGAGCACGATGAGCATGAACACGACGCCGGAAGCGCCCATGAGCGCGCTGTTCGGGAAGAAGAACCAGAGCACCAGCCCCGTGACGAGCGCCGTGAGCGCGATGGCGAGCAGAATGCGCTTGCCGCCGAAGCGCTCCTCCGCCGTTGGGCCGACGACGAGCAGCATGACGATGTTGCTGCAGTAGGCGGCGAAATCCGGGTGGCCGAGCACGTGCAGGAAAAAGCGCGGGTAGGTCAGCCAGTCCGTCAGCGACGAGCGGTAGACGCAAAAGAGGTTCTGCGTCGTCCAGCCGTCGGTGAGCTTGCCGAGGCCGAGCGCGAGCAGGCTCAGCAGCGCGAACGTGAGGATGACGGGCGAATTATACAGGATCGTGATGGAATGTTTCTTCATATGTACCTCTCAAAACCAAACGCGCGCAGGTCCTCCGGGACCGGCGCGGTAATGTGCAGGGGCTGCCCGGTGACGGGCTGCGTAAGATCGGCCGCGGCCGAATGCAGCGCGGGACGCGCGAGCAGGGACGCATCGCCGCCGTAGAGCGCATCGCCGAGCAGCGGATGGCCGAGCGCGGCGAAGTGGACGCGGATCTGGTGCGTGCGGCCGGTACGCGGCAGGACACGCAGGAGCGTGTACCCGTCCCGCTCGGCGAGCACGGTGTAGTCCGTGACGGACGGCTGGCCGTCCGGTGATATGACGCGGCGGGTCGTGCCGTCGTCCGCGCGGGCGATGGGCAGGTCAATGGTGCCGCTTACCGGCAGGCCGGTGCCGCAGGCGGCGGCGAGATACGTGCGCCGGAAGCCGTCGGTGTGCAGCACGCGGCGCAGCCGGTCGTGCACGTAGCCGCTGCGGGCGACGAGCATGACGCCGGACGTGCCACGGTCGAGCCGGTTGACGGGGTGAAAAACAGCGTCGGGCCCGAGATAGGCGGCGAGGGCGTTTGCGACCGTGGGGTCGCCGCGGTCGTACCCGCCGTGCACGGCCATGCCGGCGGGCTTGTTGAGCGCAAGCAGGTCGGCGTCTTCATACAAAATGTCCAGCGGCACGGCCACGGGTGAAAAGCGGCCGCCGGAGCGCTTGTCGTCGATGCGCACGGTGAGCGTATCCCCCGCCGCGACGCGGTCGACGGTGCGGGCGTGCGCGCCGTTGAGGCAGATGCCGTCCGGCACGGTCTTGACGCGGGCGATGGCCCCGTCGGCCATGCGCAGTTCACGCCGGAGCAGGCTTTTGACCGTGCGGCCCGCCTGCTCCGGCGTGACGGTAAGCGTCAGCCGGCGCATTCCTGCGCGGCCAGCGCGGCCTCGTATGCGGCGCGGGTGCGGCTGTCAAAGCAGACCATGCGCACACGCGTGATCTCGGGATGGTCGGCGAGGTAGGCCGTGATCTCGCGCACGGCGATCTCCGCCGCCTGAGCCAGCGGGAAGTGATAGATGCCCGTACTGATAGACGGGAAATCGACCGTGTGGCAGCCGTTCTCGCTCGCGAGGCGGAGGCTGTTGCGGTAGCAATTGGCCAGCAGCTCAGGCTCGCCGTGCTGCCCGTCGCGCCAGCGGGGGCCGGGCGTGTGGATAACGTGGCGCGCCGGCAGGCGGTAGCCGCGGGTGATCTTCGCCTCGCCGGTGCGGCAGCCGTTGAGGCCGCGGCACTCGTTGAGCAGGCCGGTGCCGGCGGCCATGTGGATGGCCCCGTCTACCCCGCCGCCGCCGAGCAGTGAGCAGTTGGCAGCGTTGACGATGGCGTCGACGTCGGACTTCGTGATGTCGCCCTGAATGACTTCGAAACGGTTCATGCGGTTACCTCCTTACCGTCGATGGTGACGGTGATGTGATCATCCTGCGCGTCGATGCCGATGTCTCCGGCGGCCTTGCGCTGAGCGACGATGGCCGTGGCGATGGCATCCTCCACGTCGCGCTGGATGGTGCGGCGCAGGTTGCGCGCACCGTAGGTCTCGCTGAAGCCCTTGCGGACGAGGTAGTCGATGACGGCAGGCGTCCAGTGCAGGGTCATGCCGCGCTCGGCCATGGCGGTGCGCACTTCGTCGAGCATGAGGGCAGCGATGGCGCGGAAGTTTTCCTCCGTGAGGTGGTTAAAGTAGACGATCTCGTCGATGCGGTTGAGAAACTCCGGACGCAGGAACTCGTTGAGGGCGCGCTGTGCGCGCTCGCGGCTCTGATCGTCCACGCTCAGGCCGAAGCCGAGCGTGCCGGTGCGCGTGTTGCTGCCGGCGTTCGTGGTCATGATGATGACCGTGTTTTCAAAGTTCACGGTGCGGCCCTGCGCGTCCGTGATGCGGCCGTCGTCGAGGATCTGCAGCAGCAGGTTCATGACGTCCGGGTGCGCCTTTTCGATCTCGTCGAAGAGGACGACGGAGTACGGGCGGCGGCGGATCTTCTCCGTGAGCTGGCCGGCCTCGTCGTAGCCGACGTAGCCCGGGGGCGAGCCGATCATGCGCGAGACGGAGAACTTCTCCATAAACTCCGACATATCGAGCCGGATGAGCGACTCGGGCGCGTGGAAGAGCTCGTCGGCGAGGCGCTTAACGAGCTCCGTCTTGCCGACGCCGGTGCCGCCGACGAACAGGAAGCTCACGGGCTTGCGCTTGGCCTGCAGGCCGACGCGGTTGCGCCGGATGGCGGCGCAGACGGTGTCGATGGCCGCATCCTGGCCGACGATGTGTGCGCGCAGCCGGTCGCCGAGACCGGCGAGCTGCTCGAACTCATCGGCACGGATGCTCGCGGCCGGGATCTTCGTCCAGAGCTCGATGATGCGCGCGAGGTTATCCGCCGTGAGCTCCGGGCGGCCCTTGGCACGCAGGGCGTCGAGCTCGGTCTGCAGCTGCATCTCGCGGCTGCGCAGCTCGGCGATGCGCTCGTAGCGGCGGTCGAGCTCCTGCTCGTCATGCTCGCCGCCGGTCTGCGGCGGCGCGGAGGCCAGCAGCTCGCGCTCGCGCGCGTAGTCGCCGATCTCCTTTTCGACCTCGTCCGCGCGGATGAGGTCGGGGTTTTTCAGGTTCACGTCCGAGCAGGCCTCGTCGATGAGGTCGATGGCCTTGTCGGGCAGGAAGCGGTCGGTGATATAGCGCTCGCTGAGCACGACGGCGAGGCGGCACATGGCGTCCGGGATGACGACGCCGTGGAAGTCCTCGTAATAGCGGCGCACGCCCTTGAGGATCTCGACGCTGTCGTCGATGCTCGGCTCGGCCACCGTGACGGGCTGGAAGCGGCGCTCGAGGGCCGCGTCTTTTTCAATGTGCTTGCGGTACTCGGCGAACGTCGTCGCGCCGATGACCTGGATCTCGCCGCGCGAGAGTGCGGGCTTGAGGATGTTGGCGGCGTTCATGCTGCCCTCGGCATCGCCGGCGCCGACGATGTTGTGCACCTCGTCGATGACGAGGATGATGTTGCCGACGCGGCGGATCTCCTCGATGAGGCCCTTCATGCGGCTCTCAAACTGGCCGCGAAACTGCGTGCCCGCCACGAGCGCCGTGAGGTCGAGCAGATAGACCTGCTTGTCACGCAGCTTATAGGGCACGTTGCCCTCGGCGATGCGCTGGGCAAGGCCCTCGGCGATGGCCGTCTTGCCGACGCCGGGCTCGCCGATGAGGCAGGGGTTATTCTTCTGGCGGCGGTTGAGGATCTGGATGACGCGCTCGAGCTCCTCGGCGCGGCCGACCATGGCGTCGAGCTTGCCGTCGCGGGCGCGCTGCGTGAGGTCGATGCAGTAGTTATTCAGGAACTTGAGCTTGCGCGGGGCAGCGCCGCGCTTGTCAGCAGCAGCACCGTCGGCGCGCGGAGGCTCGGCTGCGGCGGCAGAATCGGCCGCCGGGGGCGGGTTCTGGTTAAAGAGGCGGTTGAGAAACGGGAAGGTCGCGGTCTTGCCGTCGTCCTCGTCCGTGTCGGCATCGGGGGCGTCGGGGTCCGTATCGGCCGCGCCGTCGCCGCCGAGCATGCCCATGCTGCCGAGCATTTCCGCCACGTCGCCGGTGAGATTGTCGAGATCGGTGTCCGAGATGCCGAGCTTTTCCATCATCTCATCGACGGGCTTGATGTGCAGCTCGCGCGCGCAGCGCAGGCACAGGCCCTCGTTATGGGACTCGCCGTTTTCGATTCGTGTGATAAAGATCACCGCTACGTTTTTCTTGCAGCGGGAGCAGAGTGTAGGCTGCATAGATTGGTTCTCCTGTTCGATAGATTCCGTACGCGCCGGTCACACGCCCACGCCGAGCGTGAGCACATCGATGGCCTGCAGCGCTTTTGCCAGGGCGGTGTGCGCGAGAGTGTCGCGGCCGATGACGGGCCCGGCAAACTGCAATGCCCAGCACAGCAGGATGCCGAAGCACACGCCGTTGACCGCGCCGAGGGCGGCGCCGCCAATGTCGTTGAGTTTCTCCCGGTTCGGGAGCTTGAAGGCCAGGTTCGGCAGGTTGCCGATCGCGGCCAGAATGAGCAGAATGAGCAAAAAGCCGACGGACGTGACGAGCACGTAGCACAGCCGCGCGCAGTAGACCTGCGTCATGGCGGCGCGCAGGGTGATGCCCTGCTCGCCGTGCATCGTAAGCGCGGCGCGGGCCATGCGCTGTGCCGGGCGGCCGGTAACGCCGGCAGCGGCAAAGCACTGCTCGGCATATTCCTGTGCGGTGTCGGGGTGCGCGGCGACCCAGTCCTCGCCCGAGAGACCGGCGTCGTTATCCGGCAGTTCCGTGGCGACCACGTCGAGCTGGCCCTCAAAGTACCCGCCGGCAAACGGCTCCGCCACCGGCAGGAGCCGGTCGGAAAACAGGCCCGCGAGCAGCGCCGCGCCGTAGAGCGCGACGACGATGGCGGCCAGCTGCGCGGCGCTGAGGATCAGCCCGCGGCGGTAGCCGCTCCAGACGGCGGCCAGAAAAATGGCGGCAAGCACCACTGTCAATACGATTTTCATAGGTGTATCCCTGTTCTTTCTCTCTAGGCTGCGGGGGTCAGAAGGCGAGCACCTCGGCGCTCGAGCCGCTCACAAGCAGCGCCGCGCCCCGGCGCAGCAGCACCGAGCGGCGGACGCCGAGCAGGTTCTGCTCGACGGACTTGATCTCATCGAGCTGCTGGTTATAGAGCGTGAGCCGGTCGCCGTACTGTACGAGCACCTGCTTGCCGTTGACCGACAGGCTCGTGACGGCACCGGTCGTACTGCACTTGCCGAGCTCGCCGCCGGAGGCATTGACCGTAACGAGCTGCTCGGCGCTGCCGGAGCGGTAGCGGCTGAGCGCGAGGGTGACGAATCCGTCGCCCTCGGCGGCGTAGTCGTACAGGTACAGGTCCCCGAAGGGGTACTCGGCGGTGAGTCTGGCGGCATCGTCAAAGAAGGCCAAACGCGTCTGCGACACGCAGCAGACCTTGCTGCCGCACCAGAAGAGATCGGCAAAGAGCTCGTCGGCGCACTCTGCGCTGCCGCGCTCGTCGGCACTCGTGAGCGAGAACGTGTGCACAACGCTGCCGGAATCCTGCAGACAGAGCGCGGCGAGATACTTCCCGTCCGGGCTCACGGCGGCGCGCACGAGGTAGCCCGTGCCGGAATACCAGACATAGACGGCCTTGCCGGAGGTGTCATACACCGTGACGGCGCCCTTATAGCCCGCAGCGTCCGAGCAGACGGCGAGATAGCCGCTGTCGCTCAGGTCGGCGCTGATGATCTCGCCGGCGGGCTCGATATCGGTCTTGCTGCCCTTGAAATCCGCCACGCACAGCGTCGTGCCGCCGATGTCATAGGCGCACACGCGCTCGCCGCCGACGGAGATGCCCGGCTGCGAGAGCGTGAAGATCTCGTGCAGGACGGTCTTGCCGTTATCATCGAGCAGCTGCAGACCGCTCGAGGACACGACCGCGAGGCGGCTGTCCACCGTGCGGAAGGTGCGGCTGGCGCTGGAGTCGAACGTGTAGGGCGCGCTGTCGTCCAGATAGTCGCTCGCCGAGCCGGGCCGGTCGCGCAGCAGCAGATACAAAAACAGCAGCACGGCCAGCACGCACACCGCCACGATGACGGTCTGCCGCAGCCTGGGATTTCGTTTTTGGTGGTCGTTCATGGACATTCCTCCCCTATCCGCCGGGCGGATGCGGTGTCAGGCCTGATTCATCATATCGCCGACGGCGCCGTCGTACCACACGCGGTTGAGATACAGCCCCTGCGGGGGCATGGTCGGCCCCGTAAGACGCCGGTCGCGCGTGGCCAGCAGCGCCGGGATGGCCTCCGGCTCGATCTTGCCGTAGGACGCATAGACCATGGTGCCGACGATGGCGCGCACCATATTATACAGGAAGCCGTCAGCACAGACGGCGATGGAGATGAGCGGGCCGTCCCGCTCGGCGCGGCACCAGTGCACCGTGCGCACGGTCGTGCGCGTCTCGGTGCCGACGGAGCGCACGGCGGCAAAGTCGTGCGTGCCCTCAAAGGCGCGGCCGGCGCGTGCGAGCCGCTCAAAATCCAGCGGCTGGGGATAAAAGCAGACGCGGTGCTCCAGAAACGCATCGCGGATGCGGGAGTTATAGATCTGATAGACATATTCCTTCTGGATGCACGAGCCGATGGCGTTGAAGTCCTCCGGCGCGGCGACGGCATCGACCACGGCGATGTCCGCCGGGAGGCGGGCATTGACCGCGAGGGGCACCCGGTCGATCGGGATCGTGCAGCCGGTGCGGAAATTGGCACAGTAGCGCTTTGCGTGCACACCCGCGTCCGTGCGGCCGCAGCCGACGACCTTGATCGGTTCTCCGCAGACCTTCGTGAGCGCGCGCTCCAGCGTTTCGGCGACGGTGATGTCCGTCTTCTGCACCTGCCAGCCGTGATAGGCCGTGCCGTCATACTGCAGGCGCAGGGCGATGTTGCGTCTCACAGGCCGAACCTCACGAGCACGATGACCCCGGCGAGCACGAGCGCGCTCCAGATCATGGCGAGCGTGTCGCGCGTGCACCAGGTGAGCTGCTTCATGCGCGTGCGGCCCTCGTCGCCGTGATAGCAGCGGCACTCCATGGCCACGGCCAGCTCGTCCGCGCGGCGGAACGCCGACACGAACAGCGGCACGAGCAGCGGCAGCAGCGCCTTGGCGCGCTGAAAGAGGTTGCCGGTCTCAAAATCGGCGCCGCGCGCTTTCTGCGCGGACATGATCTTGTCCGTCTCCTCGATGAGCGTGGGGATGAAGCGCAGGGCCATGGACATCATCATGCTCATCTCGTGCACGGGCACTTTGAGCTTTTTGAGCGGGCCGAAGAGGATCTCCATCGCGTCGGTGAGTGCGATGGGCGACGTGGTATAGGTCAGCAGGAACGTGCCTGCGATGAGCATCGTGATGCGCAGGACCATGAACACGGCGCGGATCAGGCCCTCGTAGGTGATGGTGATCTTCCAGAAGGACACGAGCTCGCGCCCGGGCGTGAAGAACATATTGAGCACGGCCGTGAGCGCGATGATGATCCACAGCGGCTTGAGCCCGCGGAGGATGACTTTCAGCGGAATGCGCGAGAGCGCGATGCACACGCCCGTGACGATGAGCATGACGGCGTAGGACACGTAGCTTTGGGCCGTGAACAGCGCCGCGATATAGACGATGGTCAGCAGGAGCTTGCAGCGCGGGTCGAGCCGGTGCACGATGCTGCTGCCGGGGAAAAACTGGCCGAGGGTGACGTCTTTCAGCATACGCCCGCCTCCTTCCCGGCGGCGAGCACCGCGTCCGTGAGCTGCTCAAGGGTGTAGATCGACGGCGGGAGCGCAACGCCCCGGTCGCGCAGTGCCTGCGCGATGCGCGCAGCCTGCGGCACGTCGAGGCCGATATCCAGCAGCTCCTGCGTGTGGGCAAAGACCTCCGCCGGCGCACCGTCGAAGGCGACGTGCCCGGCGTGAAAGACGATGAGCCGGTCTGCGATGCGCGCGGCATCGTCCATGCTGTGCGTGACAAGCAGGACGGCCGAGCCGGTCTCGCGCCGGTAGGCGGCGATGTTTTCGAGCACGCCGCGGCAGCCCGCGGGGTCAAGGCCGGCCGTGGGCTCGTCGAGAATGAGCACCCTGGGGCGCATGGCGATCACACCGGCGATGGCAATGCGGCGCTTCTGCCCGCCGGAGAGCTCGAGCGGCGAGCGCTCGAAGAGCGCCTCGTCCACACCGGCAAAGCGCGCGGCCTCGCGCACGCGCGCATCGACCTCCTCCGTGGAGAGCTTGGCATTTTTCGGGCCGAAGGCGATGTCCTGATATACCGTCTCCTCAAAGAGCTGGTGCTCGGGATACTGAAAGACCAGCCCGACCTGAAAGCGCACGTCGCGCGTGGCGGCCTTGCTGCGGTGAATGTCCTCCCCGTCGAAGAGCACGGTGCCGGACGTCGGTGCGAGCAGCCCGTTGAGGTGCTGGATGAACGTGCTCTTGCCGGAGCCCGTGTGGCCGATGATGCCCACGAACTGCCCGGCGGGGATGGCGAGATCAATATCGTCGATGGCGACTTTTTCAAAAGGCGTTCCGGCGCTGTAGACGTGCCGGAGATGATCCGCCCGGATGATTGGCGTCATAATTTCGTTTCCTTTATCTATCGGTGAAGACCGGTGGTTATCGTTTCAGGGCGGCGGCGACGGCATCCGCACAGTCGGACACCGTGAGCGCGTCGAGCGGCACGTCCATGCCATGCTCGCGCAGCGCATGCAGCAGCCGGACGGTGACGGGCGCGGTGAGCCCCTCTCTTTTCAGCAGCTCGACCTGAGAAAAGACCTGCTTCGGCGCACCGTCGGCCACAATGGCGCCGTTGGAGAGCACGATGACGCGGTCAGCGCCGATGCACTCTTCCATATGATGCGTAATGAGCACGACCGTGATGCCCTGCTCGCGGCAGAGCTTGGTCGCCGTGTCGATGACCTCGCGCCGGCCGGCCGGGTCGAGCATGGCCGTCGGCTCGTCAAGCACGATGCACTTGGGCTGCATGGCGATGACGCCCGCAATGGCCACGCGCTGCTTTTGTCCGCCGGAGAGCAGGTGCGGCGCGTGCAGGCGAAAATCATACATGCCGACCTGCTTCAAGGCTGCATCCACCCGTGCGCGTATCTCCTGCGGCGGGACGCCGAGATTCTCGGGCGCGAAGGCTACGTCATCCTCGACGACGTTGGCGACGATCTGGTTATCGGGATTCTGAAAGACCATGCCCACCGTGGCGCGCACGGCCAGAAGATTGTTCTCGTCGGACGTGTCCATGCCGTCGACATACACCTTGCCGCCGGTCGGCAGCAGGATGGCGTTGAAGTGCTTGGCGAGCGTGCTCTTGCCGGAGCCGTTGTGTCCCAGCACGGCCACGAACGAGCCACGCGCGATCTCGAGCGAGAGGTCGCCGAGCGTGGGCTGCTCCTCGCCGGGGTAGGTAAAGGTCAGATGTTCGGTTCGTAAGATCGGTTCCATGGTGTTCCTTTCCGCTCAGCGCTCCCAGCGGCAGGTCGCCCCGCACGGCAGCACGAGACCGGACGCCGTGACCGGCAGGCCCAGCTCCTGCGATTCACTGCGGCCGCCGAAGCGCCGGGTGAAAATGCTCTCCGAGAGATACGTGAGCACCGACGG
>ERZ507026.480-NODE-480-length-17618-cov-5.725161_pt1 | contig 17618 bp, 11 predicted proteins | sample MGYA00512876_ERZ507026 | MGnify/ENA metagenome assembly ERZ507026 | reverse complement strand
CCAGCGTCGTCTCGGTCTTGCCCTCGGCATCGCTGAACAGCTTGCCGCAGACCTCGCACTTCCAGTGAGCGGAGGTGCCGGCGGTCTCGCAGGTGGCAGGCACCTCTGCCACAGCGGTCAGGGTGTGACCCTTGGCGGGGATAGGCTCCGTCTTGGTGTCGGTGTAGTCCTTGCCCTCAAAGGTGACCTTAGCGGTATAGGTACGCAGGCCCTCCTTATCACAGGTGGGCTCGGTGGTCACTTCGTCGGTGACGGTGGCAGGCACCGTCTGGGTATGACCGTCGTCATCCGTGCAGGTAAAGACAGCGGAGGCGGTGAAGTCATTGTTCCAGTTCCAGGTGGGCTCGCCATAGTTGTGGTGCTCCTCCACGGTGATGGTCACGCTGGTGGTGGGGATCTCCCACTCCACGCCGGCCTTGCCGTCCTTGTCCTGATACTGCTGCCACTTGGCGGTCTGATTCTTCAGATTTTCGGGCAGGTTCTCCAGCTTGTCCTTCACCAGCTGCTCCAGATTGATACCGATGGTGATCTCGGTATCATCCAGCCTCAGGGGATCGGTGGTGTACTTGAGGTAGTCGGACACGTCCTTGGTGGCACCGTTGGCATAATGGGCGGTGACCTTCAGGCCCGTGGCATCAAAGGTATCGTCCTTGCTGTAGGTGGTGCGGTCCGGCTGCTGGGTGACCTCCAGCTCCGTGATACGGCTGCTCAGCCGCATCAGCTGGGCGGAGTCGTTCTTGAAGTAGATGTTGCCCTCTTCGTCCACAACGGGGCTGCAGATGGCGTACTGCGCCTGCGCACCGTCAGGGGTAAACAGCACATAGGCCGTCTCGATGGTGTGCTCCTCGCCGTCTTTACTGTAGGTCTCCATGGTGGTGTAGTCGTGATCCACCTCCGTCATGCCGGGCATATCCCGGATGACCCGCAGCTTACCGGGGGTGAAGTTATCGAAGAAATAGACGTAGTTATAGCCGTCCCCGTTCTGATAGGCCGTGGTCAGCAGACCGCTGGTCTGAGGATAGCCCTTGGTGGGCACGGAGTAGGCGATGGAGAAGGTGGACAGGTCCACCACCGTGATGTTGTGGCCGGAATAGGCACCGAACTGGCTGGCACCGGACACGCCGATATAAGCACGCCCGTTGGCGATCACGGGGGTGGAGGTACTCATGGGAGGCGTAGAGGCACTGTCGGTGCCATTATCCAGATGCAGGCGACGCAGAGAGCCCTTGGTAAAAGTGCCGTCAGCGTTGACCTTCACCTGATACAGGTCGCCGCCCTTGGAGGTGAAGTAATAGGCCTCGGTCTCCTCATCGTAGCAGACGCTGCTGCGGAGGTCACCCACGTTGGTGGCCTGCAGGCTGTCGATGAGCTTGCCGGTCTTGGGGTTCAGAGACAGGATAGAACCACGGCCCGTGACATACCCATCCGCACCGTCATCGGTGGTCACCAGCACGAAGTCGCTGTTGACGTAAGCACCGGCCCAATAGAAGCCGTTGTGGGTATAGGTCCAGGTGGGGAGCTTGGCCTCGTTGGTCTTGGTGGCATCCTCATCGGTGACAGAGAGGCAGGCGAAGTTGGCCTGCTTGGTCTCGTAGTTCCAGAATCCCGTGTAGATATAGCCGTCTGCATAGGCGATGGGGCAGTTGGGCTGGCCGCCCAGCGCATCCTGATAGACCCAGAGGGACTCCAGCGTCTCGGCGTTGAAGGCCTGCACCCGGCCATTGGAAAGACCTATAAAGATCATGCCCTCGGCATAGGAGGCGCAGTTGATGGCAAAGGAGGAGCCGCCTACCATGGTGCCGGTCTTGAGGATCAGGCCGGTCTCCTTATCCACCTTCATGATAGTGGTACCGGAATAGGTATAGAGGTAGCCGCCCACGATGATGGGGCTGCCCACAGCGCCGCCGCTGTAGCCCTCGCCCAGCTTGTTGGCCCACACCAGAACGGTGTCCTCAGCGGTGATGGGGGTGCGCACATCCACCACGCCGTTGTTTTCATCGTTCTTGCGGAACAGGGGCCAGTCGGTGGGCAGTTCGATATCCTTCAGGGTGCTGTCGGGGGCCTTCTCCAGCTTGATCTGGACAGTCTTGTTGGCCTCGCCGGCGGTGAAGGTCTTTTTCTGGCCCACATAGCCGTAGCGGGTCACCACTACGGTGTAGCTGCTGCCGCTGTCGAGGGTATAGATGCCCTTGTCCCCCGGCAGGATGCGGTCGCCGTTGACGTTGCTGGTAAGGAACACCGTGGCATCACCGGGGGTCGTGGTGATGGTGGTCTCGATGGGAGCCTGCTTATTGACCTTGATGGTATAGGTCCCGGCGATGCTGCCGGTCTCCTTGTGGGAGACGGTGACCGTGATGGTCTCCGCCGCCGCAGAGCCCGCCTTCAGGGGGACCGCCACGGTCTGGCGGTCAGCAGGGCTGTGGTCCTTATCATAGGTGATGCTCCGGCTCCAGTCGCCGCAGGCCACAGTCACTGTCATATCTGCATCCATCCGGTAGGAGGCCAGGGGCCGCAGGGTCAGGCGCAGCTCAGAGGCTTTTTCGCTGACATCGGCGGTGTAGTCATACACCAGCTTGGTAAAGGTGGCCTTGGTGGTGTCGCCGCCCTGATTCAGGGGAACCACAACGTCGTTCTGGTCCTTGGCGGACAGGGAATCCAGCGTCATGGTGCGGTTGACATGGATGAAGTAGTCCTGATACAGGGTAGCGCCGTTGACCGTTTTGGACTGGGCTACCTTCAGGCGGGCAGTGTTGCCATAGCCGCCCACGGCCATGAACTGCGGCGGTGAATAGAAGCCTGTGTCGGCAGTAGTCACCGCTTTCTCGTAGCTGTTCGCAGAGAAATTGCTGTTTGAATGGCCGTAGTAGTATATCGTAGTCTGATAAGTGCTATCCGCTCTGACACGCTGAAGCCGGAAGGCGGAAGAGTTGGATTCCACCGTAAAGGTATACTCATGGGTACCCTCCGTAAACGCCGGGGACATATCACACAACGGTGCATTGTTGCTAGTTCTGGCGTTCAGACCCGTCAGCCAGTCCTCGGTAACAGGGGTGGGCACATTGAACGTCATACCGGGCTGCGCCGGGAAGCTGTGCTCAGCGTGGTAATACACGTCCTTGGTGGCCAGATAGGTATACCCGCAGCCCAGCGTCAGCATATAGGTGTCCGCCGTGCCGGTGGAGGAGGTGGGGGCGATGTAATCGCCGGTCTGGCTGTACACCTTCACATCCAGCCCCTCCTCGTGGTTCAGGATGATCGGGATGGAGGCACGCTTCTGCACCTTCACCGTATAGGTGACGCTATGGCCGTTGGCGGTCAGCACCACGGGGATCAGGTATTTCTTGCCGGAATCCTGCTCGCAGTCCGCCAGGTTCACCGCCACGGGGGAGCCGCTCTGGGTGGACTTCCCGGCCACGGTGATGGCGGCTTCGCTGTTCAGCGCCGTGGGGGTGATCTTCACCTGATCCTGCGACGTGGCCACGGTGTAGGTATTGGTAGCCTTGTCAAAGGTGGGGCTCAGGGTCAGGCTGGATACGGAGTCCGCCGCCGTCAGATCACTGAGACTGGCGGTACGAATCACGTGGATGATATAGGTCTGATACTGTTCATAGGTGCCGCCCGTCAGACGGGCCTCGCACACTACGTCCGCATTTTTCAGGCTGTAAGGCTCCATGACGTTGCTCAGGGATGTCGAATTGCTCTTCCAAACACGGGCCAGATTGCCGTTAGGGTCGCCCTGCTTATAGACACGGATCTTGCTGGTATCTACACCATCACCCGGCTCAAAATAGGGATAAAGTCCGCTGTAGGTGTAGTCCGGCACCAGATAGGTGCCCTCGGCAGCGGTCACGTCGAAGCGGGTACTCTCCTGAGCGGTATCCAACTTCCACTGGTTATCATAGCCTAGTCGGGTCTCCTTGATCCACTGGCCGGCAGGCAGCTGGGCGGTGAGGGTGGTACCCTCCTTCACCTCCAGCGTGCCACGGACATGGCGGAACTCGCCGTCGGACAGGTCGAAGGTATAGGTGGCGGGGATCAGGTCCACAGTGTTGGTGTTCTTCACCGTGACAACGGTGCCGAACTCACTGGTGAACACCGCCTCGCCGGGGGTGACGGCCTCGCCGCCCATGGTGGCGCTGATGGTCAGCGGCGTGGTCTTGCCCTCCAGGAACTTGGCGTGCTTGTCGATGGCGCTGAACAGCGCATCGTTCAGGGTCTTGGCCGTGGTGTCCGTGGCGGCATAGAAGCCCTTCACGGCGGCATCATAGGCCTCCTGAGCGGCCTTGTAATCCTTCAGGCCGTTGGTAGCGGTGTTGTAGACCGCCATGTTGGCCGCCAGCTTCTGGAGGTTTGCTCCATGGCTCTGGTCCGAGTTGGTGGTGAACCAGATGGCCGTCAGGCCATCCGCCGACTGATCCAGCTTGTATCCATCCTCGTCGTAATGGATGCTGAAGTTGTCGGTGGTGCCATCGACAGCGGTAATGTATCCGTTGTCGATGCCGCTGAAGGTGTGGCCGCTTTTTTTCAGCACATCCTTCACCGTGTCGCCGGAGTGATAGGTGACATACTCCGGTTTGATGAGGAATCCGTTCTGCGTCACCGCCATCAGGGCGATCTGCTGGGTGTCCGCCGCCAGCGCCGCCGAAGGCAGCAGCGACAGCAGCATCAGGAACGTCAGCAGAACCGACAGAAAGCGGTTTCCGAGATGTGTCTTCTCTTTCATCTTTCATACTCCTTTCTGTTCTTTTATGATTCAAATCACCTGACAGGTGAGGAATCTCTGTTTCCAGCGTCTGGCCGCCGGGACACGCTCCCGCCACAGACGCTCCGTCCCCTCCAGCAGCTTCTGCGCCTGTTGGCGTTGGGGCTCCTCGATGGGGTGGTCGCTGAACCAGACCTCCTGCTCCAGCGCCGTCAGCTGCCGGGCCGTCTCGTCGCCCAGCAGGGCCGTCAGGGCCTCCTGCCGCTGGAGGGATGCCTCGCTCCACGCTCCCGGCTGCAAGGCCGTCAGCTGCCGGTGCAGGGCGCTGAGCATAGCCTGACAGGCCGCGCGGCCGTCGGGATCCTCAAAGCGCCTGCGCTGCCGCTTCAGCCTTCGCCGCAGCAGCACCGTCCGCAGCGCCATGGCTGCCAGACACACCAGCACCAGTGCCGCCAAGGCCAGCAGCACGCTCTGGATAAAGATCCGCTGGCTGTGGTCGTCCTGGGGCTCCTGAGAGATGTCGGTCTGGTTCTGTTGGGGCGTTTGATCCTGCCCCGTGTAGGTCGTGCCGTTTTCATTTTCCGCCGGGTCGCCGTCCTCCGGCAGCTGGTAGACGATGTTCTCCTCGTAGCCGGGGACAGTGTCGAAGGGGATCCAGCCCACGCCGTCCAGATAGTACTCCGCCCAGGCATGTGCGGCCCGCTGGGTCAGGGTCAGCTGCGCCCCGTCCGACAGGGCCTCCGCCTGCTGCCGGGTCACCACATAGCCCTCCACATACCGGGCCGGGATGCCGCAGCAGCGCAGCAGCAGCGTCGTCAGCGTGGCATAGTGGACACTGTACCCCTGTCGGGCGCCGGTCAGCAGCCACGCCGCCACGTCGCCGGTGGCCGGGGTGACCGTCCCCTCCCGGAGGGTCAGGTTGGCCGCCAGAAAGCGGCTGATCTCCGTCTTGGCCTGAGTGGTGTTCCAGCCCTGACCGGGGGTGAACTGCGCCGTCAGGGCGTCGTAGGTGTCCTGCGGCACCGTGAGATAGTGGTCATAGACCCACTGGCGATAGACGCTCTCCCCCGTCCGGTAGTCGCTGTCCGTCTCCGCCTGCGCCAGCTGCTGCTGGAGCAGGTAGCTCTCCTCCACCGGGTACAGCGCCGCCTCATAGCTGCGCTGGGTGGGGTCGGTCATGCCCTCGCCGGTGAGGTCACGGGCATCCAGTGCGCTCTCCAGCCCGTCGCCCCCGCCATAGGGGGTATAGGCCACAGAGCGGCAGGCGCCCAGCACCTGAATGGTCACATGGTTCTCGCTCTCGGTCTCGCCGTTGGCCTTTGCCAGCTGCTGGGCCGGGAAGAAATAGCCGCTTTGCAGGCTATACAGCATCGGGGCCTCCTCCGTCAAGCGCCGAGCCGCCAGCTGCTGCCAGCCGGTGCCGGTGTACTCCCCCGCCACATAGCCCCGCAGATACAGGGGCGTCCAGTGATCCATGGTCAGCCGCAGCGCCGGCTCCTGTCCGGGGGAAAAGGCTCCGGAGCCGGAGATGTCTCCCTCCGGCAGGGGATCGGCGGCATCCTCATAGCGCCAGCGGTGCAGGGCCTTGCCCAGCCGCCGCCCCAGCGCCGTGGGGGATGCGCCGCCGGAGAGGCCCTCCGGCAGCAGTCCCATCAGCAGCACCAGCGCCAGCGCTCCCGCCGTGACGGCCTTGGCCCTGCGGCCTATGGCACTGCCCTGCACAAAGCACAGCAGCACCCCCAGCAGGAAGCAGGTAAACCACCAGCCCCCCGGCACAAGGTCCGCCAGACGCAGCGCCAGCAGTCCTGCTGCGCAGACGGCCGCCGGCCATATCCGCCAGCGCTGCCGCAGCACAAGGCCCGTGGCAAGGCCCGTTACAGCCCCCACAGGCAGCAGCATCCACCAGACGCTGCCCGCCCCCACATAGGGCGGCGTGTACCGTCCGGTCTGCTGAAAGCGCCACTGACCCCACAAGTCTCCCAGCCCCGCCAGAGCAGCGCTGATGTGGCTCCGCAGCAGTATGCCCGCCGCCAACAGCACCAGCAGCGCTCCGCAGAGGGCAGCCCGCTGCCATTTCCGATCCCACCGCAGCAGCAGTCCCGCCGCAAGGCCCAGCGCCGCCAGAGCGCCCAGCCCCAGCAGGCCCGGCACCGATTCCGGGCGCAGGCATTGCCACAGCAGGCCCCATATGCCTGCCAGCAGCAGCACGCCCGCCGCCGCATCCGTGGGGCGCAGAGGCCTGAATGGGGCCGGCATCGTATCAAATTGGAATGAAACAGTCTGTTTTTTCACCAAAAGCTCCTAATTCCACATCCATTTTCCCAGTATTTCCTGCATATCCTCCGGGGTGAAGCGGCACACGCCCTCCCCGGCGCAGGGCTCATCGCTGCACAGCAGCACGACGGCATCCTCCGGCAGCTGCCCGTCCGCCGGAAGCTGGGTACAGCAGTACAGCAGCTTCCCCTCCGGACGCAGCTCCGGCGGCTGCGGCTCCTCCTGTGCCTTGCTTTTCAGCAGCGCCGTCACCGCTTCGGGCAGCTGCTCCTCCCCGGTGATCTCCCGGACAGAGGTGGTCTCCCCGCTCCACATGAGTCGAAAGGGCTGATCCACATAGGCCTGACACAGCGACACCGCCGCCTCCATCAGGCCGTCCGCCAGACGGGGCGGGGCCGTGCGGCGCTCCACATAGATGGTCAATCGGTGATCCACTGGCTTGGCCGCATCCCGCACCATGTAGCGTCCTGCCTTGGCGGAGAGCTTCCAGTGGATCTGACGCAGACTGTCGCCGGGGACATATTCCCGGATCTGAAAGATCTCCGTAGGATCGCTGCCCCGGACGTCCGGGGCGTACTCCTCGCAGTCCGTCTGGCGGCTCACGGCCGACACCGGGTCTGCCTCGATGGGGAAGGTATCCGGCATGACGCAGGTACGACCCTGCACTGTGCAGGGGATCCTCACCGGCAGCACGCCCAGCAGATCCCACAGCACCAGCTCCGCCGCCTGCATCACCAGACAGCCGCAGCAGGCACTCTGCACCTGCCACGCTCCCCGGCCCTGATGCAGGGTCAGCTTCTCCCGGTGCGTCTCTCCGGTAACGGTGTTCTCCACCGATACCGTGAGCCTGCCCCGGCCGAAGGGGACACCCTGCCGCACCTCCGCCGTCACGGAAAAGGGCTTACCCTTCTCCGCCGTCACGGGGCAGGTGAGCCGTACCTGCGACCGCTTCCTTGTCAGCAGCAGTGCAAGCCAGCCCGCCAGCGGCGCCATCAGCCAGCACAGGGCCAGCCACGGGGCAGGCGCCCAAGGCGTCACCAGCCAGCACAGCACCAGTCCGGCCTCCGTCAAAAGCCACAGCAACGTGCTCATGCCCGCCGCTCCGACAGCACCGGCGGCTGGGTCTGCGCCAGCACCTCCGCCACGATGGCCTCCGGTGTGTACTCGTTGAGGCGGGCCTTGGAGGAAAGCATCAGACGGTGGGCAAACACATATTCCGCCATCTGTGTCACGTCCTCCGGCACCACAAAATCCCGTCCCTCTGCGAAGGCTCTTGCCTTGCCCGTACGGCACAGGGCCAGAGCGCCACGGGGGCTGATACCCAGCTTCAGCAGCGGATGGGTGCGTGTCACCTCCGCCAGCCGGGCGATGTAATCATAGATCTGGTCGTCCACATGGACCTGACGCACCCTGGCAATGGCGGCGATCAGCTCCTCCCGGCGCATCACCGGCTCCACCTGCTCCAGAGGCTCCTGCTGGCTGCGCTCCCTCAGGATGCGCACCTGACTGTCCACATCGGGATAGCCCATGCTCAGCTTCATGAGGAAGCGATCCAGCTGGGAGTTGGGCAGATTCTGTGTACCGGCAGAGCCGATGGGGTTCTGAGTGGCCAGCACCACAAAGGGGGCCGGCAGATCGTGGGTCACGCCGTCTACGGTGACATGACCCTCCTCCATAGCCTCCAACAGCGCCGACTGGGTTTTGCTGGAGGTACGGTTGATCTCGTCTGCCAGCAGCAGATTGGTCATCACCGCACCGGGCTGATACACCATCCGCCCCTGCTCCGGCAGGGAAAAGCCGATGATATCCGAGGGCATGGTGTCCGGTGTGAACTGCACACGCTTGGTTTCCAGCCCCAGCGCCTTGGAAAAGGCCAGCGCCATGGTGGTCTTACCCACCCCCGGCACGTCCTCCAGCAGCACATGGCCCTGGGCCAGAATGGAGATCCAAACCTTCTCCACCACATCGTCCTTGCCGACGATGACCTTCCGCACTTCCCGCAGAATTTTCTCCGTTACTTCGTACATATTTTCCTCCGCTTGCTCCAAATCACGATGCCTGCGGCCACCACTACCACGGCGGCGCCTGCGGCGATCCATACTACGGCGCCGGAACCGGAGGTGGTCACCTCCGCCGCAACCCGCAGCTCATATGCCTGCGCCGGATCCTCCGGCGTGGTCTCCAGGGAAAGCTCCTGCATCCGATCCAGCAGCGCCCCGGCAGCGAACACATAGCTGCGCTCGGCGGCGGGGATGGCCAGATACCGGGTATACAGAGCCTGCACCTCCTCCGGCGTGGCCGCCGCCACATCCGTCAGTGCCTCGTTCAGGGCCGTCACCTGCGTCTTTACATCCTCCGGCATCTCCTCCCGGAAGTCATACAGGCTCCGGCGGGCGGCGGACAGCCGCTCCATGGCCTCCTGCGCCAGAAGGGCCTGCTCCGTGGCCATGACATCGGAGCCGTCCGTCAGAATATGGCGGAAGGTGCCGTCGTCCAGCCGGTAGCGCATCAGCCCGTCCACGGCGCTGATGCCGTTTTTCACGAACCGGGCGTCCGTGGCCGGGTCCAATCCCAAGCTGCACAGGGCGATGATGACCTGCGCCGTGCTCTCCAGATTGGCGGCGTCCCAGCTGATGAAATCGCCCTCCGCCGTCTGCTGGTCAGACAGCCACGCCAGCGCCCGGCGCACCACCTCCCGGATGGTCACAGACTCCCCGGAGGTTCCGGTATACGTCACTGTGCTGTTCTGATAGGGCGCCAGCGCCTGCAGGGTCATGGCTGTCAGATCCACGTCCGAGTTCCCTACCGTCAGGCCGAAGCCGCCCCCCGGCTCCTGCGCTGCCACCAGCGCCTGCAAAATAGTGGCTCTGGTGTAGACGGCATCCTCCGGCACGGCGAAGCGGGCGCTGTCCAGAGCGATCAGGCCGAAGATCCAGCCGTTGAGTCCCTGTGTTCCCAGAGATTTGGCAGCGGTGAATTGATATACGCCGTCGGCCAGCAGGTTCACCGACCGACCGTTCTTGTCCCGGCCGAAGGCGGTGGGGTCCGCTCCCAGCGCCAGCGCCGTCAGGGCGGTGCGCTGCCACTCCGTGGCTCGCAAGCGGTCCAAGCCCCCCTGCTCCCGGTACATCCGGGTCACATAGCGCTCCAGTGCCTTGCGGTAAGCGGAGGTATCCCCCTCCGTACCGGCCCGGCTCACGGCGATGGCCACCCAGTCGCTGACGGAGTCTCCCGCCGTCAGCTTGTCGCTTTGCAGCAGTGTCTCCGCCGTGCAGCCCTGCGCCGCCGCCAGCGCATCCAGCGTCTCCTGCCCATAGGCGGGGATCACCAGCACCAGTGTCAGCAGCAGCGTCAGCAGGCGGCAGCAGCCCTTTCTCATTCTATCGTTCATATCTCGCTCCTGTCATAGCGTAGTCCGGCAGTCTGCGCCGCCGGGGGAGCCACCCGGCATTGACCGCCGGGATCGGCTCCCGCTTCTGCTCCCCGCAGCGGGAGCAGGTGTATTCGATGTAGCCCGGTGTTCCATCCTCTCCCGGCTCCGTGCGTCCCGTCTCCACGAAATCATGCCCCAGAGGCGGCACCTCCTGCTGATCCTTCCGATCGCCGCAGACGGTGCAGACGGTGCTGATCTCGCCGGGATGGGTGCAGTCCGGCGCCACTGTCTGTGTCGGCTCACCCCAGACGTGCTCCTCAATGTAGGTGCCGTTGAGCCACTTACCGCAATAGCTGGGCAGCAGACCGTAGCTGCCGCCGGTGGAGCTGTATCCGCCGATGTCCTTGCCGTAGGCCAGCGTGAAGCGCAGATACAGGGTATCGCCGTCGGTGAGGTAATAGCCGGACAGGCCCTTACCGGCATAGGTATTGCCGCCCACAGAGTACATCCAGCCGGAGCCCTGAGTATAGTCGAACTCGCCCAGACTGTTGTTATCCGTCTGGCCCGTCAGGGTCAGGCCGTCCTGCAGGATCTTGCTCCACAGGTTCTCCGGGATGGCGGGATAGTCCATCATGCCGCCCCGGCTGATGCGCCGCAGATAGAAGCCCACGTCCATGGAGCCGGAGTATTCGTACTCGTAGCCCCACTCCTCCAGCGCCTCGATAACGGCATAGGAGGCCGGGGTATTCTGGCGAATTTTGTAGGTATACGGTTCCTCCATCACATCCAGTCCCACGGTGGTGGCGTCGATGACGATATAGGCCGTGCCGATGACGTCGCCGGTATCCACGAAGCGGTAGAGAATGCGATAGGACACGAAGGCGGAGTTGCCCTCCCCGTCCCAGGCCCGGATGGTAATGGTGTGCTCCACCGTATCGCCCACGATGGGATCCGGGAAGTAGAGCTGATACTCGTACACCGGGCCGCCGGTGGGGCCTGTGATGCGCTTTCCGTCCATCTGCACCTCGATCTGGCTGGCGTAGAGGGGAGAGCCTGTGTAGGCCGTGGCCTTCACCGTCAGGGTGAAGTTGCGGTTGCTGGTCTCCGTCACGCCGTCCAGATTGGTGACGATGGTGGGGGGATGCTCACCGATGGTGGGATGATCCTCATCGGCCTTCTGTGCTACATACCGGATGGAGAAGCGGACCTCCTCCACCGTGGCGTTCCCCTTCTTGCGGTAGAGGGTAATGTGGTTGGTCTCATTGCGCACCATCCGAGCGGTGTAGTTCTTGCCGTCGGCGCTGGTGAGATACCGGCCGTTCATGGGGGTATCGCTGTTTTGCAGCTTCACCTTCAGCGTCTCGCCGTTGGGGTTGATGAGATAGGCGTAAAAGGGCAGCGTGTCATCTGTCAGCTGGTTATAGGTGATCTCACAGTTGCTGAGATCCGTGATGATGCGGGTGCTGGTATCGTCGGAGGGACCGGGCTCCGGGTCCACCGGGCCGGGGCCGTCGTTATCGCCCTTGCCGGGATTATCGCCGGGCTGCGGATTATCGCCGGGCTGCTCCGGCTGCTCCGGATCGTCTGTGGGATTCTCCGGCTGCTCCGGGGCATCGGGTTCCTCCTGGGGCGGCTCCTCGTCCGGCTGCTCCGGAGTCTCCGGCTCTTCCGGCGGTTCTTCATCCTCCGGGTCCTCTGGCTGCTCCGGGGCGTTGGGCTTCTCCTGCTGGGAGGCGCCTCCCTGTCCCTCGGTGCGGATAGTCTGGGCCGGGGGCTGGGGCAGCGGCTCCGGCTCCTGCGTGGAAAGGCCCATCCCGGACAGCACCAGCAGCACCACCAAGGCCGCCGCCAGCACCAGCGCTCCGCCCCGCCATAGATAGGGTCGAATCTTCTTCATATACTCCTCATTCTCCGTGCCGCCGCTCCCGCAGTGTACGGGAGCAGGCGCAAAAAAAATACGGGGTCATCCTGCGTGGCAGAATAACACCATAACCATTCCTGGGATCATTCTAACGGCAACAGTAGGTCTCCCGGCTCGCATCTCAAGCGGCGATCTCCCCTGCCTTCTCAGAAGCACGCTTCCAATGGCTGACTTTCGTCGGCGGGATAGACACCTCGATGCACACGGTGTTGGTCAACGTGGGGCTCGTCCCCGTTCTCTTGTTCAGCTTTGCGCCTGACCCCACGGGCCTTTGCAGCGCATTGCCTCTGTCCGTATCTATCGGGAAATATTATATCCTATCCCATGTGGAAATGCAAGGAAAATGCGGAGGGCCGTCGAAAGATTTTCTTGACTCATGTACGAAATCGTACTAAAATATGCTTGTCAGGTTTCGGACATTATTGTGGAGGACTTTCTTTTCATGCGTATTCAACTATCCGAGCACTTCACCTATCGAAAACTGCTGCGCTTCACGCTGCCGTCTGTCATCATGATGGTGTGTACCTCCATCTACTGCGTGGTGGACGGTGTTTTCGTGTCCAACTTTGTGGGCTCCGATGCCTTTGCTGCCGTGAACCTCATTATGCCGTTTCTCATGGTGTTGGGTGCCGTGGGCTTCATGCTGGGTACCGGTGGCAGTGCGCTGGTGGCGTACACCCTGGGAGCCGACAACGAAAAGCGTGCCAACGAGATCTTCTCCCTGCTGATCTATGCGCTGATTGGGCTGGGTGCCGTGTTCACCATCGGCGGCATTGCCTTTCTCACGCCTATGTCCCGGCTGCTGGGCGCCGACGAGACCATGCTGCCGGTGTGCGTCAGCTACGGACGTATCGTCCTGCTGGGCCTGATCCCCTATATGCTGCAAAATACCTTCCAGAGCTTTCTGGTGACGGCGGAACGGCCTCAGCTGGGCCTGTACGTCACCATTGCCGCCGGCGTCACCAACATCGTGCTGGACGCTCTGTTCGTGGCGGTGCTGTAATGGGGCATCCCCCAAGAAGTAAAAAAGGACACGGCAGGCGCAGCCTGTCGTGTCCTTTTTTGTGCTTGCTTACCGCACGATCTCGCCGACCTTGGGGTTGCCGGCAGCCTGAGACTCGTCGGTGTCGATGTGCATGGTGGTGACGGCGTCCTTGTTGACACGAACCACCACATCGTCAAAAATCAGCTTACGGCCCTCGCCGCCGCAGGCCACCTTGATGATCTCGCCGTTCTTCACGCCCATCTCGGCGGCGTCGGCCTCGGTGATGTGCAGGTGACGCTTAGCGATAATGACGCCCTCGGTCAGCTCCACCTCGCCCTTGGGGCCTACCAGCTTACATGCGCCGGAGCCCTTCACGTCGCCGCTCTCACGGACGGGGGCATCGATGCCCAGCGTGCGGGCATCGGTGGCGGACAGCTCGATCTGATCCATCTTACGCACGGGACCCAGGATGGACACGTTGGCCATCTCCTTCTTGGGGCCCACCACGGTCAGACGCTCGTTGCTGGCGAACTGGCCGGGATAGGACAGGGGCTTGCGGACGGTGAGCTCATAGCCCTCGCCGAACAGCTTCTCCAGCGTCTCCTGGGTCAGGTGAATGTGACGGGCAGACGTTTCGATCATAAAAGACATGGTTTTTTCCTCCTAATTGTTGAACATTGGTCCACTATGAAAATCGTGCCGCAGCACGCTCCATACAACGATGCGTCAAAGCAGGATACGGATGCCACCCAGCACCGGCACTGGCCGCTCCACGCCCCGGATGGCCCCGGTAAGGCCCATGCACCACCACACCGCCACAAAGACGGCCCACACCCAGCCCACGCAGGGGATGACCCCCAGCAGGCCGAAAATACCCAACACCAGCGACTGGTTCAGGTGGAAGCGGCTGGCCTCCCGGTTCCCCGCCAGCACGGCGACGAGCAGACCGACCCATGTGCAGTAGCAGACGATATCTGTGGTGCGCTTATCCATAGAAGTCATCCTTTTCCATATGCTATATGGCATTGTAGCACATTCTCCCCGGTGTTTCAAGAGACAGGGCGCTATAAATTCCCTTGCAATCCCGTAAAAATCTGCTATAATGACAGCATATTGCACCAGTGATATATATTATCCCTATTTATGAGGTCCTGCATCATGTCTGTGAAATTGGAGCTTTATCGTGTATTCAAGGAGGTGGCCGAGGCCGGCAACATCACCGCCGCCGCTCAGGCCCTGTATATCTCCCAATCCGCCGTCAGCCAGTCCATCAAGCAGCTGGAGGGTGAGCTGCAGACCCGTCTGTTTGCCCGCAACTCCCGTGGTGTGGCCCTGACACCGGACGGCCGGATGCTGTACGAGTACGTCCGCAGCGCCATCGGCCTGCTGGAGACCGGCGAGGAGAAGCTGTCCCAGAGCCGGGAGCTGCAGATGGGACACCTGACCATCGGCGCCAGCGACACCGTCACCAGCCAGTTCCTGCTGCCGTATCTGGATCGGTTCCACCGGCAGTATCCCGCCATCCACATCCAGATCGTTTCCGGCCGCAGCCACAAGGTACTGGGCCTGCTGCAATCCGGCAAGGTGGATATCGCCTTTGCCAGCACCCCCCAGGAGTCCGCCTCGCTGGAGACGCACCCCTGCTTCGCCACCCACTCCGTGTTCGTGGCGGCGGCGGACTATCCCTGCGACTTCGGCCATGTCTATTCTCTGGCGGAGATCGCCGCCTTCCCCCTGATCCTTTTGGAGCGTAAGGCCTCCTCCCGGCTGTATCTGGAGAAGTACTTCCTGCAAAATGGCCAGCGGCTGCATCCGGAGATCGAGCTGGGTGCACGGAGCCTGCTGGTGGATCTGGCGGCCATCGGCTTCGGGGTGGCGGGCGTCACGGAAGAATTCGTCCACGAAGAGCTATCGAAGGGTCGACTGCGGAAGCTGGCTACGGACTTCGAGATCCCGCCCCGCAGCGTGGATCTGTGCGTCCTGCGGGACGTGCCTCTGACCCCGGCGGCCCAGCGGTTTGCCGACTTCGTAAAGGACAGCTTATCCCAGCGTTCAGGTACGCCTCTGAACTGGGAGAACTGACAAATACCGGGAGAAAAACCAAGAAAAGCTTGGTTTTTCTCCCTATTGTTTTTCCCCCGGAAATTGGGCAGAATAGGGTCAATATGGTGGAGTACCAGCGACTTATAATAAAGGAGTGTAGATCGTGGAAGCATTGAAAGAGCGCATCCGTCGGGAGGGCCGTGTCCTGCCCGGCAACATCATCAAGGTAGACGGGTTTTTGAACCATCGGGTGGACACCGCCTTCATGGAGGAACTGGCGGACGAGTTCGCTCGTTATTTTGACGTCAGCAAGATCACCATGGTGCTGACCGCCGAGGCCAGCGGCATCGCTCTGGCCACCATCTGCGCCAATAAGTACGGCGTGCCCATGGTGTTTGCCAAGAAGGCCAAGAGCGACAACATCGAGGGTGGCCTGTACCAGAGCGAGATCTTCTCTTATACTTACAAGAAGAAGGCCACCCTCATCGTGGCGCAGGAGTGGCTGGGGCCGGAGGACAAGGTCCTTATCATCGACGACTTCATGGCTAAGGGCTACGCCATGCAGGGTCTCATCGACATCGTCAATGCCGCCGGCGCCGAGCTGGTGGGCATCGGCGTGGCGGTGGAAAAGGGCTTCCAGCACGGCGGCGACTCCTTCCGGGAGCAGGGCTACAACATCCACTCTCTGGCCGTTATCGAGGAGGCTACGCCCGACCACATCACCTTCCGGGAGGATGATCCGGTATGAAAAAGGTTTTAGTGCTGGACTTCGGCGGCCAGTATAATCTGCTGGTGGCTCGCCGTGTCCGTGAATGCGGCGTATACTGCGAGATCCGCTCCTGGCGGGAGTCTATGGAGAATATCCGGGCCTTCCAGCCTGACGCTCTCATTTTCACCGGTGGCCCCGCCACGGTGTTCGAGCCAAATGCTCCCATGGTGGATCCCGCCCTGTTCTCTATGGGCATCCCTGTGCTGGGCATCTGCTACGGCCAGCAGCTGATGATCCATCTGCTGGGCGGCCAGTGCCGCCGGGCCGAGACCCGTGAGTACGGCAAGGTAGAACTGACCCATAACGGCAAGAGCCCTCTGTTTAAGGATATCCCCGCCACCGCCGTGTACTGGATGAGCCACGGCGTGGAGGTGGAGACGCTGGCCCCCGGCTTCGAGGTGGTGGCCTCCACCGACGGCTGCCGCTGCGCTGCCATCCAGTGCGCCGAGAAGCAGCTTTACGGCGTGCAGTTCCACCCGGAGGTACTCCACACCCAGTACGGCAAGGAGCTGCTGCAGAATTTCCTATACGGCATCTGCGGCTTCACCGCCGAGTGGACCATGGCGTCCTATCTGGAGGAGGCCGTGGCGGAGTGCCGTGCCAAGATCGGCAGTGGTCGTGTGCTGCTGGCTCTCTCCGGCGGCGTGGACAGCTCCGTGGCCGCCGCCCTGCTGCAGCGTGCCGTGGGCGATCAGCTGACCTGTATCTTCGTGGATCACGGTCTGCTGCGGAAGGACGAGGGCGATCAGGTGGAGGAGGTCATGACCCACCAGTTCCATGTGGACGTGCGCCGGGTCAACGCCAAGGACCGCTTCCTCTCCAAGCTGGCCGGTGTCACCGACCCGGAGACCAAGCGCAAGATCATCGGCGAGGAGTTCATCCGGGTCTTTGAGGCCGAGGCCAAGAAGATCGGCGCCGTGGATTTCCTGGCACAGGGTACCATCTATCCCGATGTAGTGGAGTCCGGTCTGGGCGGCGAGTCCGTGGTCATCAAGAGTCACCACAATGTGGGCGGCTTGCCAGACTGCGTGGACTTCAAGGACATCGTGGAGCCCCTACGGCGGCTGTTCAAGGATGAGGTACGGCAGCTGGGCATCGAGCTGGGCCTGCCGGAGCAGCTGGTGTGGCGCCAGCCCTTCCCCGGCCCCGGTCTGGCCATCCGTGTCATCGGTGAGATCACCGAGGAAAAGCTGGAGATTCTGCGGGATGCCGATGCCATCTTCCGGGAGGAGATGGCTCTGGCGGGATTGGACCGTACCACCAGTCAGTACTTTGCCGTGCTGACCAGCGTCCGCAGTGTGGGCGTCATGGGCGACGAGCGCACCTACGACTATACGCTGGCCCTGCGGGCGGTGCAGTCTCAGGACTTCATGACCGCTACGTGGTCCCGCCTGCCCTATGAGCTGCTGGATAAGGTCAGCGGCCGCATCGTGGGCGAGGTAAAGCATATCAACCGCATCGTCTACGATATCACCTCTAAGCCCCCCGCAACCGTGGAGTTTGAATAAATCGAGTTGCTTAAAAAAGCCAGTGTTTATGCGGGTTTCAGCG
>ERZ507026.460-NODE-460-length-18061-cov-4.258247_pt1 | contig 18061 bp, 9 predicted proteins | sample MGYA00512876_ERZ507026 | MGnify/ENA metagenome assembly ERZ507026 | reverse complement strand
GCCGTCGCGAAGATGGCGGAATACCAGGTCATGGTCAGCTTGACGCCCCAGTGCGCGAGCACCCATGCGCCGACCGCGCGGCGCGGGCCAAGCACGCGCAGCAGCAGATAACCTACGACCGTGGGCGGCAGCACGAGCGGCAGCGTGAACACCGCATCGAGCACGCCCTTGACGCGGCATTGCTCGGCGACGAGGAAATCAGAGCTAAGCTGATTCATCGCTATGATGAATTCCAAAAGCTCATTTCGGCAAAAATCGCCGAGAGAACAGACGTTGTTTCGGCCGACTATTTCACTTGGCTTATTTTGATGGTTTCCGATGGTATTATTATTCAAAACAGCCTTAAAAACGAGTCCTTTGATACTCGGAAATTTCTTGAGAACAGCACCGAATACATTAAAAAAATCGAGAATATGCATAAGCCGCAATAAACGAAAGCCTCCGTTTTTTAAACGGAGGCTTTTTACTGCCGTAAAAGCAGAAAAGGGAAACGAAAAAAATTATACTTTGTGTTTTTTCTTTTTGCGCAGGCCCGCTGTGACGCCTGTTACGCCGCCGCTGACAAGCAGCAGGGAAATCCATAAAGCGAGGTCGCTTGCATTGCCGGTTCGGGGAGATTTCGGATTGCCCGGCAGCTTAGCCGTTACGGTGTCGGCCTTTTTAATTTCGTTTATACCGTCTTTGTCGCTGTAATACTTATCACAGCCGCCGCAGTACCAATACTCGATATTGCCCTCGGCGGCCTTCGTTGCCGCCTTTGCATCGATGTGCTTTAAGTCGGTGTGATTGTTTGAATCAGGCTTTCCGTAAGCCTTGCCGCAGTATTCGCATACCGCTTTTTCGGCGCAGGTCGCATTTCCACCTGAGCAAGCCATTGTTTCAACACTCTTGCAGCCGTCCACGGTACATTCACGGCTATGCGTGCCGTCGCCGTTTGATGTCCATTCACCGAAGGTGTGCCCGTCGTTTATCGTCACGGTCATCTCGGCGGTGTTGCCTGCCTTATCGGTGACAATGATTTTCTGTTCGCCGTCCGCAGGAGAGAGAGTAAAGCCGCCGTTTTCATCAAGCGTGACCTTTGTGCCGTTTACGGTAACTGTATCTATATACTTCTCGTCAATTGTAACTGTCTGTGCCTCGCAGTAGGTCTTACCGTTTTCAATGCCGCCGATTACAGGCCGGATATTATCGAGCGTTATGCGGTCGGAGCGAAGATATGTTATATTCATGCTCTCGTCAACAAGCATTGCATAAACTATATATTCTCCGTTAGGCTCTATTAAAAACGGCTCATCATACGCATTGTATACAAGAGAGCCGAGCTCCGTCTCGGAGAGGTCACGATCGGTCACCAGATAAGAGACAAACACGGTTCCGCTGTTATCGAAAGCGTTTATCGTTACCTCCTGCGTGTCCTTAAAGAACAGACCGAAGGTCAGCTTGTTTAAGAATTCGCGCCATTTATTTGTGCCTATGATAATTTCGCCCGTCGGCTTTTCAATGTCTTTCCATCTCGCTTTAAGCGTTATATTTTCGGCAGGCATGGTCGTGGGAATTTCCCTGTCCCAACCGATAAAGGTGTAGCCCTCTCTTGTCGGGTCGGCAGGTGCGGTAATATTCGTTCCGTATTCCTGTGTGATGGGTGCGATTTCGCTGCCGCCTGCCGTATCAAAGGTAATTGTGTATTTATTCGTGCTCCAAACAGGATAGAGCGTCAAAGCTTCGTTTTTGGTATAAACATCATCAAGACCGTACACCTTTTCGCCGCCGTCAACGGTCGCCCAGCCTACTTGCGTGTGCCCCGTGCGAGTGAACAAAGCACCTTGCAGCGTGAGAGTATCGTTATAGAACTTAATATCTGTGACCGCATTGCCCGAGCCGTTTTCTCCGGGCTGATAGGTCACATCCCAAGCGTTTGTGATACGCACATAGGTCTTGCCCGGGATCTGCCGGGAGATAGCGTTAAACTGCTCTCTGAGTGCGTTGTTCAGCGCGGCAAACTCTTCATTTGTCAGCGTGTTGTCACCCGCCAGATAGCGCTGATACAGTTCCTGCATTTCAGCGGAAAGCTGCGGAATAACAGCCTCTGTGGCATCCTGTGCCGAAGAGCCCGTGAACAGCCGCGCACCGTCTCCCATTGCCAGATAGCCGATATCTTGATCCCGCAGCGTAATGGCCTGCGGATCGCCCGTTACGGTAAGCGAGCCGCTGTCTACGGTAAGATAGTACGCCGTGAGCCCGTCCGTCATGGTGACGCTGCCGCCGCCATACTGGGTGTATTCGCTGAGCGTCAGTGCGCCGTTCAGCGTCAGCGAGCCGTTGCCGAGAATGGAAAGGGTGTTCCTGCTCTTGCTAATTCCGTTCAGGCTTTCGACGGTATTCTTTCCGTCCGCCGTGATAAAGAGCGGGTTGCTCTTTCCGATATACTTTTCGCTCAAGCGCACAGAGGTCAGGTCGGCATTCTTGAGCTTCAGATTCGGGAAAACACTGCCGTACCTTTCAAGCTTGCCGGTCGAATAAATTTCCAAAATATCCTTGCCTGTCAGATTCACTGAATCACTAAGTGTACTAAAGTTCTTGCCCTTAGGCAGAACAAAGGAGGCAGTCCCGTCGCCGAAAATATCGGTATAATTGTCCGGTGTGACCTCGACCTCGCCGTCGCCGCGATCCAAAAACAGACCGAAGCCGCCCCATAAAGCGGTAAGTGCCGAAACATCTGCGGGAACGGTATCGCCGGGCTTATAGAAGTTAAAGTTATCATCTGCCCACCACAACTGTGCATCTGCCGAAATGCCGTCCGGGCGGGGCAGTCCCTCGGCAGAGGGAGCTTTGAAGCTCTCGCCCTTTTTCACGATAATATTGATCCAGTTCTGCTGCTCGCCGGGCATATAACCGGCCATGATCAACGCAACCGCCTTCAGGCTGTCGGCGGCAAGATCTGTCGGCAGTTCAAGGACGGGGCGGAAACCAATGTCCCGCTCCGGAAGGGTTGGCCTTGCCCAAAATGTAGCCTGTGCAGCGAAGTGTCCACCACGAGATAGATACATTCCCTCGACATTCCCAGTACCTATATCCTGGCCGAAAGAGCGCATTTTATACCAGTTTTTGATATAATCGGCTGACTTCTGATAGATCGTATCCCATTCATTGTCAATTGGTGCAAGACCAGAGCCTTCTCCTTCATTACGGTGATGGTCTCCAACAGATGGGGCGCGGAGCGTATAGTTCACGTTACTCGCTGTATAGGTCTGGCCATAAATCAGGTTCATTTCTGCCAACGTCTCCCGCTGCAAAGAACATTTCACGTTATAGTCCGCAATAAAAAGGCTGTGCTCGTAGGGCTGCTTGGCGGTATCGGTTTCATTTTCCATCGAATAGGCATCCACCGTACCCACATATGTAAACGGCACATAATGAAGTGTGCTGTCAGGCAAATTGCTGTTTACCGTTCCGGGAATATCCATCGCCGAAAGGTCAAAATAGTATCTGCCGCCGGGGGCGAGGGTAAACTGCTCGTCGATCTCGTCCGTCAGCTTCACTTCCCGAAGTGCGCCGGCATAGTCGGTCTTATGATCGCCGTTAAACTGCTCGTTGAACACGCAGAGCGTCTTGCCGGTCATGTCTATGCCGGTCAGGTCAATCGCTGCCCTGCCGCGTGTACCGTTTGTCGTGCCGTCCAGCTGCACAACGCGTGTATAGCGGGAAATGCTCCCGTCCGCATCCTTAATAACGGCAGATATATATTCATTATCGCCCACTTTTGCGTTCTTGTATTCGACCTCCAGCACACTACCGTTGACCAGCACCGTCTTTGCCGTAAAATCGTCGCGGTCGCTGTCATGCAAGGTCAGCTTCCATTCATCTCCGGCGTATTCGGCGATCGGGGTCGTTAAATCTGCAACTTTTCCGTGCTCGGCAGCAGATATAAAGAGAACGGAGGACAGATCCAGCTCCATGGCAGGCCGCACGGCAGCATCGTAGTCCACGTTGAGGGCGCTGCCGCTTCTGCCATCGGGATGAATCGTCCACGATCCGTAGCCGTAAACCTCATTGGAAGAACGCGTCCACCACTTTGCAGCGTACTTGCACGAATTTCTGTACAAATAAATACTATCCTCTTGCGAGAAGGCCCAGAGCTTCTGCGCTTTGACCTCCTGCCCGGTGATTCCCTCGGTGATGTCCTTGGGGCGGATGACCGCCTGCTCCTTTTCGGGGATCGCCTCGGCCAGGGAAACCATTTTCTGCTGCAAGGTGCTTCCCGCATACTCATTGGGCTTTCTCCATTGCGACATATCGGACGGGTTGTTGGCATAATAACCGTTGTCCTCGCTGTAGCGTCTTGCATTTTCAAACGGCACGGCGCTCCCCGTGCGGAACGGGACATCTCCGAAATCATTGTTTACCGCAAGCAGGGTAATGATGGGCGCATTATTGCTTTTGTCGGTCTTTTGGCCGATCACCCACCATTCATGCCCCGCAAAGGACAGCCTGCTTTTGTCGATCTTTAATATGCTTTGGGCGCTCGTACCGGGCAGAATGGCTTTTGCACCGCCTGCGGCAAAAACCGTTATCGGCACAAGGCATAGCACCATACAAAGGGTAAGTAGGATACTGAGTATTCGTTTTCTCATTTTGCGTTACCTCCGTGTCTGTATTTGCGTTTTACGGTAAGCGCCGTGCAAACACCGCCGCTGACGAACAGCAGTGCGATCCACAGCATGAGGTTACTGTTGTCGCCGGTTTGGGGAGACTTCGGCAACTTAGCCGTTACGGTGTCGGCTTTGGCGATTTCCTTGGTGCCGTCTTTGCCTCTGTAATACTTATTGCAGCCGCTGCAGTACCAATACTCGATATTGCCCTCGGCATCCTCGGTCGCCGCCTTTGCCGGAAAGTGCTTTAAGTCGGTGTGGTTATTTGGGTCAAGCTCGCCGTAAGCCTTTCCACAGGCTTCGCATATCGCCTTGTCCTTGCAGGTTTCCTTACCACCGATGTGGTTTGTGATTACCTTTCCACAGTAATCGCAGACGTGATCATCATCTGCGTCCTCGTGGTTGGAGATTACCTTATCGCAATAGTCGCAGATATGGTTGTTATCCGCATCCTCGTGGTTGGAAATCGCTTTGCCACAGTGATCGCAGATGTGATCTTTGTCCGCGTCCTCGTGGTTGGAGATTACCTTTTCGCAATAGTCGCAGACGTGGTTGTTGTCCGCGTCCTCATGGTTGGAAATCACTTTGCCACAGAGGTCACAGACGTGATCCTGATTCGCATCCTCATGGTTGGAGATTATATTTCCGCAAATGTCGCATATGTGGTTTTTATCCTCATCGATGCAATTATCCGTTTCGACGCCTTCCGTACAGCCGTCTGCCGTGCATTGGCGGGTGTGTGTGCCGTCACCGTTTGATGTCCATTCGCCGAAGGTATGCCCGTCGTTGACCGTTACGCTCATTTCGGCGGTGTTGCCCGCCTTGTCGGTGACAACGATTTTCTGCCCGCCGTCTGCCGGAGAGAGAACAAAGCTGCCGTTTTCGTCAAGCGTGACCTCTGTGCCGTTTACGGTGACGGTATCCACATATTTCTCGGTGATCGTAACCGTCTGTGCTTCACAATAGGTCTTGCCGTCCTCAATGCCGGTGATAACCGGGCTTGTGCCGTCAAGCACAATGCCGTCCGAGCAAATGTAGTCCATGTTGCCCGCCGTATCGGTCAGTCTGACATAGATAATGTATTCGTTATCGGGGTCAATGCCGAACGGTGCGGTGTACGCTGTGAAGGTCATGCCGTCAAGCTCCGCTTTGGCAAGCTCCTTATTTGACAGCAGATATTCAACCGTTACCGCCTCGCCGCTGTTGTCAGCTGCGGTGATCATCACCGTCTGCGTATCCTTAAAGAACAGACCGAAGGTAAGCTTATTCAAGAATTCCCGCCATTTATTTGTGCCTATAACAATCTCGCCTGTCGGCTTTTCGCTGTCTTTCCACCGTGCAGTAATTGTGATGTTTTCCGCAGGCATAGTCGTGGGAATTTCCTTGTCCCAGCCGATAAAGGTGTAGCCCTCTCTTGTCGGGTCGGCAGGTGCGGTAATATTCGTGCCGTAGTCCTGCGTAATCGGCGCAATTTCGCTGCCGCCTGCGGTGTCGAAGGTTATCGTGTACTGATTGATTTCCCACTGCGCGGTGATGGTCACGTTTTCGGCAGGCATCGTCGCGGGAATTGCCTTATCCCAGCCGATGAAGGTATAACCTTCTCTTGTCGGGGATTCAGGAACGGTAATAGCCGTGCCATAGTCCTGCGTGATAGAGGCAATTTCACTGCCGCCTGCGGTGTCAAAGGTGATGGTGTACGAATTGACCTTCCACTTTGCCGTGATGGTCACGTTTTCGGCAGGCATGGTCGTGGGAATATCCCTGTCCCAGCCGATAAAGGTGTAGCCCTCTCTTGTCGGGGCGGCAGGGGCGGTAATCGTCGTGCCGTAGTCCTGTGTAATGGGCGCGATTTCACTGCCGCCGTTGGTATCAAAGGTTATTGTGTATTGATTCGTGTTCCACACGGGATAGAGCGTCAGCGCCTCGTTTTTGGTATAAACAGCGTCAAGGCCATACACCTTTTCGCCGCCGTCCACGGTCGCCCAGCCGGTCTGGGTATAGCCTGTGCGGGTGAACATCTTGCCGCGCAATGTGAGGGCATCGTTATAGAATTTGATATCTGTTACCGCATTGCCGTTGCCGTTTTCTCCGGGCTTATAAGTCACATCCCATGCGCCCGTGATACGCACATAGGTCTTGCCCGGAAGCTGCCGGAAGATGGCGTTGAACCGCTCTTTGAGTGCGTTGCTCAGCGCGGTAAACTCTTCATTTGTCAGCGTGTTGTCCTCCGCCAGATAGCGCTGATACACTTCCTGCATTTCAGCGGAAAGCTGCGGAATAACAGCCTCTGTGGCATCCTGTGCCGAAGAGCCCGTGAACAGCCGCGCACCGTCTCCCATTGCCAGATAGCCGATATCTTGATCCCGCAGCGTAATGGCCTGCGGATCGCCCGTTACGGTAAGCGAGCCGCTGTCTACGGTAAGATAGTACGCCGTGAGCCCGTCCGTCATGGTGACGCTGCCGCCGCCATACTGGGTGTATTCGCTGAGCGTCAGTGCGCCGTTCAGCGTCAGCGAGCCGTTGCCGAGAATGGAAAGGGTGTTCCTGCTCTTGCTAATTCCGTTCAGGCTTTCGACGGTATTCTTTCCGTCCGCCGTGATAAAGAGCGGGTTGCTCTTTCCGATATACTTTTCGCTCAAGCGCACAGAGGTCAGGTCGGCATTCTTGAGCTTCAGATTCGGGAAAACACTGCCGTACCTTTCAAGCTTGCCGGTCGAATAAATTTCCAAAATATCCTTGCCTGTCAGATTCACTGAATCACTAAGTGTACTAAAGTTCTTGCCCTTAGGCAGAACAAAGGAGGCAGTCCCGTCGCCGAAAATATCGGTATAATTGTCCGGTGTGACCTCGACCTCGCCGTCGCCGCGATCCAAAAACAGACCGAAGCCGCCCCATAAAGCGGTAAGTGCCGAAACATCTGCGGGAACGGTATCGCCGGGCTTATAGAAGTTAAAGTTATCATCTGCCCACCACAACTGTGCATCTGCCGAAATGCCGTCCGGGCGGGGCAGTCCCTCGGCAGAGGGAGCTTTGAAGCTCTCGCCCTTTTTCACGATAATATTGATCCAGTTCTGCTGCTCGCCGGGCATATAACCGGCCATGATCAACGCAACCGCCTTCAGGCTGTCGGCGGCAAGATCTGTCGGCAGTTCAAGGACGGGGCGGAAACCAATGTCCCGCTCCGGAAGGGTTGGCCTTGCCCAAAATGTAGCCTGTGCAGCGAAGTGTCCACCACGAGATAGATACATTCCCTCGACATTCCCAGTACCTATATCCTGGCCGAAAGAGCGCATTTTATACCAGTTTTTGATATAATCGGCTGACTTCTGATAGATCGTATCCCATTCATTGTCAATTGGTGCAAGACCAGAGCCTTCTCCTTCATTACGGTGATGGTCTCCAACAGATGGGGCGCGGAGCGTATAGTTCACGTTACTCGCTGTATAGGTCTGGCCATAAATCAGGTTCATTTCTGCCAACGTCTCCCGCTGCAAAGAACATTTCACGTTATAGTCCGCAATAAAAAGGCTGTGCTCGTAGGGCTGCTTGGCGGTATCGGTTTCATTTCCCATCGAATAAGCGTCCACCGTACCCACATAGGTAAAAGGCACATAATGAAGTGTGCTGTCCGGCAGAGCGCTGTTTAACGTTCCGGGAATATTCACCGCCGAAAGGTCGAAATAGTATCTGCCACCGGGGGCGAGGGTAAACTGCTCGCCAGGCTGATTTTCCACCGTCAGCGCAATGTCTGTGAAATTACTTGCGTAATCGGTATTATAATCGCCGTTATACTGTTCATTGAATACCTTCAGGGTATAGTCGCCCGGTGCAAGGTCGGACGGGATTTTGATTTCAACCGTTCCGCTTTCGGCAGTAGGCTGTGCTACTCTGCTGTAATACTGTGTGCCGCTGTTATCCGCAATGATAGCGGAAATATATTCATTTATCCCTGTGGTCGCCCCGGTGTAATGCAGCGTAACGGTATCGTCGGGGGCGGCGTTGACAGCTTTTTCCGTTACGGCAAAATTGCGGCTACTATCTAAAAGGGTCAATTTCCACTCATTGCCGCTGTATTCGGAAATCGGGGTCAGCCCTCCTTCGGGCTTTCCGCCCACGGCAGCAGATGCAAAAAGGACAGAGTTCAGATTTAGGTTAAAAGCGGGACGAACAGTCCGATGATTATTTTTCTTGCGGATAGAGGCCCCAGAGTATTGGACAGAACCATCACTACTCACGATGGCGACATAAAAAGTCTTGGAGCCGGGAGAGCGCAGGTACCAACTGCTTGTCACCCAATTCGGATGCGCAGGATCCAAGGCACGCAGATCGTTGTTTACCGCAATAGCCTCTTTTGTGGAAAGCGGCCAAAATACAGCGTTATCCACCTGCCCTCCCGCTACACAGTCGGTATTTTCTCCGTTGTAACTTCCGCTTGTAAGCGTCCGTTTCTTTACGGCAGCATTTTCTTCTGTCGTCAGCTTCCCGGCAAGCGCGTCTATCGCGGTTTTCAAATTACTCGGTGCGTATTCGTTGTATAATATGATATCGGCAAATGGTATAACTCCCATAGCGCCTGCCGCAAGCAGGGTCATATCCCCCTGTGCGCCGGCAACACCGTTTCCGTCATAACCGATAACTCGCCATGCGGCAGGCTTATTTTCTTGATTTTGCCCGAAATACACGATAGGTGCACTCGCTGTGTTTACGGTTTTATTCAGTGCGTCTGCGCCAAGCTGTATCGTCTTTTGCAAACGCAAGCTCAGTGTGCTTTCCTTCTGAATATTGTAATCTGCCAGCGTGCGCCCGTTCTCAAGCTCTTTTTCGCCGAAAAACAGTCTTTGCGCATCGGGAGAAAAGCCCGTTTTATCCCGAATTTTCTCCTTGACCTCGTCAATGCTGTCGCCCGACACAACTTCGAGCGTTAAATTTGCCTGACCGACAATTTTCAAGTCAATGTAAATCTCAATTGCACTTGCCATCATCGGCACAAAGCTCATCACTATACAAAAGGCGAGCAGGATACTAAGTATTCGTTTTTTCATTTCTTGCTACCTCCGTTATGTAAACTTAATCAAGAGCGGTTATTGTGATTGTGCCTTTGAAGCTCTCGAGACGGGTATTGTATGCCGACTGTTCAAACATGAAGTACAGCGTTATATCCTCGTCCGAGGCGTCGTAAATTCTGGTGAAATTAAAGGAATGTTGGTCGTTTGTCTGCGCTATTTTTGTGCCGTCACGTTTTATGCGTGTAACCTCACGGCAAAGGTCGTCGTCATAGCCGTCTGTCATCTGGATGGAGTAATTACCGCTGTTGTTGGACTCGTTTGATACCACCTGGAGAGAGCCGCTTATGGTGACGCTGTAAACATGACCTTTTTTGAGCGTAATCTTATCAAGATAAGTGGATATCAGGTCTCCGCTGTTTACCTTTTCATAGACGCTTAAAGCTGCGTTGCCGTTATTGAGAAATACTCTCGGAATTCTTGTTTCTGCATAAAAATAGCCCGGGCAGCTGCCGTTCTGACCTGCATCACCCTTGTCGCCTTTATCACCTTTATCTCCTTTGTCGCCTTTTTCGCCTTTGTCGCCCTTTTCGCCGTCAACACCGTCTGTGCCGTCAATGCCTGCGGCTTTTACGGCTGTGTCGATTTCTCCGAACCACCAGTTGCCGTTTTCGCCGATAAAAGGTGTTTTTCCGTCCTTGCCGTCAGAGCCGTTTTGCCCGTTTATTCCGTCTTTTCCATTCTTGCCGTCTTTTCCGTTTATACCGTCGGCTCCGTCCTTGCCGTCAAGACCTTTTAAAACCGAAAGGTCGTAAAGGTTCAGCCATATTTCATCGCCGACATAACGCCATTGCAGGATATTTTCGCTTACGCGAAATTCCGGAGTTTTTCCGTTAATGCCGTCTCTGCCGTTCTGTCCGGCGGGGCCCTCTATATCGGCTATCGCAACGAGATTCTGCCACTCGTCACCCTCATATCGCCACTGTATGTGGGTTTCGGTTCGCTGCACCTCTATGTTTTTGGCATTAATGCCGTCCTTGCCGTCTGCTCCGTCTTTACCGTCGGCACCGTCAATTCCGTTAATGCCGTCTTTGCCGTCAAGACCGTTTTTTCCGTCGGTGCCGTTTTTACCGTCAAGACCGTTAATGCCGTCTTTTCCGTTCTCGCCGTTTGTTCCGTTCTTACCGTCTTTCCCGTCAACTCCGTTAATTCCGTCCTTGCCGTTTTCTCCGGAGGCACCACGCAGCTCGGTAAGCGCCACAAGGTCGCGCCATTCTTCTTCGGCGGGGTATCTCCATTGGATTGCCGTGCCGCTATTGCGCACTTCCGGCAACACGGCACCGGTTTTTTTCGCTTTGCCGCATCCTGCGACAAAAACAATGAAAAGCACCAAAAGCATACCTGTGAGCAGTTTTTTCCCTGTTCTCATCTTCTTTCCTCCGTTTCGCCGTCCGCAGACAGCTTAAAGTCATATTTCATTTCAAGCATGGCAAACAGCTTATGCATAACCGTAACGGCAAGCTCCCGAATATCAATCGAGCCGATAAAAGCAAGCACCTTTGCCTGTTCTTCCTCCGGTACACGATATACTCTCATTGATGCCACCAGAAACCTGCTGAGCTTGCGCTCCAACGGGAAATGAATATCACATTTGCGAGCCATATAGTTACGCATAAGTCCTGCCGTGCCGATTTCCATTTCGTAAAAGTCACTTTCGCTGTAATCGGGGAAATTTGCTCCGAAAATCTGCTTTAATTCCGCCGTGGTGTGCAGATAGATGAATTCCGCCGTGTCGGGCTGAGAATATGCTTCAATATAGATTTCTCGTAGGTTCTCGTTAAGCTCCGTTAGCGTGAGCTGAAGAGACGTTTCTACCGCATAGGCGTATACGGGCGGCAGCTTTTTGTCCGCAATGCTCCTCGCCACGTCAAATTGACCGCCGAACATCGATTCGGTCAAATCCAGCAAGATTTTGTCCTTGGTCGGAAACAGATTTAAATAGCTGCCCCTTGCGACGCCTGCTTCCTCGACTATTCGACTGACGGAGGTGCTTTTGTAGCCCTCCTCCAAAAACAACCGAACGCACGCCGTTAAGATTTTTCTTTTTGTTTCACTGCTGTTTCTACGCAAATATATCACCTGTTTATAATATTATTAGTATGTATACCAATAATATCATATAGCATACAAAAAAGCAAGATAATGTTGATTATTAGCTCGTTATGAGTAGGTTTTGCTTAAAATAAACGGTTTTTCATATAATAATGCACTTAACCCCTCGGATAATGCAGACGCATATTCGAGGGGTTAATCTGTTTCTGTATCAAAATATATTGTTTTGAGGTGCTTCACGAGGGCTTTGCTGCTTGATTATATAAAATAAGATGCGGGAGATTTGCCGTTATTCGCATTCGCATATACTTTTTCTTGTTTGCAAAATCGAAGAGGGCGTTACCGAAAATTCGTCAAGCCCCCATTTGCAAAGCAAGGGAATAAGACGTGTATCGGCTGCCGCTTCTCCGCACATTCCGACGGGGATGCCTGCCTTTTTGGCGTTTTTGATTGTCGTTTCGATAAGGCGCAGAACCGCAGGCTGAATCGGGTCATACAGCTTTGAAACAGCGGCGTTTCCTCTGTCAACAGCCATGGTGTAGCCCGTCAGGTCGTTTGTGCCGATGGAAAAGAAATCAACCTCTTTTGCAAGCAAATCGGAAATTATTGCCGCCGACGGAGTTTCTATCATAACGCCCACGGGAATGTCTGCGAATTTAAGACCCTCATTTTTAAGCTCATCTTTGCATTCTTCGATAATGGCTTTTGCTCTGCGAACCTCGTCAAGTGTCGTTACAAGCGGAAGCATAACCTTTATGTTTCCGAAAACCGCTGCGCGGAGAATTGCACGAAGCTGAATTTTGAAAATTTTAGGGTTGTCAAGGCAGTATCTTATCGCGCGGTGCCCGAGAAACGGGTTGTCCTCTTTTTCGATTTTAAGGTAATCTATCGCTTTATCTCCGCCTATATCGAGTGTGCGAATGATAACCTCCTTGCCGTCCGTTATCTTTGCGACGGTTGAATATGCTTCGTACTGCTCCTGCTCCGTGGGAAGAGAAGCTCTGTCCATAAACAAAAATTCCGTTCTGAAGAGGCCTATGCCCTCGCCGCCGTTTTGCAATACGTTCTGTGCGTCCTCAGCCTTGCCGATGTTGCCGTACACATGCTTTTTTACGCCGGATTTTGTAACGGTTTCTTTTGAGAAGTATTCGTTGAGGCTTTCTTTTTCCTTCAGATATGCCGCCTGCTTGGTTTTGTATTCTTCAAGCTCTTCCTCTGTGGGGTCGGTAAATACTTTCCCCTTGAAGCCGTCTGCAATAATCATATCGCCGTCCGAGATTTTTTCAACCGCATTGACGACCGACAAAACGGCGGGTATGCCCATGGCACGGGCGAGTATTGCGCTGTGACTCGTAACGCCGCCGACCTCGGTGATAATTGCGGAAACATTTTCCCTGTTTATTTGTGACGTCATGGACGGGGTGAAATCCTTGGCGATGAGAACAGAGCCCTTCGGTACGGATGAAATATCCACACTTTTTACACCCAGAAGAATGCGCAAAAGGCTGTCTCTTATATCCTTTACATCCGAGGCGCGTTGGCGCGTAAGCTCGTCGTCAACGCCCGAGAACATATTGATAAACATCGTGCATATGCTGTCAACCGCCGCTTCGGCAACAGAGCCGTTGTCGATTGCTTCTTCCATCTGTGCGAGCATAAACGGGTCCTCAAGCATAACAAGATGTCCCTCGAGTATCTCCGCCTCTTTATTTCCTGCATTCTTTTTAAGCTCCGCCACAAGTGATTTTGTTTCGTCGGAAAAGTCGGCGACTGCCGAGTGCAGACGCTTTTTTTGATGATCCGAATCGGTAAATTTTACGGATGAATAGTCAAGGTTTGTGTCCCTTATAACAACGGCCTTGCCGATTCCGAAGCCTTGAGATGCGCCGATTCCTTTAAGCATTAAACCCACCCTTTCATTAAGCCGCGGCAATATTATTCTTCGCCGAAGCCCGATGTGATAAGCTCTTCGGCTTTTTTGAGCATTTCGTTTTCGTCTGCGCCGCTGCACTCTACGGTGATTTCGCTTCCGCATTTGATGCAGCCTGCCATTATATTCATAATGCTCTTGCCGTTGATTCTTTTACCTCCGAAAACAATGTCAACTTCCGAAGAGAATTTAGACATTTCCGTTACAAAGGTGTTTGCCGGACGCATATGAAGTCCCATTTTATTAGTGATTGTAAAAGTTTTCTGTACCATAATAATTCTCCTTATGTTTGATACCTGCCGAGAGGACGATGCCCCTCGGCACGGTTTCTGATTGTTTGTTATACGGATTCTTTGCGATTCTTTTTAAGAAGACCGAGCATCAGTGCTCCGACAACCGAGCCTGCAATAAGGGCTACGATATAGAGAAGCGGATGGTCGCATACTATAAATGTGAAGATTCCGCCGTGAGGTGCGGGGCATGTGACGTTGAACAGTGATGTAAGAGCACCTGCGACAGCAGAGCCCACTAAGCATGAGGGGATAACTCTGACCGGGTCGGAAGCGGCGTAGGGGATAGCACCCTCCGTAATGAAGCACAGACCCATAAGATAGTTTACGGGGCCTGATTTGAGTTCTTCCGATGTCCACTTCTTCTTGTTGAAGGTTGTCGAAAGTGCGATTGCAATCGGGGGAACCATACCGCCTATCATAACAGCCGCCATAATCCATGTGTTGCCGTCGGCTATTGCAGCCGTGCCGAAAACATAAGCCGCCTTGTTGAACGGGCCGCCCATATCCGTTGCCATCATTGCCGCAAGGACTATGGAAAGGAGTATTTTGCTTGTATCGCCGAGCGACGAGAGGAACGAGGAAAGACCGGAGTTGACAACGCCTATAACGGGATTTATAAGACACATAAGAAGGCCCATGATAAGCGTGCCGAAAAGAGGATAGATAAATACGGGCTTTATTCCGTCCATTGATTTCGGAAGCCAAGAAAATGCCTTTTTGAGGAGATTTACAATAATACCGGCAAGGAAGCCTGCGAGCAGAGCACCGAGGAAGCCCGATACCGCTTTGTCGTCTCCGGTAAGGCTTTGGTTTTCAATCAGCGAGCTGAAGGTGTAACCGTTTGCCGCAAATACGCCGCCTATCATACCGGGCAAAAGACCAGGTCTGTCGGCAACGGACGATGCGATATAAGCCGAAAGAATGGGGAGCATAAGTGCAAATGCCGCTTTGCCTATCCAGAACACAATTGCCGCAACGGGACTTGTGAAGCCGAAGGTTCCGCCGACATCGGCATTGCCTGCAAGCGTATCGAACAGGAAGCCGAGAGCTATGAGAACTCCGCCGCCGACAACGAACGGGAGCATATGCGAAACACCGTTCATAAGATGCTTATAAAGCTTGTGCCAGCCGCTTTCCTTTTCGTCGTCATCAATAGGCTGCTTTTCACTTTCGTCGGCGTGATATATCGCGGCTTTTCCGTCAACGATTCTTTTGATAAGCTCCTCGGGCTTGTTTATTCCGTTTGAAACCGAGGTCTTTACAACGGGCTTGCCGTCGAAACGTGCCATTTCGACGTTTTTATCTGCGGCAATGATTATTCCGTCGCATTCTTCGATTTCCTTTTTTGTGAGCACGTTTTTAGCACCGCCGGAGCCGTTGGTTTCGGCTTTGAGCGGATAGCCTAATTTTTCGCCCGCTTTTTCAAGTGCCTCTGCCGCCATATAGGTATGCGCTATGCCCGTCGGACAGGCTGTAACTGCGAGTATTCTGTAACCCTTCGGCTTTACTTCGGGTTTTACCGCTTCCTCGGGGTATTTCTCCGCTTCCTTTTTGTCGATTATTTCTAAAAATTCGTCCGTCGTTTTTGCGCCCCGTAGAGCCGCGCAAAATTCCGGTTCCATAAGCATTACCATAAGACGGGAGAGTATTTCGAGATGTAAATCTCCGTCAACGGGAGCGGCAATCATAAACAAAATGTCCGAGGGCTTGGAGTCGGGAGCACCGTAATCAACGCCGTTCGGAACCGTTATCGCCGAAAGACCGGGAGTTTTTACGCTGTCCGATTTTGCGTGCGGAACGGCAATTCCTTCTCCGATTGCGGTCGAGCCCTGAGCCTCTCTTGCAAGGATAGCCTCCTTGTACGCCGCCTTGTCGGCAAGATTTCCTGCCTTTTCGTGCAGGGAAATCAGCTTGTCGATTGCCTCTTCCTTGTCGGTGAGAGAAACATTAAGAGCAATCGCATCCTTTTTTAATAAGTCGATGATTTTCATAAGTATTCCTCCTTATTTATACTCCGCGTTAAAGACGCGTTCAATTTCTTCACGGGTTGCAAGCTTTTCCGAAAAGGCCGTTGCGTTTCCGCACGCCGAGCCGAGCCTTAAAGCGTAGGAATAGTCGGCGGTCTTGATATATCCTGCCGTAAAGCCTGCTACCATACTGTCTCCGCAACCGACGGAGTTTATGAGCTTGCCCTTTGCGTTGCCTATCTTGTGGACGCTTCCGTTTTCGTCCGTAAGCATTGCGCCGTCCTTTGCCATTGAAACAAGCACGTTTTTAGCACCCATTTCCTGAAGCTTTTTCGAATATTTTACAATGTCATCGTCGCTTTTAATTTGGACCGAGAACAGGTCGCCGAGCTCGTGATGATTCGGCTTTATTAAAAACGGTTTGTATTTGAGCACGTTTTTGAGTAAATCGCCCGTTGCGTCAACCACGCAGTTTATATTTCTGTCGCCGACTCTCTCAAGTATTTGCTCGTAAATGTCATCGGGGAGGGTATTCGGGATAGAGCCTGCGAGGATAAGGTAATCTCCGCTCTTTATGCCGTCAAGCTTTCTTAAAAAGCTCTGCATATCCTCTTTTGTAATTTCGGGGCCGCAGGCGTTCAAATCAATTTCCTTGTCGGCCTTGATTTTGACGTTTATTCTCGTATCGCCGTTTTTAAGATAATTAAAGTCGCAGCTGATATTGTCGTTTTTGAGCATTTCTTCAAGCTTTTTTCCGGTAAAGCCTCCGAGAAAGCCGAGTGCCGTGTTGGGAATTCCGAGCTGTGTGAGTATGACCGACACGTTGATGCCTTTTCCGCCGTAATAGATTTCTTCGCCGTCCGTACGGTTTATGTCGTCGGTTCTGAGAGCTTTGAGCTTCATCACATAGTCGAGAGCCGGATTCAGAGTAACGGTGTAAACCATTAAGCAGTTACCTCCTTCACTACCGTTTTTGATTTAAGCTGTTCGTCATCGCATTTGTCGCAGACTATACACGCCGCCGCAACCGGTGAAAATGATACCGCCGAAACTTTTCCGAACTTTGTGTGGTCGCAAAGCACATAGGTTACAAAGCTTCGCTCTATGGCAACGGCTTTTAGCATTGCCTCCTCGGTATCCGGGGTTGTAAAGCCCTGCTTTTCGCTGACTCCGTTTGTTCCGATGAACGCTTTTGAAAAGTTATATTTCTGAAGATTTGAAGCGGCTACTAAGCCTATGATTGCCTCGGTTGAGCTTTTTAATTCACCGCCGATAACAAAAACCTTGCAGCCATTGGCCGTCAGCTCCTTTGCATGGGCGATTCCGTTGGTTACAAAGGTTGCTTTGGAAGAGGTTATATATTTCGTCATAAGAAAGGTGGTCGTGCCTGCGTCGATAAAGGCGAAATCATCATCATTTATCTGCGATGCGGCATATTTTGCTATTGCTTCCTTTTCGTTTATGTTCATCAGCGATTTTTTGTTGAAATCCTCCTCGTTGTGGAGAAATTCCTGTCCGAGAACAGTCGCTCCGCCGTGAACCTTGTTTATTTTTCCGAGCTGGGAAAGAGCCAAAAGGTCACGCCTTATCGTAGATTCGCTTGTTTCGAATTTTTCGGCAAGCTTTGAAACGGTAACCGAGCCGTTCTGACGCAGAATTTCAAGTATCTGCGCTCTTCTGTCGGTTGTAAGCATATTCACACCTCCGATATCTCTGTTGTGCCTTAATTATACAAAACCGTTCAAATACAGTCAATATCACGCAATAAAATTCAGCGTTTGTGCTTATAGTGTGCCCGTTTTGTTATCTAATATGCAATATTATCGAACCGTAAATGCACACTTTTGCACGTTTTAAATTTTTCAATCATAAAAATACGCATCAGATAACATAAAAAAATCCGCCCGAAAGGCGGACGACATCAGTCATAAATTTCGTTAGCAAACGGAAAAACAGCCAATGAAAAACTGCGGCTTTTTCGTTTTTTTCGTTTTTGACAAAAATAAAAAACCGAAAGCCCTTGAAAACAAAGGCTTTCGGCATTGCTTGTGGCTGTGGGGTACAGAAAAGATGTTTTTATGTTTTTTGTGGATAGAGTTGAACTCTC
>ERZ507026.437-NODE-437-length-18858-cov-5.450141_pt1 | contig 18858 bp, 19 predicted proteins | sample MGYA00512876_ERZ507026 | MGnify/ENA metagenome assembly ERZ507026 | reverse complement strand
TGCTGCTGTTGGCAAAAAGTATGCCGCCGGAGGCAAAAAACATTATGTGAAAAAGTCACCCGCCGGAGGCATAAAAAAGAAAACGCTGATGGGAACAGTCACCCGTCGGAGACACGTTCCCTATGCAAAAGGGTCTATTGAAAGAAGATTACCCGTCGGAGACAAAAAAGCAACCCCACCTCATCACCTCACAGGAGGACACCTATGGAAACCATCACCATCACCACAGAATACATCAAGCTTCAGGACCTGTTGAAGCTGGCGGCCGTCACCGCCACCGGCGGCGAAGCCAAGCTCCTCATTCAGGAGGGGCAAGTGCTGGTCAACGGCGAGGTCTGCACCCAGCGGGGAAAAAAGCTCCGCCCCGGCGACGACGTGGAGGCTGAGGGCCTGCACTACGGCGTGCGCTATGCGGATTGACGCCCTGACGCTGGAGGGCTTCCGCAACTACGACCGGCAGGCCCTGACCTTCCACCACAGCTGCAACGTCATCTACGGCGAGAATGCTCAGGGCAAGACGAATCTGCTGGAGGCCATGGTCTATCTCTCCTGCGGCAAGTCGCCACGGGCCAGAGCGGATCGGGAGCTCATCGGCTTCGACCGGGACAAGGCCTACATCCTGGGGCAGATGTTTACACGGGACCGGGAGTTCCGCACGGAGGTGGAGCTGTTCCGTGGCCGCCGCCGCAAGGCCAGCGTCAACGGCGTTCCCGCCAAGAACAACGCCGCCCTCTCCGACGTGCTGCACACCGTGTTCTTCTCCCCGGAGGATCTGATGCTCATCCGGGAGGGGGCTGCCGCCCGCCGGCGGTTCATGGATCTGTCCCTCTGCCAGCTGCGGCCCCGGTACGGGGAGGCACTGGCGGAATACCACCGGCTCTATGAGCACAAGACCCGCATCCTCCGGGACAGCGGCGACTACCCCCAGCTGCTGGCCACCCTGCCGGACTTCAACCGGCGGCTGTGTCAGGTGGGAGCGGTGCTGATCCACTACCGGGCCCGTTACTGCCGGGCGCTGGCGGAGTATGCGGCGCAGGCCCACTACGAGTGCTCCGGCCAGCGGGAGGAGTTGGAGCTGCGATATCAGACGGTCAGCACCGTTCATGACCCCTTCCTCCCGCAGGAGCAGCTGTTTGCGGCCCTGATGGAGCATCAGCAGAGCCATGAGCAGGCGGAGATCGCCTCCCGGCTGTGCCTCTCCGGTCCCCATAAGGACGATCTGGAGGTGCTGGTCAACGGCCGCAGCGCCCGTCAGTTCTGCTCACAGGGACAGGTTCGCACGGCGGCGCTGGCCCTGAAGCTGGCGGATCGGGAGATCCATAGAAACACCATGGGGGAATACCCCATCATGCTGCTGGATGACGTGCTGTCGGAGCTGGACCCCCGGCGGCAGGAGTATGTCCTCAACCGCATCGCCGGGGGGCAGGTGTTCATCACCTGCTGCGAAAACGACCGGCTGGACACCCTGCTCTCCGGCAAGGTGTTCCATATCCGTGGCGGGGAGGTGCTGACATGAGCTATCTGCACATCGGCAAGAACGTCATGGTCAGCCGCCGCCGCATCATCGGCGTGTTCGATCTGGACATCACCTCCCAGTCCCCCCGGACCAGAGAGTTTCTGGAGCGGGCGGAGAAGGACGGCGTGGTGCTGGACGCCTGCGACGATATCCCCAAGTCATTTCTGGTGTGCGACCACCCTTACCATAAGCAGCTGGTCTATATCTCCCAGCTGAACACACAGACGCTTCAAAAGCGCACGGAAAACGATCAACCTGCCGTCACCGGCGGGCAAGGAAAGGAAAGAACCCATGTCTGAACTGGAAAAAGTAACCGCCGTCACCACGGAGTATGACGCTTCGGAAATTCAGGTGCTGGAGGGACTGGAGGCGGTGCGCAAGCGCCCCGGTATGTATATCGGCTCCACCTCCGCCTCCGGATTGCACCATCTGGTCTACGAGATCGTGGACAACGCCATCGATGAAGCGCTGGCGGGCTACTGCACGGATATCACCGTCACCATCAACGAGGGCAATACCATCACCGTCACCGATAACGGACGTGGTATCCCCGTGGATATCCAGAAGCAGACCGGCCGCCCGGCGCTGGAGGTGGTATATACCGTACTGCACGCCGGCGGCAAGTTCGGCGGCGGAGGCTATAAGGTCTCCGGCGGACTTCACGGTGTGGGCGCCAGCGTGGTCAACGCCCTCTCCGAGTGGCTGGAGGTGGAGGTCCACAAGGGCGGGAAGATCTATCAGATGAAGTTTTCCCGTGGCGCCATCACCCAGGAGATGACCGTCATCGGTGACACCGACCACACCGGCACCACCGTCCGCTTCAAGCCCGACGGTGAGATGTTCGACACGCTGGAGTACGACTACGAGACACTCCACACCCGGATGCGGGAGCAGGCGTTTTTGAACGCCGGTCTGCGGATCTCCATCGCTGACCGCCGCCCCGGACAGGAGCAGGAGGACACCATGTGCTACGAGGGCGGCATCCGGGAGTTCGTCACCTGGATCAACCGCAACAAGACCCCGCTGCACGAGGAGGTCATCTACATGGCCGGTGCCAAGGGGGACTCCACGGCGGAGATCGCCATGCAGTATAACGACAGCTACGCCGAGACCATGGTCTCCTTTGCCAATGACATCCACACCCCGGAGGGCGGTATGCACGAGACGGGCTTCAAGGCGGCCTTGACCCGTGTGCTCAACGCCTACGGCATCAAGTACGGCATGATAAAGGAGGGAGACAAGGTCTCCGGCGAGGACGTCCGGGAGGGCATCACCGCCGTGATCTCCGTGAAGCTGACGGAGGCCCAGTTCGAGGGCCAGACCAAGGCCAAGCTGGGCAACGCCTATATCCGCACGCTGGTGGACGGCCTTGTCTCCGACCAGCTGTCGGTGTATCTGGAGGAGCATCCGGTGGTGGCCCGCACCATTCTGGATAAGGCGCTGACGGCCAACCGGGCCAGAGAGGCCGCCCGCAAGGCCAGAGAGTCCATCCGCCGCAAGACGGCGCTGGGCGGCGCCGCCATGCCGGATAAGCTGCGGGACTGCAATGAGAATAACCCGGAGCTGACGGAAATTTATATCGTGGAGGGCGACTCCGCAGGCGGCTCCGCCACCCAGGGCCGTGACTCCCGGTTCCAGGCCATTCTCCCCCTGTGGGGCAAGATGCTGAACGTGGAGAAGGCCAGAGCCGACAAGGTATACGGCAACGACAAGCTCCAGCCGGTGATCACGGCGCTGGGCGCCGGCATCGGGGAGGAGTTCGACCTGAACAAGCTGCGGTACCACAAGATCATCATCATGGCCGATGCCGACGTGGACGGCGCCCATATCCGGACGCTGCTGCTGACCTTCTTCTTCCGGTTCATGCGGCCCCTTATCGAGGAGGGCTACGTCTATTCCGCCGTGCCGCCGCTGTATAAGCTGACCCGTGGCAAGCAGCAGCGGGTGGCCTACACCGACGAGGAGCGGGACGCCATTTCCGCCGAAATGCGGGCTGGGAATCCCAATGTGAAGATCGACATCAGCCGCTTCAAGGGCCTGGGCGAGATGAATCCCCATGAGCTGTGGGAGACCACCATGGACCCGGGGAAGCGCACCCTGCGCCGCATCACCCTGGACGACGCCGTGGCCGCCGACGCCACGTTTACGGTGCTGATGGGCGAAAAGGTGGAGCCCCGGAAGGAGTTCATTGAGAAAAACGCCAAATACGCGGTGAATCTGGACTATTGATTCAAAAAATGCATGCATTTTTTGATTTTTACCATCCCCACAAGGAGAATAAAATATGAGCAAAAAACCACAGTACGACCCTGAGGAGCTGCGGTACCCGGACCAGCACATTGTGGAGCGGTCCCTGGTGCCGGAGATGGAAAAATCCTATATCGAATACGCCATGTCCGTGATCGTGGGCCGGGCCCTGCCCGACGTGCGGGACGGACTGAAGCCCGTGCACCGGCGCATTCTCTACGCCATGTACGAGGACAATCTGACCTCGGACCGCCCCTTCAAGAAGTCTGCCACCTGCGTGGGCGACGTGCTGGGCCGGTATCACCCCCACGGCGACGCGTCCGTATACGACGCCCTGGTGCGCCTGGCCCAGGATTTCTCCATGCGCTATATGCTGGTGGACGGCCACGGCAACTTCGGCTCCGTGGATGGCGATCCCCCGGCGGCCTACCGATACACTGAGGCCAGGCTTGCCAAGATCGCAGGCGAAATGCTGCGGGACATCGAAAAGGACACCGTGGACTGGGATCCCAACTTCGACGAGAGCCGCAAGGAGCCCCGGGTGCTGCCCTGCCGGTTCCCCAATCTGCTGGTCAACGGTTCCTCCGGCATTGCCGTAGGTATGGCCACCAATATCCCGCCCCATAACCTGCGGGAGGTCGTCGGTGCGTGCATCTGTGTGCTGGATAATCCGGACGCCACCCTGGGCGATCTGATGGAGCATGTTCAGGGTCCCGACTTCCCCACAAAGGGCATCATCATGGGCCGGGCCGGGATCCGGGCCGCCTATGCCACCGGCCGGGGCCGGGTAGTGGTTCGGGCCCGCCACGAATTCGAGGAATTCGGCAACAACCGCACCCGCATCATCATCACGGAGCTGCCGTATCAGGTGAACAAGCGGATGCTTATCAAGAACATGGCCGACCAGGTGGAGGATAAGCGTCTGGAGGGCATCAGCAACATTCAGGATGAGACGGACCGCAACGGTATGCGCATCGTCATCGAGCTGAAGCGGGACGCCAACCCCCAGGTGGTGCTCAACCGCCTGTTTGCCCAGACGCAGCTGCAAAGCTCCTTTGCCATCAATATGCTGGCCCTGGTCCAGAATCAGTCCCAGCCGAAGATCCTGTCCCTGCGGCACATCATCGACGAGTATCTGGCCTTCCAGGAGGAGATCATCGTCCGGCGCACCAGATACGACCTGAAGAAGGCTCAGGAGCGGGCCCATCTGCTGGAGGGTCTGCTGATCGCCCAGGACAACATTGACGAGGTCATCCATATCATCCGCACCAGCTATGACAATGCCAAGGAAAACCTGATGCAGCGCTTTGGTCTGGACGACGTCCAGGCCCAGGCCATTCTGGATATGCGCCTGAAGGCTTTGCAGGGGCTGGACCGGGAAAAGCTCCAGAACGAGTATCAGGAGCTGGAGGAGAAAATCGCCTATTATCTGCGGGTGCTGGGGGATGAGAATCTGGTAAAGTCCATCCTGAAGGAGGAGCTGCAGGCCATCTCCGACAAGTATGGCGACGACCGCAAGACGGAGATTCAGGATGTGGAGGACGAGATCGACATCGAGGACCTGATCGAGGAGGAGGAATGCGTCTTTACCCTCACCGCCAACGGGTACATCAAGCGCACTCCCGTCAGCGAATATACCGCCCAGAGCAAGGGCGGTATGGGCAAAAAGGGCATCACCACCCGGGAGGAGGATACCGTGGTGGATGTGTTCACCGCCTCCACCCACGACTATATTCTGTTCTTTACCGACACCGGCAAGGTGTATAAGAAGAAGGGCTATCTCATCCCCGAAAGCGGCAAGGCTGCCAAGGGCACCAACATCGTGAACATTCTTCAGGTGGAGACCGGCGAGCGGGTCCAGGCCATGCTGCACTTCCGGGAGACCGGCGACGACCAGCTGTATTTGTTCATGACCACCCGCAACGGCACCGTGAAGCGGCTGGAGGTATCGGCTCTGAAGAATCTGCGCAACAACGGCATCCGGGCCCTGACCCTGGACGAGGGGGATGAGCTCATCAACGTGCAGGAGACCCACGGCAGCGACCGTATCCTGATTGCCACCCACGACGGGCAGGCTGTCTGCTTTGACGAGACGGATGTGCGGGCTATGGGCCGCACGGCGGTAGGCGTCCGGGGCATCCGCCTGCGGGAGGGCGACTATGTGGTGGGCGCCGCCAAGGCGGTGCCCGGCAAGACGGTGCTGTCTATCACCGAGCGGGGCTACGGCAAGCGCACAGCGGTGGAGGAATACCGCATTACCGCCCGGGGCGGCCTGGGCATCCGCAACTATATGGTCACGGAAAAGACCGGGCCCATCGTGGGTATCAAGGTGGTGGACGGTACCGAGGACCTGCTGCTGGTGACGGAGGCAGGCATTCTCATCCGCACGGCAGTGGAGAATATCCGCATTGCCGGCCGCGCCACCCAGGGCGTCATCGTCATGCGCTTTAAGGAGGAGGGCGACCGCGTCATTTCCATGGCTCTGACGGACCGGGAGCAGGAGACCGAAAAGGAGTGATCTGATGGGGAAGAAGAAGGAAATGTACGCCCCCCTGACCCGGTGGCAGTATTTTACCAAGACCCTGTATCATGACCCCAGCCGCACCAATGAGTTTGAATACGACGGCGTGATCTATCTGAAAAGCGAAGAACTGCGGGACATTGAGTATGCCAACGCACGGGTGAACTGGGTGCTTCTGCTGGTTCTGTGCGCTATGTTCCTGACGGCGGTGAAGTGGCAGAACATTGTGGTCATTGCCGTGGGCATGGTGGTGATCGTGGCGGGAGAGCTGTATCGCATGAGCCGCCTGCCCAAGGATATCAAGGCCCACCTGACGGATTCCGGACGGAGGAAGCGGTGACGGAGATGAAGATCATCGCCCGCATTCGCACGGAGCTGCCGGAAAAGTTCGGCGTGCCCCGGCAAAGCGAGCTGGTGCCCCAGCTGAGGGGCCGTGTGGTGTTTGAGCCGGGGTACCGGAACCCGGACGCTGTTCGGGGGCTGGAGGACTTCTCCCACATCTGGCTGATCTGGCAGTTTTCCCAGGCGGTCCGGGAGGACTGGTCCCCTACGGTGCGGCCGCCCCGGCTGGGGGGAAACCGGCGTATGGGGGTGTTTGCCACCCGGTCGCCCTTCCGGCCCAATGCCATAGGGCTGTCCTCTGTGCAGCTGGACCGGGTGGAGCTGGACTCGCAGCTGGGCCCGGTGCTCCATGTGCGGGGGGCGGACCTGATGGACGGGACGCCGATTTTCGACATCAAGCCCTATCTGGCCTATACCGACAGCCATCCCCAGGCCACCGGAGGATTCACCGATGGCCTGGCCCATGCGCCGCTGACGGTGGACTGCGCCCGGTCGCTGCTGGAGCGTATCCCGGCGGACAGCCGGGAGGGGCTTCTGGGCGTGCTGGCCGGAGATCCCCGGCCCCGCTATCAGGAGGACCCCCGGCGGGTGTACGGCCTGGCCTTTGCCGGGTACAACATCCGGTTCACCGTGGACGGGGACCGGCTGACAGTGGTGGACGTGGAGGAAGCGAGATAAGGCGATGAAAACTGTAACCATATATACCGACGGCGCGTGCTCCGGCAACCCCGGCCCCGGGGGCTGGGGGGCCATCCTAGAGTGGAATGGCGTGGAAAAGGAGCTGTCCGGTGGCGCGGCGGATACCACCAACAACCGCATGGAGCTTACCGGTGTCATCCGGGCCCTGTCGTGCCTGAGGGAGCCCTGCGTGGTGGAGCTGTATTCCGACTCCAAGTACGTCATCGATGCCCTGTCCAAGGGATGGGTATACGGCTGGCAGAAGCGGGGCTGGGTGAAAAGTGATAAAAAGCCCGCCCTGAACGCGGACCTGTGGCAGGAGCTGCTGCCCCTGATCGCACGGCACGATGTGCGCTACCACTGGGTCAAGGGCCACGCCGCCAACGAGAAAAACAACCGCTGCGACCAGTTGGCGGTGGCGGAGAGTAAAAAGTTCTGAAAATCTGCGATGTTCACAAAAAGTTCACGCGGATTTCATGATTTCGCCATGTTTACAAGGTATTCTTTTACCTGTACAAAGGAACCATTCCTTATGTGATTTTCTCTCTCTCCTAACAAACACACAGAAAACTCCCTTCGCCAGCGGCGGAGGGAGTTTTCTGTGCTTGTCAAAAAGGGCGGCGCCCTTTTTGATTTTTATGGAGTGCATTCAATGCCAACTCCCCCGCCAATTTGAAAAGAGCATCCGACGTGACCTTTTCCGGTGAAAGTCCTCCTGCTTGCTGGCCAACCTTTTTATAAAAGTTGTAAAGGCTTTCTTCCATTGTAAGTGTGATTTGCTTCATTGTTTGCACTCCTTTCTAAAATAGGACCCGTTTCGGTCCCATTCTATCATACCTTTCCCATACAATCAAGAAAAAGAACCAATATTGGTCCTATGGGAGGGGCGTATGGAGCAAAAAATCAAACAGGATTCCATTCACATCGGTGAGAATATTCGCCGAGAGAGGCTTCGAAAGGGAATTGGACAGACGGAGCTGGTCCGCCAACTTCAGCTGGCGGGAGTGGAGATGACCCGCGAGACTCTGGTGAAGATCGAGCGGGGCACCCAGCACATTCAGGCCACACAGCTTCGGGGTATTCGGGATGCCCTGGGCGTCACATACGATGAATTACTGCAATAAGAGGAGCGGACAGCGTCCGCTCCTCTTGAGCTTGTCAAAAAAGGGCGCCGCCCTTTTTTGACAAAAGGGATTTCGCTCCGACCCGCGCGTCCGAATGGGCTAAAAGCCCATTCGGGCACACTCTCTCCGCGCAAAGTATTTTTCGCGACGTACACGCCGCCGCGAAAAATGGATGGAACACGATTCGCGGCCTGCGGGCCGCGAACTCTGCGAGGCTTTTTGACAGTCTGTACGAAAGAAACCCATCAGGGGTGTCTTTCGTTTTCAATACAGGAAGGGGCGGACGACTCTGTCCGCCCCTTCCTGCGTCAGACATGCCGGGTTCCGGCGTTTACCCATCTGTCCGCATGTTCAGCGGGTCATCCCGCAAAACAGGCGCCATGTCCCGCTTTTGGGGCGGGATCGGCCGGGACATGCAGAAGTACCGGCTCTCGTCGGCCACATGGTCCTCCTGCCGGGTGTCCACGTCCTCTGCGTCCGTCTGGTCGAACAGCAGCTCCGGAATCGTCCGGATAAACGCCCGGCACCCGGAGAACACATACAGCATGGGATACCCCTGTTCATCGAAGCTCATGCGGTAGTGCAGCTGCATCCATCCGGGGATACGCCGGTTGTCGCCCCGGGTGAAATAGACCCGGTGGCGCAGAGCCGTCTCATAAATGCTTTCCCCCCGGCTGGTATCCCAGATGGCCGGGTCCGCCACCCCCTGGATCTCCCGGCCCTTCAGCCAGGGATGGGTGTCCTCTATCCGGCGGATCTCCGCGAACTGCCGCTCCGGCGTCCACCGCACGCCTACATCCGCCTCCCCGGTGCAGCCGTACAGCTCCAGGATCCGGTAAATGACTCCGTCGTGGTCCACCGCCCACCAGCCGCAGGAGAAGGGCTTGGCATAGCCGAAGTCATAGCTGCGGTACACCCGCCACTCCCGGGGAATGTCAAAGGGGGCGATGACATGGGTGAACCGCCGGTCCTGATAATGGGCCGGATCGTTGGTGAACTCCTGGAATACCTGCCCCTGGAACACGTCCCACTTGCCGTCCAGCCAGGCGTCCCGCAGCCGCCGGGGCAGGGCCTGCAGCTGCCGCAGATAGTCCGGCTGGGCCCGCAGCAGAGCCCGGTTATCCGTGACCTTGGCGGGGATGAACACATAGTCCTCCGGGTTTTCTCCGGCCTGAAAGCGCCGGTCGATGAACAGACGCTTGATGTAGCCGTGGCCTGGGCCGCCGGGGTTGCAGGTGTAATACAGCCGCTTGGGAAATTCGTTGACGCCCCGGAGACAGGCCGCGAACTGCCGCATCCACTCCTCCTTCAGCTGGGTGGCCTCGTCCAGGAAGATCACGTCGTATTCCGCGCCCTGATAGCGGTCCATGTCGCCGTCGGCGGCGCAGTAGCCAAAGTCCAGCACGCTGCCGTTGGGGAACGCAAACTGCCTTGCCGTGGCCCGGTACTCCGCCAGATTGGCCAGCTCCCGGCGAAGAAAGCGGATGTGATTGGCTTCCAGCTCCTGGTAGGTCCGGCGCACCAGCAGCAGCCGGATGCCCGGATACCGCAGGGCCAGGAGCTTGGCCTTGGTGCGGACGGCCCAGCTTTTGCCGCCACCCCGGGCCCCGCCGAAGGCCACATATTTTTTCTCGCACGCCAGAAACTCCCGCTGCCGGGGATTGGGGCGGCCGATGGTGAGGATTTTCTCCGTCATACGCTCCAATCCTCCGTTTCCTCCTCCAGCACCACCCGGAGGGGGCTGCCTCCGGGCTGCTGCCCCTCCAGGGTCTGCTGAAGGTTCATCAGCTCCCGCAGAACGGCGGTCAGCTCCTTGATCTCCCGGGTGTCCAGCTCACCGGCCAGCCGCTGCTCTGCCTGGCGGCGAAGGCCGGCGGCCAGATTCCGCAGCCGGGCGTTGGCCCGCTGGGCATCGGTGCCGTGCCAGCACTCCTGCACCGCCCGGCGGCCGATGGCCGAGGAGGATACGCCGAATTTTTCCGCCAGCTGCCGGTAGCTCCAGCCCTGGGCGTTGAGCTTCTGCACCTCCGTCCAGGGGACGTCGTCCCGCCTTACCATTCCACCGCCTCCTCTCCGCAGGCAAAGCCCGCGAACACCGCCCGGGCATAGTCTGCCAGACAGTCCGGACACACCGTTTGACCGTTGATGCGGTAGTATCGCCGGCCCCGGTAAATTTCGCCGCCGCACAGGTCGCACTCCGCCGCCGTGCAGCAGCCGTCCTCCTCGTAGATTCGGGGAAATCGCATGGTTATCCACTCCTTTCATCTGTACCGGGACAGGGGAGTGCCGTTGCCCGGCAGGTTGTCCCGCCCCGGGCAACGGGGGAAGAAAATTTCCGGGAACCAGGCCCGGGGCGCAAATTAGACTGGTAATTCTCCGCGGAGTGTGGTATAGTACAAATGTATCCGTGCCTGCAAAATGAATACAGAGTGCAATAATTCGACAGAAATAAACAAAATGTAATCTAATAGACAGGAGAATGTGACCTATGAACGTGTTTTCTTCCTTCCTGCTGGGCCTGGTCCAGGGCGTGGCGGAGTTTTTGCCCATTTCCAGCTCCGGACATCTGGCCATCGCGCAGAATCTGCTGCACATTGACGCGGAGGTGCCGGAATTCTTTGACGTGCTGCTGCATCTGGGCACCCTGGGGGCGGTGTTCGTGGCCTATTGGCAGGACATCAAGGACATGATCGCCGAGTTCTTCCGGGGAATCGGGGACCTGGCCCACCGGTCCACCCCCAAGCCCCTGCCCCCGGCCCGGAGACTGATTTTGCTGATCATTCTGGGCACGCTGCCGCTGTTCGCGGTGCTGCCCATCAAGGACAAGGTGCTGGGGCTGTCCAACAACATGCTGTTCATCGGCGGGGCACTGGTGGTGACGGGCTTTCTGCTATTCGCCAGCGACCGGGTGAAGAAGGGGAGAAAGAACGAGCGGACGGCGTCGCTGCTGGACGCGGTGGCCGTGGGTGTTGGCCAGGCTATCGCCACGGTGCCGGGCATCTCCCGGTCCGGCATGACCATCACCTCCGGGTGCTTCGTGGGCTTTGAGCGGAAGTTCGCGGTGCGGTTTTCCTTCCTGCTGTCCATTCCGGCGGTGCTGGGGGCCAATATCCTCAGCCTGAAGGATGCCATTTCCGCAGGCGTGGACTGGGGCCAGGTGCCGGTGTATCTGGTGGGCGTGCTGACGGCGGCGGTGTCCGGGTATCTGTGCATCGGCCTGCTGCGGCGGATCGCCAACAAGGGAAAATTCGGCGCGTTTGCGTATTACTGCTGGGCCATGGGTCTGCTGACCATCGTGCTGCAGCTGATCAAGTAAGAGAAAGGATTCGTTATGGCGTCTGGACAGAAGAAAAAAACAACTGGAAAGGCCCGGCAGGGCGGCGGTCAGAGCCGCCAGACCAGCCGCAGCCCGCAGAAGAACCCCCGCCCGCCTATCCGGCGGGAGGTGGGCGGCGGCGTGTGCCTGCTGCTGGCCCTGTGCGTGGTGGTCAGCTATTTCCAGGCGGACGCCATCGTTCTGAACCTGCTGGGGGATCTGCTGAAGGGGCTGACGGGGTATGGCTATTGGCTGGCGGCCCCGGCTCTGGCCCTGGCGGGGGTGAACCTGCTGGCCCACCGGGGACGGCCTGTGGCGCTGCGGACCGTCTGCACCCTGGTGACGCCGGTGCTGCTGGGGGCGATCCTGCATTTGTTTTTGTATCAGGGGGAGACCGTTACGGGCCTGGGCCCCATGATGAAGAGCCTGTGGGCAGACGGGCTGCTGCTGAAAAGCGGCGGAGCGGTGGCCGGAGGGCTGGCCGCAGGCATGAAGCGGCTGGTGGGCACGATGGTGTCCGTCATTGTGCTGCTGCTGCTTTTGGCGGCGGCGTTGTTGGCGGCGCTGCGGGTATCGCCCCGGGAGCTGGTGCAGCGGGCCAGGGACCGGGTCCCCTACGAGCCCCAGCCGGAGCCGGAGCGCCCGGCGCGGCCGGAGCGTCCCCGGCGGCAGCGTCCGTCGGTGGACGTGCCTCTGGATGACGCTCCTGCGCCCCGGGAAAAGACGGCGGACCGGCGGTCGGAGCCGCCGGAGGAGCCGCTGCCCCGGAAGAAGGGAAAGGGCTTCTTTGCCCGCAAGGGCGACGACGTGATGACTCCGGACCAGGTGCTGCGGCCTCAGACCCCTGCGCCGCAGACGGAAGCGCCCACGGTGCAGGAGCCTGCGGCAGAGCCGGTGCAGACACCGGCCCAGGCACCGGCCCAGGAGCCTGGGCCGGAGAAGAAGTCCCGCCGGGGGCAGGCTGCCGCCCAGGAGGTGGAGCAGCATGCCCAGGAGGTGGGACAGGCCATCGAGGAGGAGCTGGCGGAGCCGGAGGAGGCGTATCAGTATCCCCCGGTGACGCTGCTGGACCAGAATACCGACGACAATTATACCGAGGTGGGGGCGGAGCTGCGGAACAACTCCCGCCGCCTGGCCCAGACCATCACCAGCTTCGGCGTGGATGCCAAGCCCGGCGACGTGGTCCACGGACCCAGCGTCACCCGGTATGAGTTCACCCTGGACCAGGGTGTGAAGCTGTCCAAGCTGACGAACCTGGCCGATGACATCGCCCTGGCCCTGGGCAGCGGCGGCGTGCGCATTGCGCCCATCCCCAACAAAAGCTCCGTGGTGGGCATCGAGGTGCCCAACCGGGTGGTGACGGCGGTGCGCATCCGGGACGTCATCGACTCCCGGGCCTTTGCCGAGCACCGGTCCCGGGTGGCCTTTGCCGTGGGCAAGGACATCGGCGGCAGCTGCATCGTGGGGGATATCGGCAAGCTTCCCCATGTGCTCATCGCCGGTACCACCGGCTCCGGTAAGTCCGTGTGTACCAATTCCCTCATCGTCAGCATCCTCTATAAGTCCACCCCGGAGGAGGTCCGCTTCATCATGGTGGACCCCAAAATGGTGGAGCTGGCCCCCTATAACGGCATCCCCCACCTGCTGATCCCCGTGGTGACGGACCCCAAAAAGGCCGCCGGAGCCCTGCAATGGGCGGTGTTCGAGATGATGAAGCGCTATAAGCTCTTCTCCGAGCACGGGGTCAAGGATCTGGCGGGTTATAATGCGCTGGCCCGACAGGATGAGGAGCTCAAGACCATGCCCACGGTGGTGGTGGTCATCGACGAGCTGGCGGACCTGATGCTGGTGGCCGCTAAGGAGGTGGAGGAGTCCATCTGCCGGGTGGCCCAGATGGGCCGTGCCGCCGGGATGCATCTGGTCATCGCCACCCAGCGTCCCTCCTCCGACGTCATCACCGGCCTGATGAAGGCCAATATCCCCAGCCGCATCGCCTTCGCCGTGGCCTCCTCGCTGGAGTCCCGCATCATTCTGGATACCACCGGCGCCGAAAAGCTGGTGGGCAAGGGCGATATGCTCTATGCCCCGCTGGGGGCCGGAAAGCCCACCCGTGTGCAGGGCTGCTTCATCACTCCGGAGGAGATCGAGCGGGTGGTGGGCTTCGTCAAGACCACCGGCGAGGCGGAGTACTCCCGTGAGGTCATGGACAAGATCGAGCAGGCGGTGAAGGAGAAGGAAAAGGGCGGCGGAGGAAAGACCTCTGCCGAACCCGCTGAGGCACAGGAGGATGGCGACGAGCTGCTGCCCGCTGCCGTGGAGGTGGTTCTGGAAACGGGACAGGCCTCCGTCTCCATGCTCCAGCGCCGCCTGAAGCTGGGCTATTCCCGTGCCGCCCGTCTGGTGGATCAGATGGAGGAGCGGGGCATCGTCGGCCCCTTCGAGGGCTCCAAGCCCCGTCAGCTGCTCATCGACAAGGCCAAGTGGCAGGAGCTGCAAATGAGTAAGCAGCCCCAGCCGGAGCCGGAGATCGACCGCAGCGGCTCCATTCGTGACGTGTTCGAGAGCCGTGACGCACTGGAGTAACACCCTTGGCATGAAAACCGTATATCCTTTACCCAACAGGAATCAGGAGGACAGGCAAACGCCTGTCCTCCTGATTCCTGTTTTATTCCTGTTTCGCGTTATCGGATTCACTTTCCAAGATAAATATATGGGGAGCATCTTCCTGCAAATAGGCCTCTTCACACGCCTGCTGTGCGGCGATCAGAATATGGATTGCTTGCTCAGCTGCCCGTATCATGGTCAAATACATCTCTTTATAATCAGCCCAAATAATCACCCTTTTCTATTCTACCATATTGTGGCTATATCCACAATATTGTTTTTCTGCTTTTCTTTCTATAATGATTTGAGAGGAAAGGTGGTGACCGTGATGTTTGATTACAGCCCCCTGTGGGAAACTATGCAGCGCCGTGGCGTCTCCCAGTACCAGCTGCTGAAGAGCGGCGTGGATAACAAGACGCTGGACGCTTTGAAAAAGGGCCGCAACATCACCATGGTCACGCTGGAAAAGCTCTGCCGCATCATCGGCTGTACCCCCAATGACATCATCCGCTTCTCCGATGAGCCCCGCTGACGGAGTTACCTTCTGACTTCAAAAGGAGGACAGGCAAACGCCTGCCCTCCTTTTCCGTGCATCTGCAAGAGTTTTCCCCGCAGGCCGCACCTGTTTTCTCCTGCGCCCCGCCCTTGACGGTAGGGCGTTTTTCCGTTAAAATAGGACATACTGGAGTAGAATACACATTTTCAGATAAACGAGGTAGCATTATGGCAAATGGATTCATCGATAAAGCCCGCATCACCGTCCGGGCCGGCAACGGCGGTAACGGAGCCGTGGCCTTCCACCGGGAGAAATATGTGGCCGCCGGCGGCCCTGACGGCGGCGACGGCGGCGACGGCGGCAGTATCATCGTGCAGGTGGATGACAATATGTCCACCCTTATGGACTTCCGCTACAAGCGCAAATATGTGGCGGCCCCCGGTGTAGACGGCCAGGGCGGCCGCAAGAGCGGCAAGGACGGCCAGAGCCTGACCATCCGGGTCCCCAGAGGCACGCTCATCCGGGATGCCGAGACCGGCGAGATCATCAAGGATATGTCCGACAGCGAGCCCTTCGTTCTTTGCAAGGGCGGCCGGGGCGGCTGGGGCAACCAGCACTTCGCCACCCCCACCCGGCAGGTACCCCGCTTCGCCAAGGCGGGCCTTCCCGGCGAGAGCCACGACGTGGTGCTGGAACTGAAGCTGTTGGCGGACGTGGGTCTGGTGGGCTTTCCCAACGTGGGCAAGAGCACCCTTCTGAGCGTGGTCAGCAAGGCTCATCCCAAGATCGCCAACTACCACTTCACCACCCTCTATCCCAATCTGGGCGTGGTGTATGTGGATGAGGGCGTGTCCTTCGTTATGGCGGATATCCCCGGCATCATCGAGGGGGCCAGCGAGGGGGCCGGGCTGGGCCACGACTTCCTGCGGCACATCGACCGCTGCCGTCTGCTGGTGCATCTGGTGGATGTCTCCGGCAGCGAGGGCCGGGACCCCATAGCGGACTTTGACGCCATCAACGCCGAGCTGAAGCAGTATAGCCCGGAGCTGGCTCAGCGGCCCCAGATCGTGGTGGCCAACAAGACGGATCTGTTGGCGGACCCTGACCAGCTGGAGACCTTCCGCTCCCATGTGCGGGAGGCGGGCTATGAGTTCATGGCCATGTCCGCCGCCACCCATCAGGGGACTCGTGAGCTGGTGCAGGCCATCGCCCGCCGCTTGGCGGAGCTGCCGCCGGTGACTGTCTATGAGCCGGAGTATGTACCCCGCCCGCCGGAGGTGGATACCACCGCCCCGCTGGATATCCACCGGGATGACCACACTTGGCTGGTGGAGGGGCCGTGGCTCCAGCGGCTCATGGGCAACATCAATTTTTCCGACTATGAGAGCCGGATGTACTTCGATAAGGTTCTGCGCCAGTCGGGTCTGTTCGATCAGCTGGAGCAGATGGGGATCCAGGACGGGGATATCGTCTCCATGTACGATCTGGAATTTGAGTATCAGCGCTGAGAGCCTGGACATTTTTTGGACGTCCACTCGCCCCATATCGGACCGGGACCTGACGTCCGAAGGAATACCGTTTTTGTCCCATGGGACACGCCGCCGTCTTCCAAACCGGGACTTGTTCCACATAGAAAAATTTGTCCCGCCGGTGAGCCATTTTCCCACGGAGGATTTTTTCCTGCGGTGGAAGATCCTCCGTTGGGAGAAAAGATTTCGTGGAAGAGAAAAAGCAGCATAAAAAACGAAAAGCAAACCCAAGGGAGGGAGGAGCAGCGCTCCTCCCTCCCTTGGGTTATCTGCAATGATCGGATGAACGCATCATCCATTTTCTTTCTCCTGATCCTTCTTTGCAAAAACAGGGTACAGTCTCTGAAAAAGGCGGCGGTCATCAAAAGGCCCAGGTGCCGCTGCGGAAGATGGGGACCACCTTGCCGCCGTCGCACACGGCGTCGATGGAGAGGTCCGCCGAGCCGATCATGAAGTCCTCGTGGATCATGGAGTCGTTGACACCCAGCGCCCGGCACTCCTCCAGCGTCTTGTTCTGGAAGTCCCGGATGGTATCGGCAAAGCCCATGCCCAGCGCCAGATGGCAGCAGGCGTTTTCATCAAAGAGGGTGTTATAAAACAGCAGGCCCGTCCGGTTGATGGGGGAGTCGAAGGGGACCAGAGCGCACTCGCCCAGATAGCAGCTGCCCTCGTCCATGGTGATGAGCTTGGTCAGCAGGTCGTTGTTGACCTCGGCGTGCCACTCCACCGCCTTACCCTCGTGGAAGCGGATCCAGAAACCGTCGATGAGCTGACCCTGATAGCTCAGGGGCTTGGTGGCGTAGACGATCCCCTCGGCCACGCCCTTCATGGGGGAGATGAAGCACTCCTCCGTGGGGATGTTGGGATTGAAGAAGACGCCCTGCAGGCTGGTCTCGCCGCCGCCGCAGAACTGCGCCTCCGGGATCATGCCCACGGTGAAGTCCGTGCCGTTGGCGCTCTTGTAGCGCAGCTCCCGGATGCCCAGACTGCTGAGGTACCGGCACCGGTCATGGAGGTCCTTGTTGTGGGCCTCCCATGCCGCCACGGGGTCCTCGTCCACCCGGCTGGTGGACAGGATGGCCTCCCACAGCTTCTCGATGGCCTGACTGGTCCGCAGCTCCGGGAACAGCTTTTTAGCCCATGCGGCGCCGGGGACGGCGGCGATGCACCACTGGTACTTATTCTCGATCTGATCCCGGTATTTCTTGATGACGGGGTACAGCCGCTGCTGGCTCTTGGCCATCTTCTCCTGATCGACGCCCTTCAGACCGTCGGGGTCCTCGCTGAGCAGGTAGATGCGGCAGGGGATGGTATCCACATAGTGCTGCCAGCGGGCTTCCTCGTAGTTATCAAGCTTGGAGAGGGTGGTCAGGGTCCGATAGCGGTAGTGGAGCTTTTGCAGGGGCTGATAGCTCCAGTCCACCACCACCTTCTTGGCCTTGCGCTTATAGCACTCCTCCACCAGCAGCTTCACAAACTCCGGCTGATCCAGATCGGCGGCGATGAATACCTCCTGACCCGGCTGCACATTGACGCCGGAGGCGGCGATCAGCTGGGCATATTTCCTCAAAACGGTCTTTTTCACGGCGATCCCCTCCTGTATTCTGATGGTTTGGTGCCATTATAGCACGCCTGACGGCAGATGGAAAGGGCTTTCTTGCAAGCGGAGACGGGATGTGGTAGGATAGGGGATAGAAGATGAATGGTAAGGGAGAGATGCCCCATGGAGATCGTTTACGCAGACCCACGCATCGTGGTGGCGGTGAAGCCTGCCGGGGTGCTGAGCACCGACGAGCCCGGCGGGATGCCCCAGCTGCTGCGGCAGGAGCTGGGGACCCCCTGCATCCGCACGGTACACCGGCTGGATGCCGCCGTCAGCGGGCTGATGGTCTACGCCCGGTCGGCCAAGGCGGCCTCCCTGTTGTCGGAGCAGATTCGCAGCCGCACCTTCGGCAAGGAGTATCTGGCGGTGGTCCACGGCGTGCCGGAGGGGGGCGTGATGACGGACCTGCTGGGGCGGAATCCCATCCGGCGGCGTACCTATGTGGCGGCGGAGCCGGGGAAGAACGTGCGCCCGGCGGAGCTGTCCTATGAGGTGCTGGGGAGCCGGGAGGGGCTGTCACTGGTGCGTATCCGGCTGCACACCGGGCGGACCCATCAAATTCGGGTGCAGTTTGCCTCCCGTGGGTTTCCGCTGGTGGGGGACCGGAAATACGGCGGGGGAGAGGAAGGGGAAAGCATCGCCCTGTGGTCGTGGCGGCTGGAGTTTACCCATCCACAGACCGGGGCGGCCATGCGGTTTTCCAAACTGCCGCCCAAGGAGACCCCGTGGCTGGGCTTTCCCATGCCCCTGACAGGGAGATAGACAGAAAAAGAGACTGCCGAAGGGGTTCGGCAGTCTGAGACTGTCGGAAAACCCTCCGGGTTTTCCGACAAAAGGCTTGCAGTCTGCTGCGTGCATAATTTGTGCGCTATGGCACACAAA
>ERZ507026.435-NODE-435-length-18898-cov-5.538237_pt1 | contig 18898 bp, 22 predicted proteins | sample MGYA00512876_ERZ507026 | MGnify/ENA metagenome assembly ERZ507026 | reverse complement strand
CAGACGTGTGCTCTTCCGATCTTCGGGGATTTCCGCACCGTGGATGTGCATATCCGCCGCCTGCGGGAAAAGGTGGAGAACGTGTCCGACCAGTGGGCCCTGAAAACCGTGTGGGGCGTGGGCTATAAGTTCGAGGTAAAATGAGCCAGGAAAAGATTTTCCAGTTCCGGCGGCGGTTCGACAGTCTGTACTGGCAGCAGTTTCTGCTGACGGCCGGGATGGTGCTGCTGACGCTGCTGCTGCTGGGCGTGTCGTTTTACGGCCTGAGCTATAACGACACCGTGGCCGAGCGCCGCAGCGAGATGCGCCAGCATGCGGAGCTTATTGCCAATATGTCCGGGGACTATCTGGCCTCCAACGGCCAGACCCAGAGCCCCAGTCTGCAAAACCTGGTGGCTCTGGCCGCCGGCCTTACCAAGGCGGACTTTCTTCTGTGCAACCAGGAGGGATACGCCCTGCTGACCTCCGACCAGCGCCTGGGGGGCAAGGTGGTATCCGTGCCCCAGGATATCCAGGACGCCATCCTGGGCGATCAGGGCTTTTACCAGGGCCGCAGCAGCATCGGCGGCGCATATGATCTGAAGCAGTTTGTGGTGGGCGTCCCTGTGACCCAGGAGGACGGCAGCACCGTGGGCATGGTGCTGGCGGTGATGGACGCCCGGTCCCTGATGAGCATGTGGCGCTCCTTCATCGGCCTGTTCTTCATGACGTCGGCCATCATCCTGCTGATTTCCTTCGTGGCCAGCTCCCTGACCTCCATGCGCCAGATCCAGCCCATCCGGGAAATGGCCCGGGCCACCCGGGCTTATGCCGCCGGGAATTTCGATGTCCGCATGCAGGACACCGGCCGCAACGATGAGATCGGTGAGCTGGCGGCGTCGTTCAACAACATGGCCGACTCCCTGGCGGAGACGGAGCGCCAGCGCAGCGACTTCATTGCCAACATCTCCCACGAGCTGAAAACCCCCATGACCACCATTGCCGGGTATACCGACGGCATCCTGGACGGAACCATTCCCCCGGAGAAGGAGAAAAAGTATCTCCAGATCATCTCCGACGAGAGCCGCCGTCTCAGCCGCCTGGTGCGGCGGATGCTGGATATCTCCCGCATCCAGTCCCAGCAGGACATGAAGAAGGAGGACTTTGACCTGTGCGAGAGCATGCGCCTGGCCCTGCTGTCCATGGAGCAGAAGATCACGGACCGGGGCCTGGACGTGGAGGCGGACATTCCGGAGGATTCCGTCATGGTCCAGGGAGTCAACGACCTGATTACCCAGGTGATCTATAACCTGCTGGAAAACGCCACCAAGTTCGCGGCCCCAGGCTCTACTCTGTACCTGGGGCTGACGGAGACCGGCGGCGACAAGGCGGTGGTAACGGTGCGCAACACCGGCCACACCATCCCCCCGGATGAGATCCCCCTGCTGTTCGAGCGCTTCCACAAGTCCGATAAATCCCGCAGCGAGGACAAGGACGGCTACGGCCTGGGCCTGTATGTGGTCAAGACCATCCTGTCCCAGCACAAAGAGAAAATTTCCGTTACCAGCGAAAACGGCGTCACCTCCTTCAGCTTCACCGTTCAGCTGGCCCACCCCATGCGGAATACATGAGAGGAACCATTGCTATGTTTGACGAAAACAACCCGATCCGGCCCCAGGACCCCGAAATCCGGCCCCAGGACCCCGAGACTCCGGCGGAGACCCCGGCAGTCCCCCAGGAGAGTCCTGCCCCGGCGGATGATCCGGAATGGGAGGAGCCGGAGGAGATCGTCTCCTGGTATACCCCCAAGGAGCCCGAGGGCCGGGAGGTGGTCAATTACTATGTCCAGCGCACCCCCATGCCCCAGAGCGTCTGGAAGCAGGCCGCCAAAAAGGAAAAGCGCCGCAGCCGCCTGTGGCTGTGGATCTCCCTGGCGGTGGTGGCAGTGACCGTGACGGCGGTGGTGCTGACGGCGATCTTCGCCGGGCGCGGCGGCCAGCAGCGGCCCCTGCCCGACGGCGACGGCGACAACCCCAGCAGCATTGTGGACATTTTCGGCAGCAAGGCCACCACCATCCCCCGCATCCAGGGGGACAAGGGCGTGCGCCTGACCTGCCAGGACCCCCAGGGCCAGCCCCTGACGGCTCAGGAGGTATATGCCAAGGTGAATCCCTCCGTGGTCACCGTGGTGTCCGAGCAGGCAGACGGCGCCTCCATCGGCACCGGCGTCATCATGACCTCCGACGGGTACATCATCACCAATGCCCACGTGATCTCCGGCGGCAAAAGCTGCTGGGTGGCCCTGGACACCGGGGTCACCTACGACGTGAAGCTGGTGGGCTATGACGAGGAGGAGGACCTGGCCGTTCTGAAGGCCGATCCCCAGAATCCGCTGCCTGCCGCGGAATTCGGCAACTCCGACCTGGTGCAGGTGGGCGACACGGCCTACGCCATCGGCAACCCCCTGGGCGTGGAGCTGCGGGGCACCATGACCAACGGCATCATCTCCGCCATCAACCGGGCAGTGGAGGTAGACGGCAAGTCCATGACCCTGCTGCAAACCAACGCCGCCCTGAACAACGGCAACTCCGGCGGCCCCCTCATCAACGCCTATGGCCAGGTCATCGGCATCAACACCCTGAAAATGAGCACCACGGACGATACCGAGGCCACTGTGGAGGGCCTGGGCTTTGCTCTGCCCATCAGCTCCGTCAGCTTCGTGGTCAACGACATCATTGCCACCGGCAGCTACCGGGGCGCTCCCTCCCTGGGCATCACCGTCACCACCGTGGAAAAGGATGGAGGCGGCACCCAGGTCCAGGTGGTGGAGGTGTCCGGCGGCTCCGGCGCCGCCGACGCCGGCATCCAGGCCGGCGATGTGATCCTGGCGGCGGACGGCCAGCCCATTTCCGTCACCAGCGACCTGCTGACGGTCCGGCGCAGCCACGTCATCGGCGATACCGTGACCCTGACCATCCTGCGGGACGGTCAGCAGTTCGACGTGGAGGTAGTCCTCCGGTCCAACCGCAGCTTCGGATAACAGATGATAGCGGCTCTCCCCGGCGGTTTTCCGCCGGGGAGATTTTTTTGGTTCTGCCGCCGTCCGCCTCCGCATAGACTGTCACCAAACGAAGGGGGGATGGACATGCGTTACTGGGCGGCGGGATTTTTGCTGACGGTGCTGCTGTTTGGCGGGGCTCTGCTGGGCGCCGGGAAGGACACCGGGACATCCCGGCCTGTCCCGGATGCTGACCCGGGACAAACCGGGACAGTCCCGGGACAAAGCGCAGCCGACGGGGCGGTTCTGCTGCGGGTGTGGGACGGGGAGCAGGTGGTGGAGATGACCATGGCGGAGTATCTGCCCGGGGTGGTCCGGGGAGAAATGCCTGCCTCCTTCCACCAGCAGGCCCTGGACGCCCAGGCCGTGGCGGAGCGGACCTTTATCCGTTACCACATGGCCTCCGGCCGCAAGGCGGAGCACCCGGACGCCGATGTGTGCATGGATTATCACTGCTGCAATGCCTACACCTCCGCCCAGGCGGCGGCGGAAAAATGGGGCGAGCACGCCGCCGAATACGAGGCCAAGGTCCAGCAGGCCGTCCGGGACACCGACGGACAGGTGATCCTGTACAACGGACAGCCCATTCTGGCGGCGTTTCACTCCTCCTCCGCCGGAGTCACCGCCAACTCCGGAGACGTGTGGGTGTCCACCCTGCCGTATCTGCACAGCGTGAAAAGCCCCGAAGGGGAAGGCTCTGTGCCCAATTACTACAGCGTCAGGGAGCTGCCGGCGGCGGAGTTCCAGCAGACGTTTCTGGCGGCTCACCCGGAGGCCTCCTTTGCCGGGGCGCCGGAAACCTGGATCACAGGCCGGACGGAAAATGCCTCCGGCCGGGTGGAGACCGTGACCATCGGCGGCGTCACCGTGGAGGGGACCGAGGTCCGCAGCCTGTACGGTCTGCGGTCGGCGTGCTTCACTGCGGAGGCCGCGGCGGACAGGGTGACGTTTCACGTCACCGGCTTCGGCCACGGTGTGGGCATGAGCCAATACGGGGCCAACCAGCTGGCGGCAGAGGGCAAAACCTGGCAGGATATCCTGCACTGGTACTATACCGATGTGACCATCGGCCCCTACGGATCAGCTGATCCGTAGGGGCTGGCCCTGCAAAATAATCGGGAAAAGCAGCCGGAAAAACCTTGACTTTTCCGGGAAAACCGGTATAATATATGAGTCTGCGTATGCGGACATATCCTTGCTCTCACAGAAGGTGAGGGCCATAAGTCCAAAAGGAGGTGCAAAAGTATGGCTAAGATTTCCGCCAACTACGAGGTCGTTTACATCATTGACCCGGCACAGAGTGAGGAGGCTATTGCCGCTACCGTGGCAAAGTTCCAGACCCTGGCCGAGCAGAACGGCTCCGACGTGGTCGTGGACGAGTGGGGCAAGCGCCGTCTTGCTTACGCCATCGACTACAAGACCGAAGGCTACTATGTGCTGATGAGCTTCACCAGCGGCCCGGAATTCCCCAAGGAACTGGATCGTATCCTGGGCATTACCGAGGGCATCATGCGTTCCATGATCGTCTGCAAGGGCGAGTAAGGGAGGCAGTTTTATGCTCAACAAGATTTTCATCATGGGTCGTCTGACCCGGGACCCTGAGCTGCGCCGTACCCAGAGCGGCACCGCCGTCACCAGCTTCTCCCTGGCCGTGGACCGGGACTTCAAGTCCCAGAGCGGCGAGAAGGAGACCGATTTCATCGATGTGGTGGCCTGGCGCAGCACGGCCGAGTTCGTGGCCAAATACTTTACCAAGGGCCGTATGGCCGTGGTGGAGGGCCGGCTTCAGATCCGTGACTGGAAAGACCGCGAAGGCAACAACCGCAGAAGTGCGGAGGTGATTGCCGACAACGTCTATTTCGGCGATTCCAAGCGGGACGGTGCTCCCACCGGCGGTAATTTCTCCGCTCCCCCTGCTTACAGCGCACCCACCGGCGGCTATTCCGCTCCCGTGGGCGGCAGCTCCGACTTTGCCGAAATCGACGAGGAGGACGGCGACCTGCCGTTCTGATGTGCCAAGGCACATGAAATCTTTATAAGGAGGAATTTTCCATGGCTATGGAACGTGAAAATAGAGCGCCCCGTGGCAACGGCCGTAAGCGCCGTAAGGTTTGCCAGTTCTGCGTGGATAAGTGCGAGCATATCGATTATAAGGATGCCGCCAAGCTGCGCCGCTTCATCAGCGAGCGCTCCAAGATCCTGCCCCGCCGTACCACCGGTACCTGTGCTATGCATCAGCGCCAGCTGACCGAGGCCATCAAGCGTGCCCGTCAGATCGCTCTGCTGCCCTTCGTTACCGAGTAAGTTGGTCATCAAAAAGAGCCTGCCAGCCGGCAGGCTCTTTTTTGTTCCAAAGCCGAAGGCTTTGGAACAGAGGGGGGTGATTTGGCCCGATGGGAGGTCAGGACAGCAGTACCTGAATTTCGGGGAGATTTTGGGCGAAGTGGATGCCCCGCTGGCGCTCTGGGGAGGAGAGACCGGAAGCGATCATATGGTCCAGAAGGGCCTTCAGGTGGCAGTAGTAGCCGTCCAGATCGTAGAGGATGCAGGGGGCGGACAGCTGGCCCAGCGATACCTGCGACATGACCTCCGTGATCTCCTCCAGTGTGCCGGTGCCGCCGGGGAAGGCGATGAAGGCGTCCCCCAGCTGGATCATTTTGGCCTTGCGCTCCGCCATGCTTCGGGTGACGATGAGCTGGGTCAGGCCGTCGTGCTGCAGGTCCTGTGCCATGAAGCACTCCGGCTCCACGCCGATGACGCTGCCGCCCTGCTCCAGTGCGCTCTGGGCCAGCAGTCCCATGAGGCCGGTTTTGGAGCCGCCGTAGACCAGCGTGTGGCCTGCGGCACCGATCCATGCTCCCAGTTCCCGGACGGCCTGCGCCAGATGGGGGTCGGTGCCGCAGCTGGCGCCCAGATATACGGTGATGTGCATAGGCGATACCTCCGTGGGTGATTTGTGTCAGTATAGCACGATATGGAGAGAAAAACAAGGACAGGCGGGAAGGAGGCACTTCGTAAGGAAGTGTCTCCTTCGGCTTTTGTAGTCAGCCGGAATGATTGGATTGTAGGCAAAATCAATCATATTGGAGGGTTACAAAATGGAAAAGTACATCTACAACGAGAAAAACGGACTTTGGTATGAATTGCAAGATGATTACTATCTTCCTTGCTTAAAACTACCGGAGGATGAAACGGCGCATATCGGCGTATGGGAACGGCGGCATCTGCGGTATCTGAAGCAGCATCACAGGGTACGCTGCTATAATTTGCTCACCAGCGGCAAACTGAATGGTTATCTTGCCGACATTGACCGGCAAGCAGAGGGAATGTTCTCTCGGCAGGTAAAGCGGCTTACCGAAAAAGAGGGCGTGACGAAAACGCTCAAAGCAGAAAACCAAATGCTGTGGGTACAGAAGATGAACAATCTGAAAAACGCCGCTATGGAAATCGTATCAACGAGCTTATTTATCGCTAACACTGCACAAGTAAGGTCGCCGTCAACAGACGGCGGCTTTTTTCATTTCGGGCGTAATCCGAAAACCACATCATACATTTTTCGGGAGCAATCCTGCCGTTTGGTACACAGTAGTATACCTTCTCCGAAACAATGGCTGGGATATTGGATCAGGATAGGACACCCACTCGCTTTCGTCGAGAAAGACGGTTTTCTTTTTGCGGTAGTCCAGCGATTGGGGCTTGTTGCCACAATACCAGCCCTTATATTTGGGATTTTGCGGGATGTGATCGATGGCGCTTGTGTTAAAGGCAGCTGGTATAGCCGCAGCGGGTCAGTTCCTGTGATAAGCTACGAAGACTGTACTGGCCGGTTTCATAGAGTTCAAATATCTGCCTCACTGCCTCAGCCTACTCCGGGATGATTCGTTCTACCATGGTCTACACAAATGTGGTGGGGCTTGTATGATTTTGCCGATGATAGGCTTTAGCACAGGGGGCTCTGTACCCGTTTTGCACGCAGTACTTTTGAGAAAATTCGCATTTAACTTGGGATTTCAAAAAAACCATGGTACACTGCAAAAACAAATGCGGGTCAGCGAAAACGGACAGGAGGCGAAAGGCGATATGGCATGGGAAGAAGAATGGACCTGCGACTGTGAGCCGGATCCTTCGGCAGAGCATCGCCGGGAAAAGGAAAAACGCGCCCTCCATATAGAGCAGAGAAAGGGGCACAAGGAACGGCTGTGCCGGGAGCTGTCCGGCAGCGGAAACTGCAAGCTGTCCATTTGGGTAGACAGCCGAAAGAAAAAATCCGGCGAAATCATCCTCATCAGACGCTATAAGAACAGCAATATCCAGTGCCGGCTGAAAAAATGCTCGAAGCATATTGTCCGATGCATCCCGCCGGATGTCCTGCCGCCCAAGGGAAATCAGTACAGAAGGGCTTTTGACTACTGGTGGATATGGGAGTAACGAATTGAAAAATATTTCGATTTAACTTAAGTTTTCAAAAATACCGTGATACGCTGTAGAAAAAACAAAGGAAGGAGGGGATAACAATGTCTGTCAAAACCAATATCAAGGACTTTTACGGGCGGGTGATCGGCACGGTGGTGGAGGAAAACAACGGTGACAAGACCATCAAGGATTTTTACGGCCGTCCTCTGGGCTACTACAAGAAAGGCCGCAATGTGACCACTGATTTTTACGGCCGGGTGGTGGCCTCCGGCGATCAGCTTACCATGCTGCTGAATTCGGACAAGTGAGAAAGCCGGGTGCCGCATTCCTACAGAATGCGGCACATCTCTTTTTATTAAACTCGTTTTTACCACATATCAGCACAAGAAGGAGTGAATGCGATGAAGAAAGAGCGCGTGGAGCTGAGCGTGCATACCAAAATGTCCCGTATGGATGCGGTGGCCTCCGCCGGTGACTATGTCCGAGCTGCGGCAGAGCAGGGGCAACCGGCCATCGCCGTAACGGATCACGGCTGTGCGCAGGCTTTCCCTGAGGCAATGCGTGCAGCAGAGCAATGCAAAAAGGAGGGCCGCAGCATCAAAATTCTATATGGCATGGAGGCGTACTGTGCAGACAGTGGGGATGCCCCGCCGTACCATGTGACGATCCTGGTGCAGAACGAAGCGGGGCTTAAAAATCTGTATCAACTCATCACGCAGTCCCACCTGCACCATTTCCGAGGTGTGCCGCTGGTGACAGGAGCGGATCTGCAGCAGCACCGCCGGGGACTGCTGGTCGGCAGCGGCTGCGGCAACGGGAAACTGTTTTCTGCGGCTGCACGGGGAGAAAAGCGCTTATCGGCCATTGCCCGGGCGTATGATTTTCTGGAGATACAGCCTGTTTGGAACTGCAAAGTCGTGGTTCCCGAGGCGGGGAAAATCCAGGAGGAACTTCGGCGGATCAACAGGATCATTGTGCAGTTGGGAGATGATCTGAAAATTCCCGTCTGCGCCACGGGAAATGTCCACTATCTCAAGCCCGAGGATGAACAGGCGCGCCGTATTCTCAGGTGCAGCGGCCACGGCTCCCTGTATTTGCGATCCACTCGGGAAATGCTCCGGGACTTTGCCTATCTCGGCAAAGAAAAAGCCCGGGAGGTGGTCATTGACAACACAAATCTGCTGGCAGAACGGACGGAGGAACTTCGCCCGATTGCGACAGAACCCACATGGGCAAGGCCGGAAGATGAACAGCTTCTTCTTGACCGCTGTCAAAGCAAGGCCGACGAATATGATGGGCTGTTGACTGATCTTATAACAGAGCGACTGGCCCAGGAAAGTGCCGTTGTGAAAAAACAGAAGTCTGCTTCCTCGTACAGAATTGCCGCTGCCTTAGCCCATGACCTGTGCGGCAAATGCGGCGTTCCTGTCATGATGCGTGGGTCGGCAGGTGCATCCCTGCTGGCTTATTTTTCCGGCATCAGCCGCATCAACCCATTGCCGCCCCATTATCACTGCCGCCATTGCGGACATACGGAGCTTCCGGCGTGCGGCGTGGAATCCGGCTTCGATTTGCCGGACAAAATCTGTCCGAGCTGCGGAGAGCGCATGGCGCGGGACGGGCAGAATATCCCGTGGCAGGATTTTTGTGGGCAGGACGGGGAAAAACTGCCTGACTTTGATTTCATTATTCCTGGGGAGTTCTTCGCACAGGGGCGCATGATGGGGGTGTTCGCAGAGCTGTTCGGAGAGAATCGGGTGGTGAGAGCCGGCGCTACTGCCACCGTTTCAGAGAAAATTGCTCGGTATTATATCCGGGAATATGAGGAGAAACAGTGCAACTCTTTCCCGGAAGAGGTGCGGGCGCGTATCGTCGAATGTCTGACCGGTGTCCGGCGCGGCGTCCAACAGCATCCGGGCGGCTATGTCCTCCTTCCGGGGGAAATCGAGTCGGAAAGCTCCCTCCCGCTGCAATACGCTATGGACGACCCCGGCAGAGAGATCTGCACCCATTTTCATTTTCACGATTTGACAAATGCATGGTTGAAAATGGACTGCTTGGGATATGATGCGTCAGACCTGCTCGCTCGGCTCTGCCGGGAGACCGGGTGCAAAGTAAGCTGCATCGACCTGCACGATCGAGCGGTATATGACAGCCTGCTGGCCAAACCATCCACCACCGCAGCGACGGACAGTCTGTTTTCGTGGGCGGTGGAGCTGGTGCTGAACGGCCTGACGGATAGGGAATTGCGAAGCAGTCTGCCGAGGAATTTCACCGGCATACGGAAGGCGATATGCTATCTGCAAAACGGCTCTGTCTCCGAAAATGCACCCGGGTATCACAAAGCCTATACGGTGGAGCTTGCCATGGCCGCCGTGGAGCTGGGATGGTACAAGCTGCGATTTCCGGAGGAGTTTGAAAGAGCCTGCCGTTGTACCTATAAAAATTTTGAAAGAAAGGCTTTGATGCAATGAAGCAGCATAATCTTGATCCCGATGCGCAAATGCGTCTGCTGGAGGAGATATACGGGGAGAAAGCCATCGTGTCCGCCGTGGAGAGAAACCGGGAAAATCGGGAAATCGAAATACAAAACGCCCTGCGGCGGCTCTCCGAACAGCAGCGGGAGATGATCCTGTACCAATACGGCTTTGCGGACGGGCTGCCCCACACGGCGGAGGAAGCCGCGCAGCACGTTGACCTTTCCCGGGAGGATGCGGGGCGGATCACGGCGCTTGCCCGGCGGACGCTGCGCAGCCCCGCCTGCTCTGGCGGGCTGCGGGTACTGCTGCCGCAGCTTTGAATCAGAGGAAGAAAATTTTTTGGATTTAACTTGGGTTTTTCCAAAAGCCTTGTTATCATGAAGAAAAATAAATGATATGGAGGCTGACCTATGAACACACCCAAAAATCTTCTCATTGCCAACCCCGACCAAAGCATCGTCCTCACCCCTGTTGAAGTGATCCGCCGTATGTTTGCCTACACTGACGAAAACGGCATTCTGATCGTCCCCCAATGGCCTTGCGATGATTGCGTGGAGCAGGGCTACTATATCTGCCACATGAATTGGAGGAAGGCGGACGCCGAGGAGGCGGTGGCGGTGTATGAGTCCCTCTATGCCAAGCTGGAAAATGCCGGCGAGAAGCCCTGCGATGCCCAGACGATGCTCCCCTACCCGGACCCCGGCATGGAGGAAATCGCCTATCATCTGAACATTCGTGCCAAAAGGCTGCAAAAGCTGCTGGCTCTCCATGCGCCCTACATTGTCGCAAATAACGAAGCCTGCCTTCTCGGCCAGGCTATGATTCTCTACGGCTATTGCAAAGACTTCCGCTGCGTGAAGGAATTGGCGTGACAAAAAATCCCCGGCTTTCCGCATGGAAAGTCGGGGATATAGATTAGCGAGGAATGTCGTAGCCTCTGTCCTTCAGAATTTCGTAGATTTGCCTATATTTTTCGTCAAGGCTCAATCCAATTATTTCGTTTTTTTCTTGCTGCCCCAATTCCTCCTTTTCCTTTAGTCCAAACAGGAATCCTTCGGCGGAAAGTGCCAGTTGAATTTTGGGCCACTCAATAAACTCCAGTTCCAGCGGGGAAAGCTCCGAATTGTGGCCTTTTATGTATTTTCGGATGTTCTTTACATAGAATTGATAGCTATAGTATTTCTTCCCATTTTTGCCGGTATATTCATCGTCCTCATGGTTTTCCATGCGGCTCCATGTTGACATCTTCCCGGCAACGAGTTTCTTCCCAGCAATGAGTTTCTTGCCATCAGGAACATTTCGCTTGAACCATTCCAGGGTAAATGAGTCCAACGGCATATGACAATATTTAAAATAATCTTGATATTCCGATGAATCCTCGCAGCAGAGCAAATACTTGAAAGACATATTTATAATTTTTTGGGCTTTCCCGTATGTCCCAAGGTCGCTACCGGAAAAGTGTCGGCACCAAATGGCACACAAGTCGCTATGCTTTTTGTCGAAGTCTTCTTCTTTCTCCGGCGCCTTTTCCTCAAAAAAATACTTCCGGAGCTCGTCTCTGATTTTCGTTATCGCCGCATTCTTTTCCTTTTCGTGTTTGCCGATTCCGGTCATGGTTCGTTTGGCATCACCATAAGCCAAATCGACGGCCGCCTCAAACGCCTTCTCATCTTTTATAGAGGCAAGTTTCTCGTAGTCATTAGGTCTGCTGCGCTTAAGGCCTTCCTTAAAATCCTTAATCGCATTTTTGCATTCTTCTATCATTCCGTTTCGCCATCCTTTCCTTTTGATCCGTCAAATTTACAGGAATTTCTACATAAAGTATACCATATGGAACGCAAAATTCAACATCTTTCATATATTTTCCCAAAATAAATATCAAAGGAGGCAAACGATGTCATTCAATGCGCTGAATATTGATTTTTACCTGTGTGGCGGCATCCACAGTAAGGGCTACGCTCCGGGCGAACAAACAACCGCCCTCCTCCAAGAGCTGACTGCCATTCTGGACCGGCTTCAGTCGGATGATTACGAGCCTAATCTGCACACCATATGGCTCAGCGCCAAACGACCCACTTTCCGGCAGTATTATGAGCAATATTACCCGGAAACGCCCTATGATATAGTCGATGCCGAAACCGAAAAAAATGCCCGGCGAGCCTATACCATTGCCTACCCCTGCGCAGAGGTATGGTATCAGATGTCGGCCAACCATTTTCCCGGCGAAAACGGACAGGAGGTCTATGTACTCTGCTTGAATGATGCAAAAGCCTTCGGCACGAAAAAACCCACTGATTGCCGGCGTCGTGAGGACACGGAGCTGCTTCGCTGGGCGATGGAGGGGGCAAGGAAATTCGTTTCCGCCGTGGAACGGGGCACTTATCAGAAGGAATTTTTAAATCGGATCGCCTATCCCTATCGGGAAGGTTGGATCAAGCGAAAGGAGCTGTGGGCAGTGTGTCCCGAATTGCGGCGCCACTTTTTGGCACCTCTCACAAAACGGGATATAGCGAAATTCATGAAGACTTATAATATGGCAGGAAAGAGTGAAGCTGCTCCGCTGAAAAACATGACGGCACGGGTATACTATGAAGCCTGTGCAGACCTGTATGAGGCATGGGGCTTGCACGGAGATTCCCCCTTCACGGACAGCGAATCGGAGCATGAGCACTACGGGGAGAATAAGCCGACGCCCAAGGAGCGGTACTATGCCATTGCCGGAGATGAGGATAACGGCCTTAAAAATGTACCCATGGACGACCCGGAGGCATTCTGGGAATGGCACCGGCGCAGGGGCCCTTTTTTCCGCAAGGGAAAAAGCAGTACCGCCTATGGAGTGGTCGTGCCCAACTTGAATGGCAATTTGACCGTAGAGCTGATTCCTGTGACCGACGATGACGCAAAGAGCGGGTGGCGTTTCATTGTTTTTGCGGATTTTTCATCCTATACCATCCTTGCCGCAAATGCCCTCTGTGATGCAGGCTATCCAATTCAGGTGGGGGAGCCGGAGGCGTTTTTTCGTATGCTGACGGGAGATGATGATGTTGAGATCGTCCCCGCATGGGAGCCTGCGTCGCCTTTTTCTATTCACCTACCGCCGGGTGCTGTTGGAAAAGCTGTTGCGGAAAAGGCAACCTGGAAAAATGACTGCTATGAAACGAAAAGGGACACAGCGGAATAGGGGGATTATTTTGGGATACTTTTCAAATTTAGCGGTGGAGGCCTGTCCTGCGGATAGACCGGATGACAGCTATCCCTCTGCGGAACGGCAGCTTTTGCAGAGGCTGGAGGACTTGAGGGAGCGTATGAAGGAGCTGACCATGGAGGGAGCGCTGTATTGGAACGGAGCCGCTTACCGTGAAAATAGCCTTCGATATGTCCTGCCGGAGTATCTATGCGATATTTATTCGGCGGAACAGGCAATGAGGCTGGCAAAAGCAGATCTGCTCAGTAAATACGCCATCGACGCCTCGACACCGGATGACCGATCCATAGCGGGCGAAGAAATGAATGGCTATGAGCAGATCACATGGATCAGCCTGCTTTTTCCTGCGGGTGTGCTGCAGAGTGCATAGACGGCTTTATGGAAGGCTGTCAATGAGGAGGTATTTTTAAAAACGATCCACTCGACATTTGTGCTGTTATTTGCACATAATTTCGCTATTCTCTTCTCAATAAAAACGAGGAGAGAAAGCTCATGCCCTGTATTCGACCCATTTCAGACCTGCGCAACAATGCCAATGAGATTTCTGATTTTTCCCGCCGCCCAGTGCGACTTAGAACAGGCCATTGACTATCTGAACACCCTGTCACCCCAGGCGGCGATTCGTTACTACGATCTGCTGGTGTGCGAGATCGCCGGTCTTTCCAAAATGCCGGAACGCTGTCCCCGCCCCAAGGATCTGGCCTTGGCGGCCAAAGGGTATAGATACTTGATCGTGAAGAATTATCTTGTGCTCTATGTGGTGGACGGAGACACGGTGCAGATCCGCAGGACCCTGTACGCCCGCCGGGGCCATCGGGCACTGCTGTAAAGATGAATAGAGAACCCGGGACGCACTTGTCCCGGGTTTATTGCGAATATTTTTCTGCGGAAGTTTTTTGTTACTGGCTGGTTAAAAAAGCCTTTTTGATACTGCCTTATTCTCATCATAGGAACAGCACCGAACTTGGAGAATATCTCCGTGATCTCATCCGGTTACATTCCAAATTAAATGTTCCGGAGATTCTGCGATATTTGCTTATGCCAAGTCATAAAATCCTATTTCGTGTTTTTAGTCGCACTGGAAAATCAGCCATATCCGATCAAAGCGGCGGGCTGCCAGATCCTCTTTGGTAATATAGAAATAGAGGAACCCGTAGGTTGCCCACACCCCATACTCCATCTGGAGCAGCAGCGTCCAACGGTCATGGGCGGATTCTTCTGCCCGCTGACGAACCTCTTTTGGAACCTCACTACAACCATTGCCCAAATGGTAGCCTTGGGCTACCATATCACATTCGGCAAACATACTGTGCTGGATCAAATCGGGCCAACCCAGCAGCCGGGAATTGACCTCCGAGTCTTCGCCGACCAGTTTTTCCCAGGCTGCATCGAAAGCGTCACTATCTTCATCCGGGAACACTTTGCTGAAGTCCTCCCAAGAAGGATAGGAGCATGTTGATTCCATCTCGATGCCCATAGGAAGACTGAAAGCATCCTCCATATCCGCTGGGAAGTCTGCAGTGGACAGCACCGAAAGATCCTCAAACCAATAGACGCGAGCGCAGCCCTTGTCCTTGGGGTCATCGCCCCAGGGCTGAGAATTACTTTCATAGAAGAAGGAAAGCAGGCCGTGATCGGGCAGAAGGTGTTCCTTGTCGAACGGAGCCAGATCCGCACAGGCAAACTGAGCCAGGAAAGAGAGAGGGCGCTCCTTCACCACATTCTTATGGTCCTCTCCCTCATAAGTCGGCCAAACGAAGTCCGGCGGCACATCCGGGTTTCCGCCGAAGCGGGAGGCTCCCAGATCCCGTCTATCTTCGCTGAAACATTCTTCCAGTTGAATGCTGTTTTTACCCAACGACTCCAGTTTTTCTATTATGTTCATGTCAATTCCTCCATGTTGAATTACCAGTTTTGCTCGTCTCCAGTCTGATTTTGGCATAGATACAGAACAATAGCAAGAAGTACAAATACAAAATTATATTGGATGAATGCAAATGGCTGCTTTAATTTCGCCGGCAATCATGGTACTTAATGCCGAATCATCTCAATGCGCTCCACTTCACAAAATGTCCGCAATGAGCATCCGCCCGCTCGTGATTGCGGCTTGCGCGGCCGCTGTCGCCATAGCACGGGCCGCACAAATCATCCGTGTCATAAGTGACTGCGCTGCCGGCTCTGTTGACCTTTCGGCTCCCGCCCCAATATTCACAGGTGGCACATTTTTTTTGGTTATAGGAATAAGTATGTTCCATTTTTAAACGCTCCTTTCGTCTGTTTTCATCAGCATAACACGGCTCTTTTGAAAACTTAAATTAAATTCCAGTTTTCTTAAAATTTTTTATTGGCTGATTGCACCTGTAACAGTGGACGGTAATGTTTCTATGGGCACTGTCGGGATCATTTTGCAACTCGCTCAAGCTCCTGCCACACCTTAACCATAGCATAGGTATCCAGTTCGCAGTACTTCAGCAGATTGTGCCGGGCCTTTGCCTGTTCCTCCGGGGGCATGAACTCAATTTGGGGGAAGATGTCCATGGCCTCGCCGCCATTGTGAACGCCTTCCAGATTGTGATAATCCAGGCTGGGATCATCGGGAAAAATAGCCGGCAGCACACTCTTGATGGAAAAAGAGCCGCCCATGGCTCGGTTATAGTAGTAGCCGGACTGAAATGGAACCAGCAGGTCAACGATGTTGTCTCGGATATTCAGAAGATGCTCCGCCAAATCGGGAAAAAGTGCCGCCAGCTCCCGGATCCTTGTGCACTCGAAGGCTTTGTTATACGCCGTTACGCAGGTGTTCATGGGGATATCCGCACACAACCGTTCGGCAAGAGCTCTTCTGGGGTCGGGACCGGATTCTGCCAGAAACTCCTTGTGCTTCAGCTCTCCCCCCTCGCACTCGATATAGTGCAGAGAATACTGAAACGGGATCTGCGCATAAGGCTTGGTGCCGACAAATTTTGGGATCACCGGCTGCATGGTTTCAAAATCCAGAAAATATAGTGGGTAGGAGAGACTGCCGAGAAAAAAACGGATATTCTCTTTTTCTATGTAAGTCCCCTTGTCCTGCAGCGCAAACTCGATCTGCCGGAGCTGCTTGTCGTTTGTGATAGTCGGGCAGCTGAGGAGATCCTCATAGGAAATGATCCCCTGTCGATAGAACTTGATCTTCTTAGAAAATTGCATCCGATAGAGGTCGAAAACAGACGGCTGTGGAAGGTGTCTGCTGCAGTATTTCCAAAAACTGCAGAGATAGGGCTTCTTGCAGCCGGCGAACAGGTCGATTTTCGGCTCATTCGGCGAAAGAAGCAGTCTTTCGGCAACAAGGAGATTTGTCTCAATCTTTTCCCACTCAACAGCCACGGCCTCTGCCACATCCGATACGGTGAAAAGCTTGTGGATGTCCAGTGTGCCGTCAAACACATAGTCGCCGTTCAGGCAGGCGAGATAGACGCCGCTGACCTTGACCCCGCAGTTTTCCAGCACATATTTTTGGTAGGCTATGTCGGCAATATACACCGGCTTGTCATCAGAGTCCCCGCCGTGCTTGGAGGAACTTTTCACTTCATAAATCGCCCATCCATCACCGTCTTTGCGCAGAATATCCACCGCACAGTAAAGACCGTTGTATTCGAAGGACGCTTCGCAGATGACAGGCGTTCCCTTCTCCATTTCACGGCGGGTGTTCTCCATCATTTTTTTGAGATCCGGATTTTCGCCGGTGTAGGCGGTAATGTCCACAAAATCCCCATATAGGCTTCTCGCCAGAGCCCCCACTTCGTTGCCGGCCTCCATGCGGGCGAGTACACTGCCATCCAACCGAGAGGTCTCTGGTTTGTATTTTCTCAGCCAGGCAATTTTCGGGCATTGCCACAGACCACAATATTTGGATTTTGACAAATATACCATCGCGTATCCCTCCGGAATATAAACAATATTCAGGTAATATATTTGGATGGTATCACGAAAAGCAGGAATTTTCAAGGATCATTGGGGAACTACAGGAAACCAATGTTGGGATGGGATGCTGTTTATATCGGAGGACTTGCAGTCTTCAGCGGACGATAGCTGGCGAGACAGCTCCGGCAGTTCATTGGGTGGGCATGAATGGATTATAGGAATATATTTGGTTTGTTCCCACTGCAATTGTTTTTAGGAATTGTGCTATATAAACATTTTGCAAAACATTTTAAAACGTTTTGCAGCGAATCCTCCAAAGGAGATTAACAGTATGGATATGTACTTTTCTGCAAGAACGCATGTAAGCTATTCCTGTCCCTCAAAGCGAAAAAGCATGAAAAGCCCATTGGCGAACAAGCGTTCTGCATGGTATGATCTATACACTCTCATTAGAGAGCCATAATTGAATATCTGAATGAAACTCAAGGCGGCTGCCGAAAGGGATTGCAGCTGCGCCGCTCCTGTCGCAGCGTCTGCCTGCGGGGCGGAAAAAGCAGACATTGAAGGTTTCTGAATAGCAGAGACGGTACATAGTTTCATCAAAGATATGGCGAGAGATCATCTCCCGCTGATTTGATGTGCTGTGTACCGGCTCTTTTTGTCGTTATTGTTCGGGCCGGGCGGAGATAGCCACTGCGGGCCGGAAAAAATAAGCCAAATGTAGCCGGAAATAAAAAGCCGCTACCACAGTTCTTGCAAACCTTGTACACTGGAAAGTGCCAACAGCCCAGTGGAAAGGAGCGTAATGAAAGAGACAAGTGGTAATGGCTATTCTAAAGCAGAGCAACTGCGTTTGCGAGAAGCCTCGGACCGCCTTTGCCGGGAATACGGACTGTCCGTCATTGAAAAGCTCCGCAAAGCACCCTCCCGTCCGGTATGGCTGGATGAGAAAAACGGCAAGCCTACCCGCTACAATGTCTACCGTGCCGATGTACGGGAGGCGATGGACTTCAGCCGCACGCCCTACTATATGGAGGATTATCTCCGGCGCAAGGGGTATATCACAGACTTCACCGGCAAGCACTGGAAAATACGATTGCCCCAATATGAGCATTTCACAAGGTTGGATACGCTGGATGAGCGGTGGACACCGGAGAATATCCGTCTCGGACGATACGCTTCTTTCGGTAACCGCAGGGCGTATATCAGCTATCCGCCCCAAATGCCGCAGGAGCTTTCGGATTGGTTCCGCCCGTTCCATAAGACCAGCCACATCTACAAGCTGTATCTGCACTATTGCTATCTGCTGGGGTACTTACCGAAGCATACCGACTACAAGCCCACAAGCCCCTATCTGAAGGAGGACTTGCGGAAGCTGGATGAGCTATCCCAGCAGGTGCGGTATATGAGCAAATACGGTATCGAAACCTTTGATGACCTGTAAGCAGACCGTGAGAAAATCCAGCGGGATATGGATGCCCTCATTGTCCGCCGCACCAAGCTGCAAAACAAGATACGCCGTGCCACACCAGCTGAAAAGGTAAAACTACGGCAGGAAAAGGCGGGTGTGACAGAGCAGATCACTGCCCTGCGAAAGCAGCTGAAGCTGAATAAGGCTATTGAGGTGCGTTCCGCCAAAATACAGGAAAAGACGGATCTGCTCTATGCCAACGAATACCGTGCCAAGGAGGCACAGCAGCAAAAGAAATCACAGAGAAGGGAGCGTGACGCACGATGAAGGACAGAAATAATGAAATCTATGCACAGATTGACCGCATTACAGACCACCTTGCGACAATGACCAAGCAGGAGCGCATAGCGTGGTTTCGGCGGAGTGCCTATGTGCAGCCGCTGAATTTC
>ERZ507026.391-NODE-391-length-20347-cov-4.683274_pt1 | contig 20347 bp, 16 predicted proteins | sample MGYA00512876_ERZ507026 | MGnify/ENA metagenome assembly ERZ507026 | reverse complement strand
TTTCCCTACACGACGCTCTTCCGATCTTGCAACAACATACCTTGATATGAGCAAATGGCAGACAGCAAAGTCATAAACAACCAATATGGTACATATAGAAAAGAACCGGATTTCCGGTTCTTTTTTAAAATCTACAGGAATTGTTGAGGGTGTAATATGGAATTAATGGAAGATGGAACGACAATAGAGCAACAGATGTTTGCAATGGCGGCAGAGAAGAAAGTGCCGCTATATGGAGTGCTGGAATTGCTGCCGCTTTGTAATCTGAACTGTGATATGTGTTATGTGCGTATGAGCAGAGAAGAGATGGAAGAGGTGGGAAGGCTGCGCACGATGGAAGAATGGACGAAAACGGCAGAAGATATGATGAAAGCCGGGACACTGTTTGTTCTTTTGACAGGTGGAGAGCCGCTGCTGTATCCACATTTCCGCGAGTTATATCAAAAACTCCGTGAACTTGGGATGATTATTACGATTAATACGAATGGAACGCTGATCGATGAGGCGTGGGCAGATTTTTTTGCGGAAAATAAACCAAGAAGAATCAATATTACATTATATGGTGCAAGCAATGAGACCTATGAGCGTTTGTGCCATTATCCGGGAGGACTTGATAAGGCGGTGAACGGCATCCGGCTTTTGCGTGAGAGGAACATTGATGTGAAAGTGAATGGAAGTCTTGCAAAGGCGAATGTGGATGACAGGATGAAGATCATAGAGCTTGGTGAATCACTGGATGCTCCGGTGAGGATCGATACTTATATGTATCCGTCCGTGAGAGAACGAAATCATGCGTATAATAATCAGGCCAGACTGGATCCGGAGATGGCGGCAAAAGCAAGAGTGGAAATTTTGCGAAGAGAGATGGGAGAAGAAGTATTTGCCCAATACCGCAAGATTCGATTAGATGAAGCAGAGAATACTCCGGAAGGAGAGGCAATTCCGGGACAGATGGCGTGTCGCGCCGGTAAGAGTTCTTTTGTGGTGAACTGGCAGGGCGAGATGCGATCCTGTGTGGTACTGGATAAGCCAAGCATACCGCTTCGGGATGTGGAGTTTGAGGAAGCGTGGAAGTTTACAAAAAAAGAAACAGAGAGTCTTAGAATTTCGGCCAGATGCAGTAGTTGTAAGCTTAGAAAGGTATGTAACACTTGTGTGGCAGCGGCAATTGCGGAGACCGGAAAGGCAGACGGCGTACCGGAATATTTGTGCAGATACACAGAAGCAACAGTCAGATATCTGAAGGAGACAAGTAAGAAATAGTAATGAAATAGTAAGTATCGTTTTCTTTACTCCATAATTTGAAAATGATATAATAAAAAAGACTATAAATTACAAAGGATGATGAGATGATAGATATACATGCGCATATACTCCCGGGGATTGATGACGGAGCCGAAGATATGTATGATACGCTGGAGATGGCACGTATGGCAGCAGACAGCGGAGTGGACAAGATCATAGCGACCCCGCATTGCAATATCCCGGGAATGTATGGGAATTATTTCGGGAGAGAATATATTGACAGATATGAAAGTGTGGTCAGAGCGGTCAGAAAAGAGAAGATCCCGATAGAGATCCTGCCGGGAATGGAAGTATTTTCGACAGAAGACCTTCCGGAGCTGATCGTGAATCATAAGATCATGCCGCTTAACCAGAGCCGGTACATACTGATGGAATTTGCATTTGATGAAGATCCTGAATTTGCGGATTCTATTCTGAAGAGAGCTGAAGAAGTCGGAGCAAGACCGGTGATCGCCCATGCGGAAAGGTATGAATTTATACAGGATTATCCGCAGATCGCGTACCGCTGGTTCAGAAAAGGATATGTGATCCAGGCGAATAAGGGAAGCTTCCTCGGAAGATTCGGGGGAGGGCCGAAACGTGCGGCCGACAGTCTCTTGCGGCATAATCTGATCTCTGTGATCGCAAGTGATGCACACAGCCCGCTTCAGAGGACGCCGTATATGATGGATGTGTATGAAGAACTGAGCCGGGAGTATTCCGAGAACTATCTGGATGTGCTGTTTCAGTATAATCCGGCAAGGATCTGTGACAACCGGGAAATCCTGAGATTAGAACCGGTCCCGTATTCCGGACGGCAACAGCTATATTAACAATAAAGGAGAAGAATTATGAGGAGACTAAAAATAGCAGTATGCCTGATATTTGTGGCATCCTGTGTCATATTTGCCGGATATACTGTGAAGTCCAAGATGTTGGAAGACCATACACCGCCGGTGATCACATGCAAGGATAAGACCGTGACACTGAGTGTGCAGACCGATCAGAAGAAGCAGAAGAAAGCACTTCTGAAAGGTGTCAAAGCAGAAGACAACCGTGACGGTGACCTGACATCGTCTGTACGTATCGCTTCGATGTCGCATTTTATTGCGCCGGGCAAGCGTACCATTACGTATGTGGTATTCGATAAGGCGAATCAGGTAGGGACACTGGAAAGAACCGTACAGTACAAAGATTACACGCTGCCGAAGATCCATCTGAAGGCACCGCTTAGATATTCGACAACAGAGGTGGGGAAGGCGAACCTTACGGAGAATATGAAGGCAGAGGATTGCCTTGACGGTGACCTGACCAGTCAGATACGTACCAGTCTGGATGATGGTATGTATAATGCAGCTGCAGGAATTTACAAAGTGACCGTACAGGTAAGTAACAGTGCGGGTGATGTGTGTTCAGTGCCTCTCGAAGTGACCGTAACAGAATCCGGTGACAGACAGGAGCAGATGAAAGAATATCCGGTATTATCGGATTATATCGCATATACAACAGTAGGACATGAAATTGATCCGATGTCTTATGTCAAAGGTATGGAGATGAATGGTGCAACATATACGTATGCGGATGACGGAGAGGCTCTTGCAGGTACAAGAGAAGCGATCAGTGTGAAATCAGAAGTGGATTATTCCAAAGCAGGGGTTTATCCGGTGGAATATTCTTATACGGCAGAGGGATCACCGACTGCGGTGACAAAGTTATTCGTTGTGGTACAGGATCAGGAGGGAACACAGGATGGAAAGTAATAATAGAAATGACATGCCGGCATTTATGGATACTGACCTGGATCCGTATACTCTTGTGCATGATATAGTGTCCAACTGGTGGGTGATCATCCTGGGGGCAATTGCGGGAGCGTTGTTAACTTATGTAGTTGTAAGCAGCAGGTATGTTCCGGAGTATACAACGCAGGCGACATTTGTGGTGGCATCCAGAGGCGATGCGAATGCGTACAGTAATCTGAGCTCGGCCAACACAATGGCGAAGACATTTGAGAAGATATTAAAAAGTAACATTATGGAGAAGAAGATCTGTGAGAAGCTGAAAGTAGAGGAGCTGGATGCAGATATCCATGCGAAGGTGCTGGAAGGGACGAATATGCTGGTCTTAAGTGTGACGGCGGATACACCGAAGGAGTCCATAGACATTATCCGTACGGTCATGGACAACTACAGCAGCGTATCGCTGTATACCGTGGGCAGTGCGGTTATGGATGTGCTGGAGGAGCCGAAGATTCCGTATACACCGGATAATCCGCTGGATGCAGGCGGACAGGCTAAGAAGGGCGGACTTGTGGCAGGAGCACTGGTGATCATCCTCCTCGGACTGTTCTCTTATATGAAGAATACTATTAAACAGGAGAATGAGATCGAGAAGAAGCTGGATGCCAGAAGTCTCGGAGCCATCAGTTATGAATGGAAATATAAGACGATTCGGGATATATTCCGGCGTAAGAAAAAAGCGATCCTGGTTGATGATCCGGTAGCAAGCTTCCGGTTCGTGGAAAGTTATAAGAAACTGGCGGCCAAGGTAGAATACCGGATGGCAAAGAATGAACAGAAAGTCCTTGTGGTAACCAGTGTATCTGAAAATGAAGGAAAATCTACGGTTGCCGCCAATCTGGCGATCACGCTGGCAGAACAGTCCAAGAGGGTACTGCTGGTAGATGGTGATATCCGAAGACCGTCGCAGTTCCTGATCTTTGGTATGGAGCCAAAAGAGGAGAATGAACTGGGAGAGTATCTGAGAGGAAACGGATCTCTTGCGGATGTCATGGTTCCGTGTACCAGAAAGCATATGTTGTTCATGGGTGGAAAGAACTGCTATTCCTCATCGACGGAGATGCTTAACTCGGAGTCATTTTTTAAGCTAATGGCTGCATGCAGGAAATTTGTGGATTATGTGATCATTGATACACCACCGGCAGGAATCATCGGAGATGCGCAGATATTTGCACATTGTGCAGATACGGTTATGATCGTGGCAAAGCAGAATTATATGTTGGCTGAAGACATCAATGAAGTAATGGACGCTTTCCGTGACAAGGAAGGTAAGGTACTGGGAGTTGTACTGAACGGTGTAAGATCGTTCTCCGGCCTGGTGGACAGTCCGGTGGGACATTATTATGGTAAATACAGCAAATACGGACGTTACGGCAATTATGGAAGAAGTAAAGGAATGTAGAGTATATGGGCGATTATAGAGACAAATCAGGAAGTGAACGTGTAGATGCGCCTGAGAAGATTGATCTGACGAATATTATGTTGGATGTTTATCATGGTGTGAAGAGGCTGTGGTGGCTGTTCATCGGGCTTATAATTATTTGCGCAGTACAGTCTTATTTCTCGGTGAGTACCAGTTATCAGTCAAAATATGTGGCATCGGCAACAGTGTCGGTGACATCTGTCGGCGGCATGGACTATGTGAATGCACAGTCTGCCCAGCAGATGGCTGAAGTGTTCCCGTATATTCTTACCAGTGGTGTACTGAAGGATGTAGTTGCTGAGGATATGGGGCTTGATTCCATGCCGGGATCGATCGATGTTAAAGCGGATGACGGAACGAATCTTCTGACAATATCCGTATCGGGAAATGATCCGCAGATGGCATATAAGACGTTAAAATCAGTCATAAAGAATTATCCGAAAGTTGCGGAATTCGTACTTGGAGAGACCAAGCTTACGATTCTGGATGAGACCGGTATCCCGACAGATACCAAACGTGTGGAGGTTATACGTGGATCTTACAAGCGTGGAGCTTTAAAAGGTGCGATCATAGGTTGTGTGATTCTTCTGCTGTATGTGCTTTCCAGAAGGACTGTGAAGTCAAGAAAGGATCTGAAGAAGAATATCAATCTGCAGGATCTGGGAAGTATCCCGTATGTCCGCACGAAAAAGCGTAAAAAAGAGACATTTTATAATTCAGTGAGCCTGTTAAATGAAAGAATCTCCATGAGTTATCTGGAAGCGATAAGAAAGCTTCGTATCCGTATTATGAAAGATGTGGAGAAAAAGGAATACCAGACCCTGCTTGTTACGAGTTCGATCCCGGGAGAAGGTAAGACGACACTTTCGGCGAATCTGGCAATTTCCATTGCACAGCAGGGAAAGAAAGTACTGCTGGTCGACTGTGATCTTAGAAATCCTTCGATTGCGGGAGTGATGAACGAGCAGGAACCACATCCGGGACTTGGCTCGGTTCTTAAGAAAGAAGTGCCGTTATCTGAAGCAATTACCAATGTAAAGCTTCCGAAGGAAAGAACGAATGAGAACGGAAGCCTTCATGTCATTTTCGGCGGCGCACCGGATGGAGAGAATTCGCTGTTGATAGGAAGCGGACGTATGAGAGCACTGATCAAAGCTCTGAAGTCAAAATATGACATTATCATCCTGGATACTGCGCCATCCGAACTTCTGGCAGATGCACCGCTTTTGGGCAAATATGTAGATGCGGCCCTTTATGTGATCCGCTATGATTATACGAAGCTTCGCGAGATCAGAGAAGGTGTAGAAAGCCTTGCATTAAGTGGAATCGATATGCTGGGATATGTGTTCAATGGTGATAATTCATCCGGCGGACAAGGATACGGCTATGGATACAGACGTTACGGCAATTACGGCAGTTATGGAAGCCACTACGGAAGTTATGGTAAATACGGAGCTTACGGTCACTATGGCAAGATGGAAAAAGGTTCGACGGACAAGTTTGGCCGTGTGATCAAGGACTAGGGGGACACAGACAGATGAAGTTTTTTCGAAAACACAAAAAACGTAAGATTGCAGGAATTATAATATTATTGATCGTATTGCTGATTGGCGGTATCTACGGGTCGATCTGGTGGAAATTCTATGGGGACTCTGTAGGGGTTGTGTCGGCAGACAAAGTAGATCCGAAAGCAAAGAAAGTTAAGATCGCCAAAGAAAAGAGAAAAGACAAGGATGTATATAATGTCCTTCTGGTAGGTACGGATTCCAGAGATCCGGATGCGGACCGGGGACGTTCGGATAGTATGATGATGGTATCCTTTAACAAAAAAGAAGGAAAATCAACAGCAATCTCATTCCTGAGAGACTCGCTGGTTGATATTGACGGACATGGAAAGAGCCGTCTGGGCCATACTTATGCATACGGCGGAGTGGGACTTACGATCAACACGATCAATAAGACATATGATCTTGATATTCAGAATTATATTACGATCAGCTTTGATGATCTGGTAAATGTAATCGATGAGATTGGTGGTGTGACCGTATTCATCAGTGAAGAAGAGGCTGCTTATTACAGAGAGAATGGTATGCCGGATATTCAGGCCGGAGATGTGACACTGACCGGAGCCCAGGCACTTGCGCATGCGAGAAACCGTACACTGGGCAATGATTTTGAAAGAACAAGACGTCAGAGAAGTGTAATGTATGGAATCTACCGTAAGATTATGGAGAAGAAGGATCCAAGTGCGTTACTGCCTCTGATCAATTACGCTGTAAATCATGTAAAGACGAATATGAGTGTATCGGAGATGTACTCTATGGCAAAAGATGTTCTGTCGGTAGACGATCTGAAGATGCAGCAGACATGCATTCCACAGGACGGAACGTATACAGATATCACTTATGAGGGTATGCAGGTACTGAAGGTTGATTTTGATGCGAATAAAAAGAAGATCGAGCAGTTGTTATATTAAAGTGATTTACAAAAGATGAATATAAGGGGACAGTAAACGGGCGAGTATAATGAAACAGAGCAAGAAAGTTGTGGCCAGGATTATAATATTGATCTTGGCCTTATTTACAGTAATACCGGGAACGGTAAGACAGAAAGTATATGCGGAACCTGGCGGCAGTGAGAGCAGTCAGGCGGCAGACGCATCAAAAGATGATTCCAATAAGAAGGAAGAGAAAAAAGAAGAAGACATGACGCCGGAAGAGCGGGAAAAGAAGGCAGAAGAAGATGCCTATAAGATGGAGATCCAGTCGAACGGTTGGAAGAACTGGCCAAAAGGACCGGGCACATACGGTGAAGCTGCAATCGTGATGGATGCGGGAACAGGAAGCATCTTATATGCGAAAAATATTGATGAACATGAGTACCCGGCAAGTATCACAAAAGTCCTGACCAGTCTTATTGCTTTAAAATACGGCAATCTGTCAGACAAGGTAACATTTTCCAATGACTGCATATCTTTTATGCAGCCGGGAGATTCTTCGGTTGGATTAAAAGAAGGTAATGTGATCTCGCTGGAACAGGCATTATATGCGACGCTGCTTGCCTCAGCGAATGAAGCAGCTTATGCGGTGGCGGAAAATGTCGGGAAAAATGCCGGACATGATTATAACTGGTTCATCCAGCAGATGAACGAAGAATGTAAAAGCCTCGGCGGCAATAATTCCAATTTCGTCAATGCGAACGGGCTTCATGATGACAATCATTATACATGTGCGCGCGATATGGCTTTGATCGGCAGAGAGATCTGGCGCTATCCGGAATTCCTGAAGATCTGCCAGGAGCAGAGTTATAAGATCCCGGCATCCGATACGACGGAAGAACATGTATTTCCACAGCATCATAAGATGCTGATCAAAGAAAATAAAAATTATTACCAGTATGCGGTTGCAGGAAAGACAGGATATACATCGAATGCATTATCTACGCTGATCACGTTGGCCGATAATGGCAATATGAAACTGGTATGTGTCGTACTTCGGACACATGGTGTGAATATATATCCGGATACGAAGAATCTGTTCGAATATACATTTAACAATTTCCAGAAGATCCAGGTGGCAGATGAGAAGAAACCGGATGAAGTAGAGAAATTTATATCGGCTGCGGATAGCCAGAGTGCTGTATCGGCACAGTCAGATGGAAGTGAGGATACAGAATCCGTGCAGACAGGCGGAAATGAATATCAGCCGCTGGAGGACGGATATGTGATCCTGCCGAAGGATGTATCATACAAAGATATAGATTATGAAATTACGGATGTAGATGAAGATACCGGAGAGGGAACGATCCGGTATATATATGACGGCCATCAGGTTGGAAGTGCAACGGCAGAATTTACGGATAAGTATTTACAGAAAGTAAGCACCAGGAAAGAACGTGTGGACAGTAAGCCGAAGGATGTGGATAATTCCGGTGATTCGAAGAAAAACGGTGGAAAATCAAGTGCAAAGAGTATCTGGAAGAATTTTCTGCAAAAAGTAGAAGCAGTATGGGATTTCGGACAGAAAAAATTTGCCGGAAAATCAAGTACAGAAAAATATATGATCGCCGGAGGATGCGTAGCACTGGTGATTCTGATCTTCAGTCTGATCGTGCTGCTTATACGCCGTAGAAGATAAAAAATAGAAAATATATGAAAAATACGGAGAAAAACCGATTAAAAAAGGTAAAAACCCTTGACGGATTTTAGGATTACTGCATATAATAAGGGATGTGAAAAACGCTGACGAAGACAGTAGGATATAACAGAACGCAATAGCGAGCCGGGGATGGTGGAAGTCCGGTACAAGTAAGATATATCTGAATATCACTTCTGAGTTGCAGATTTTGAACGGTTTCAGGGTATGAACAAAAGCCTGACTGCCAAGTAAAAACTGACGGCATTCCTCCGTTACAGGGAAGACATATGATGGTATGTTAGGTGGTTTATAAACGTAAGTACAGCTTTCGTCCTATACAGGGCGGAAGCTTTTTTTAATTCTATGTTTTAATTTTATGGAGGTAAATATGTATAAGAAAGTTTCTACGGATCTTAATTTTGTAGACAGAGAAAAACAGACAGAGAAATTCTGGGAAGACAATGACATCTTCAGAAAAAGTATGCGTGACCGTGAAGGCAACGAGATCTATATGTTCTACGACGGTCCTCCGACAGCCAACGGAAAACCGCACATCGGACACGTTCTGACACGTGTTATCAAGGATATGATTCCAAGATACCGTACAATGAAAGGATACGAAGTTCCAAGAAAGGCCGGATGGGATACACACGGACTTCCTGTAGAGCTCGAAGTTGAGAAGCTTCTCGGACTGGACGGAAAAGACCAGATCGAAAAATACGGTATCGAACCATTCATCAAGAAATGTAAAGAGAGCGTATGGAAATACAAAGGTATGTGGGAGGATTTCTCTAATACCGTAGGTTTCTGGGCTGACATGGATGACCCATATGTAACATACGATAACAATTTCATCGAGTCTGAGTGGTGGGCACTCAAGAGAATCTGGGACAAGAAGCTCCTGTATAAAGGATTCAAGATCGTGCCATACTGTCCTCGCTGTGGAACTCCGCTTTCTGCACAGGAAGTAGCACAGGGCTATAAAGATGTAAAAGAACGTTCTGCGATCGTTCGTTTCAAAGTAGTAGGAGAGGATGCATACTTCCTCGCATGGACAACTACACCATGGACACTTCCATCCAACATCGCACTCTGTGTGAACCCGGAAGAAGACTATGCGAAAGTAAAAGCTGCCGACGGATATACTTACTACATGGCAGTAGCTCTTCTTGATACAGTACTTGGAAAACTTGCAGAAGAAGGACAGAAAGCATACGAGATTCTTGAGACATACAAAGGTAAAGATCTCGAATACAAAGAATATGAGCCATTATACCAGTGTGCTTATGACTGCGCTTCTAAGCAGAACAAGAAAGCATTCTTCGTTACATGCGATACTTATGTAACACTGACAGATGGTACCGGTGTTGTTCATATCGCGCCTGCATTTGGTGAAGACGATGCCAAGGTTGGACGTAAGTATGACATGCCATTCGTACAGTTAGTAGACGAAAAAGGTAACATGGGAGAGACGACTCCATTTGCCGGATTATTCGTTAAGAAGGCTGACCCGGAAGTATTAAAAGACCTCGACGGACGTGGACTTCTCTACGATGCACCGAAGTTCGAGCACAGTTATCCACACTGCTGGAGATGTGATACACCACTTATTTACTACGCTCGTGAATCATGGTTCATCAAGATGACAGAAGTAAAAGATGACCTGATCGCTAACAACAACACAATCAACTGGATCCCGGAAAGTATCGGTAAAGGACGTTTCGGCGACTGGATTGAGAATGTTCAGGACTGGGGTATCAGCCGTAACCGTTACTGGGGAACTCCACTGAATATCTGGGAATGTGAGTGCGGACACCAGCATTCGATTGGAAGCATCGAAGAGCTGAAAGAAATGTCTGACAACTGCCCGGATGATATCGAACTTCACCGTCCATACATCGACGATGTAACGATCAAGTGCCCATGCTGCGGCAAACAGATGCACAGAGTACCGGAAGTTATCGACTGCTGGTTCGACAGTGGATCTATGCCATTTGCACAGCACCACTATCCATTTGAGAATAAAGAATTATTTGAAAAGCAGTTCCCTGCAGACTTCATTTCCGAGGCTGTTGACCAGACCCGTGGATGGTTCTACTCACTGCTTGCAATCTCAACACTGATCTTCAACAAAGCGCCATACAAGAACGTTATCGTACTTGGACACGTGCAGGATGAGAACGGTCAGAAGATGAGTAAGTCCAAAGGAAATGCAGTTGATCCATTCGACGCACTGGAGAAATACGGCGCAGATGCGATCCGCTGGTACTTCTATGTCAACAGTGCACCGTGGCTGCCGAATCGTTTCCACGGAAAAGCCGTTGTAGAAGGACAGAGAAAGTTCATGGGAACATTGTGGAACACATATGCGTTCTTCGTACTGTATGCAAATATCGATGATTTCGATGCAACAAAATATACATTAGACTACGACAAACTGTCTGTTATGGATAAATGGCTTCTGTCTAAGCTGAATTCAGCAATCAAGGCAGTAGACTATGATCTGTCCAACTACAAGATTCCAGAGGCTGCAAAGGCACTTCAGAGCTTCGTAGACGACATGAGTAACTGGTATGTAAGACGAAGCCGTGAACGTTTCTGGGCTAAGGGAATGGAGCAGGATAAGATCAATGCTTACATGACTCTGTACACAGCACTGGTTGAGATCTGCAAGACAGCAGCTCCGATGATCCCGTTCATGACAGAAGAGATCTACCAGAACCTGGTAAGAAGCGTTGATGAAAGCGCACCGGAAAGTATCCACCTGTGTGACTTCCCTGTTGTAAATGAAGCACATATCGATACAGAGCTGGAAGCTAACATGGACAACGTTCTGAAACTGGTTGTTATGGGACGTGCATGCAGAAATACTGCAAATATCAAGAACCGTCAGCCGATCGGACAGATGTATGTAAAAGCTGATTTTGAAGTACCGGAATTTTACAAAGACATCGTAAAAGATGAATTAAATGTAAAGAATGTAACATTTACACAAGATGTTCGTGACTTTACTTCATATACTTTTAAACCTCAGTTAAAGACAGTCGGACCAAAATATGGTAAAATGTTAGGAGGTATTAAAGCAGCACTCGAAAACCTCGAAGGAAATGCAGCAATGGATGAGTTAAATGCTACAGATGCCCTGAAGCTTGATATCAATGGACAGGAAGTGACTCTGTTCCGCGAAGATCTGTTGATCGAATCTGCACAGATGCCGGGATATGTATCTGAGAATGACAACGGAATCACAGTTGTTATGGATACAAACCTTTCCGAAGAACTTCTGGAAGAAGGATTTGTTCGTGAGATCATCAGTAAAGTACAGACCATGCGTAAGGAAGCCGGATTCGAAGTTATGGATAAGATTGCGGTAACTTACGAAGGAACAGAGAAAGCAGAGAAAGTATTTGCAGACAATGCATCTACGATCGCAGATGAGACACTGGCACTGGAAGTTACAAAGGCAGCACCTGCCGGCTACACAAAAGAGTGGAAGATCAATGGTGAAGCCGTAACGATTGGTGTAGAGAAGAGATAATCAAAGCCCAGTTTTTAAGAAGGGAAGTAGAAAATGTATAATCCAAGATTTGAAAAAGACGTATTTAAAAGAGATGTACGGAACAATGTAAAGACATTGTTCCGTAAGGAAGTAGAAGAGGCAACTCCGCAGCAGTTGTTCCAGGCAGTTTCTTATGCTGTAAAGGAAGCCATCATCGATGACTGGCTTGCAACACAGAAACAGTATGAGAAAGACGATCCGAAGACCGTATATTACATGTCCATGGAATTCCTGCTCGGAAGAGCTCTCGGAAACAACCTGATCAACATGACGGCATATAAGGAAGTAAAAGAAGCTCTGGAAGAGATGGGAATCGACCTGAACGTGATCGAGGATCAGGAGCCGGATCCGGCACTTGGTAACGGTGGACTCGGACGTCTGGCAGCATGTTTCCTGGATTCTCTTGCAACACTGGGATATGCATCTTATGGATGCGGTATCCGTTACCGTTATGGTATGTTCAAGCAGAAGATCAGAGACGGCTATCAGGTAGAAGCACCGGATAACTGGCTGAAAGATGGTAACCCGTTTGAGCTTCGCAGACCGGAATATGCGAAAGAAGTACGTTTTGGCGGAAATATCCGTGTGGAATACGATGAGACAGGAAAGACACACTTCGTTCAGGAGAACTATGAATCTGTAATGGCGATCCCTTATGATTATCCGATCGTAGGATACGGCAACCATATCGTGAATACACTTCGTATCTGGGATGCAGAAGCGATCGTAGACTTCCAGTTAGATTCTTTTGACCGTGGAGATTATCACAAAGCCGTTGAGCAGGAGAACCTTGCGAAGAACATCGTAGAAGTGCTTTATCCAAATGATAACCACATCGCAGGAAAAGAACTGAGACTGAAACAGCAGTATTTCTTCGTATCAGCAAGTATTCAGGCTGCAATTACAAAGTTTAAAAAGAAACATGGTGATATCAGTAAACTGCCGGAGAAAGTAACATTCCAGATGAATGATACACATCCGACAGTAGCAGTAGCAGAGCTGATGCGTATTCTTCTTGATGAGGAGAATCTCGGATGGAATGAAGCATGGGATATCACAACAAAATGCTGTGCATATACGAACCATACGATCATGGCAGAAGCACTTGAGAAATGGCCGATCGACCTGTTCTCAAGACTGCTTCCGCGTATTTACCAGATCATCCAGGAAATCGACCGCCGTTTCATCGCGCAGGTAAGAGCACAGTATCCTGGTAATGAAGAAAAGGTTAAGAAGATGGCAATCCTGATGGACGGCCAGGTGAAGATGGCACACCTTGCAATCGTTGCAGGTTATTCTGTCAATGGTGTTGCAAAGCTGCATACAGAGATCCTGAAGAACCAGGAACTGAAAGATTTCTATCAGATGATGCCGGAGAAGTTCAACAACAAGACCAATGGTATCACACAGAGACGTTTCCTTATGCATGCGAATCCGCTGCTTGCCGACTGGGTAACAGAGAAGCTCGGAACAAAAGAGTGGATTACAGACTTATCCAAGATGAGCGGACTGAAAGAATGGCTAGATGACGAAGAGGCTCTGAAAGAATTCATGACGATCAAGTTCAAGAACAAAGAGCGTCTTGCAGCTTACATCAAAGAGCACAACGGTGTAGAAGTAGATCCAAGATCGATCTTCGACGTACAGGTAAAACGTCTGCACGAGTACAAACGTCAGTTACTGAACATCCTGCATGTAATGTATCTGTACAACCAGATCAAAGAACATCCGGAAATGTCCTTCTATCCTAAGACATATATCTTCGGAGCAAAGGCTTCTGCAGGATATATCCGTGCTAAAGAGATTATCAAACTGATCAACTCTGTTGCGGATGTGATCAACAATGACCGCAGCATCAACGGCAAACTGAAAGTTGTCTTCATCGAAGATTACCGCGTATCCAACGCAGAGCTTATCTTCGCGGCAGCAGACATCAGTGAGCAGATTTCTACAGCTTCCAAAGAAGCTTCCGGAACAGGTAACATGAAGTTCATGATGAACGGTGCACCGACTCTCGGAACAATGGACGGAGCAAACGTAGAGATCGTAGACGAAGTTGGAATCGACAATGCATTTATCTTCGGACTGAGTGCCGACGAAGTTATCAACTACGAGCAGAACGGCGGATATAATCCATATGACCTTTACAACAATGATCCGGACATCCACAGAGTGGTAGACCAGCTGGTAGACGGAACATATTCTAACGGCGATACAGAGATGTATCGTGACCTTTACAACAGCCTTCTGAATAATCAGGGGGGTTCAAGAGCAGATATGTACTTTATCTTAAAGGACTTCCGTTCTTATGCAGATGCGCAGGCTCGTGCAATGGAAGCTTACAAAGATAAAGAAAAATGGGCTAAGATGGCTCTTAAGAACACTGCTTGTTGTGGTAAATTCTCTGCCGACAGAACAATCCAGGAATATGTAGATGATATCTGGCATCTGGATCATGTTGTGATCGATGAGGATGAATTAGAATATTAAGAGAAGTTGTCAGTGGCAAGTTCTTTTGTATATGAATAATAAGAGAAGCTCTCTCATACATTGAGGTATGGGAGGGCTTTTTTTATGTGGAACAGAAGGTATTATTATAGAGAAAAAATAAAAAAGGCAGCCTGCTGGGCGCTTATCATAATATTATTGCCGTATATTGTAACCGTATTTGTAAATGGTCCAAAGATTGTAACTGCATCGAAAGTAGATGAGATGACAATAGATGTAAAGGGCGGTGGGAAGATGCCGGTGGAAAAATATTGCATTGGAATATTGGCGAGGGACATGCCGGCAGAATATGAAGAAGAAGCATTGAAGGCCCAGGCAATCCTGGTGCGGACAGAAGTCTACCGGGCAATCCGGGATGCGGGGGAAGGACAGAAGCTTGAGAAAGAATTCTGGACCGAGAAACAGATGAAGTCGGCGTGGGGGATGCGATATGCAGAAAATTACCGCAAGTTAAAAAATGCGCTGGAATCCACGGCAGGACAAGTGCTATTCTATGAAGACGGTCTGGCGATGACACCATTTTTTAATCTGAGTAATGGATATACCAGGGATGCGAAAGAGGTTCTTGGAAAGGAGGAGTATCCTTATCTGAAGATTGTGGAATGCCCGGAGGATGTGAATGCAGAAGATGAGATACAGACGGTTGTATTGGGAGAAAAAGATATAGGGACGATGGATGTGGAGGTAGTGGAAACAGATTCTGTAGGATATGTATTAAAGATCCGTGTGGGAGATAATACCATCAGCGGGGAAGAATTCCGAAATAAATATAACCTGGCATCCAGCTGTTTTACCCTGCAGCGTTATAACGGCAAATTGCGGGTGACAACAAGAGGAACCGGACATGGGATCGGAATGAGCCAGTATACGGCAAATGAGATGGCGAAGAAGAAAAAAAGCTATAAAAATATTTTAAAATATTTTTTTAATGGAACGGAGATAAAAGAAGTGACAGAAATCGTAAAAGGTGTATAACTATATCACAATCTGGCAAAAATATGGTCAGAGGTGGTGATGAAATGAATAAAAATCAGAAACCGTCAATGTCAAAACGGCGTGCTACCGTAGCAGCAGTATTATGTTTTGTGGCAGCGATTGCAATAGCAGGAACATATACATTTAATGATTACAGAAAAACGCAGAAAAATGAATTGGCGAAGGCGGAAGAAAAGGCGAAACAAGACAGCGAAGCGGCAAAAGAAACCGGAACATCCAAGATTAAAAACGAAGATATGACAAGTGATACGGATGAAAGTGACAGTAACGGAACCGGGAAAGGCGGAACAACAACGGGCTCTGGGACAACAGATTCCGGGACAACCGGAACTTCAGGATCAGAAGGAACCGGAACATCCGGATCATCAGGTCAGACCGGAACCCAGGCAACGGCAGGAAAAAGTCACAATATCAACTTTACGGAAGACAGTTACATCCTGTGGCCGGTGAACGGAGCTGTGATCATGAGCTATAGCATGGATAAGACAGTATATTTCCAGACGCTGGATCAGTACAAGTATAATCCGGCTGTGATCATCGAAGGCGCAGAAGGCGACCAGGTACTCTGCGGTGCGCCCGGAATCGTCAAGTCGATCGATGTCAGTGCACAGACCGGAACAACGGTTAACGTAGATATCGGAAATGGATATGAGCTGTTATATGGACAGTTGAAAGAAGTCCCGGTGAAAGTTGGGGATTATGTGGAAGCAAAGAGTGTGCTTGGTTATGTGAGTCAGCCGACAAAGTATTACAGCAAAGAAGGCTGTAATGTGTATTTTGAGATGCGAAAAGACGGACAGCCGGTGAATCCGGTGGAGTATACGGCGGATCAGGATTAACAGAAAGGGACCGGAGATTCTTAAGAAATTTTCCGGTCTTTTTTAGCGTTCTGCCGATATCAAAGTATGCGGAAAAATCTATGAACAGGGGATAAAATTGACTTTCCGTGGGATAATGGATAAAATAAAATGGATTATTACAGGAAAAATCGGACCGATTGTGGATAAGTGGGGACAACTACATGAATTATACATACATCGTAAAGTGTGCGGACAGCACGTTATACACAGGGTGGACAAATGATCTGGATAAGCGAATAAAAGCACATAACAGTGGAAAAGGCGCAAAGTATACAAAGACCAGAAGACCGGTGAAGCTTGTGTATTATGAAGAGTATGAGACAAAAAATGAGGCAATGAGCCGGGAATATGCGATCAAACAGTTGACACGGAGAGAAAAGGAACTGCTGATCCAAGGAAACGGAAACTTATGTGAAAAAGAGTGTGGATAAGCAGATCGAGATCGGAGAGAAGATCCAGAATGAATTCGAACTCGCGGAATAAGTAAAAATAAATGATATTAAGTGAAAAAAGCTGCCACCGGCAGCTTTTTTCACTTAATATCATTAAAGTACAAAAGCATACATCACCACAAAGTGGCAGGCACTTCCGGCCATCACAAACAGATGAAAGATCTCATGGCTTCCGAAATATTTGTGCTTATTGTTAAAGATTGGAAGCTTCAAAGCATAGATCACGCCGCCAACGGTGTAGATGATACCACCGGCCAGCAGCCATCCGAAAGCTGCCGGGCTTAAGGAATTCAGTAACTGTGTAAATGCCAGGACACAGGTCCAGCCCATGCCGATATAGAGCACGGAAGAAACCCATTTCGGACAGAATACCCAGAATGCTTTGATCAGGATTCCGGCAATGGCAAATGCCCATACGATTGCCAGAAGGATGAGTCCGGTTCTGCCGCCAAGTACCAGCAGACAGATCGGAGTGTAACTTCCGGCAATGAGTACGCTGATCATCATGTGGTCGATTTTTTTAAGGATTGTATTTACTTTTCTGGATTTATCGAATGTATGGTAAGTTGTGCTTGCGGCGTACAGTAAGATCAGGCTTGCCGCATATACAGCAATTGCGATAATGTAAATTTTACTCGGTTCGCGCGCCGCTTTTAAAAGCAATGGAATTGCTGCGAAGATTGCCATCAACATTCCGATAAAATGTGTGATCGCGCTTCCCGGATCTTTAATGTGTTCTTTTAACTGCTCTGCCATAATCATGCACCTCCTGAATGTCGAAAATATGACATGTAGTTTTTAATACTACGTTTGCTATATGTGTATATTATACCCGAAACTGAAAAAAATCAAGTAGAAAAACAAAAATATTTTTAAAATCAAAGTATTATATAAACTGGCCTGTGCGAAAATAGAACAACTGGCTGTATGGACACATCCACTTTCGTGATAATATATTCTGCGGTATTAAATTATGGCAGATGAGAGATTCATCTGTTATACACACGATGGAAGTGTGCAGGAAGGGAGAGTACAATGAGTACAAATATAACAGCAGGCAGGACAATGAATGATAATAAAGTAAAGAACCTTGTGATCACGGCATTCTTTACCGCAATTACATTTCTTGGAATTCAGTCGTTTAGGATTCCACTTCCGGCAGCAGTCGGAACACCATTTCTCCATTTTGGACATATATTTGTCGTAATGGGACTATTACTTCAGGGTGGCAAGAGAGGAGCTGTATCAGGGACACTTGGACTTACAATCTTTGATATGCTGAATGGTTACATGCAGGATGCGCCGAAGACATTTGTGGAGACAGCAGTAAAATGTCTGATCGTCGGAGCACTTTTCATGATGATTAAGAAGAAAGCAGACGGAGACAAGAAGAAAGAATACGGAGCAGCAGTTGTCTGCGCATTTATCTATGGATGTATCAACGTAATCATGGAATTTACTATGAGCACGATCGCAATGATGATGGTAGGAAGTGGATTTGCAGCAGCTGCAGTGGCAGCATTCACATCACTTCCGGCGACTGTGATCAATGCAGTATTTATGGTGATCGCAATTGCGATTCTGTATCAGCCGGTGAAAAAGATCTATGTGCGCATGGCATAGAAGGGGATATCACAGACTTTTTCCTTTGGAAATTGGCAGATACTTATGAAGTATGGTGATATAAAAAGGCAGATATACCTTAAGTGGTGTATCTGCCTTTTGCGATTCTGAATCATTATTTCATCCGGAAGATATCGGAATAAAAATTCTTGTTATATCAGATCGTTCCTATCCAAAATATCTCTTAAGAAGTCCTTCGAATGCTCTTCCGTGACGTGCCTCATCTCTTGCCATCTCATGAACTGTGTCATGGATTGCATCCAGGTTAGCAGCTTTTGCACGTTTTGCAAGGTCGAACTTACCAGCTGTAGCGCCGTTCTCAGCGTCTACACGCATCTCAAGGTTCTTCTTTGTGCTGTCTGTAACAACTTCGCCAAGAAGTTCTGCGAATTTAGCAGCGTGCTCAGCTTCTTCCCATGCAGCTTTTTCATAGTATAATCCAACTTCAGGATATCCTTCTCTGTGAGCAACTCTTGCCATTGCAAGATACATTCCAACCTCTGAACATTCTCCTTCGAAGTTAGCTCTTAAGTCAGCTAAGATGTCTTCGCTTACACCTTTTGCCACACCTACAACGTGCTCAGCAGCCCATTCTCTTTCACCTGTCTGCTCTTTGAACTTGTCAGCGCCTACGCCACATACTGGACATTTCTCCGGTGCAGCTTCTCCTTCATAAACATATCCGCATACTGTACATACAAATTTTTTCATAGTGTTGTTCTCCTTTTCTTTTATAATAATTTTTTTGTTATTGATTGATAAGAGAGTAGTTATAATCTCTTAAGTTGCACTAAATTGATATTAGTAATTGTTACTGATATTAATTTAGCATAATCTTATGTGTTTGTCAATTAGTTTTTGATAAATTTTATTATTTATTCTCGTTTAATTTTTTGGCACATTCGCCACAGAGACCGTGGAAAAGTGTAGTGTGTGATTCGATGATTCCATCGAAACATTTATTCGCATCTTCATTAATCTTCTGGATATAGGAATCATCCATTTCCAGATCGAATACATTTCCGCAATTGGTGCATACTACATGATAATGAGGTTCGCAGCGTCCATCAAAACGATCGCCGCCATCCGGTGTCGGAATCCGAAGCGCTTCTCCGATATCTGCAAGCAGGTTCAGGTTGCGGTATACGGTGCCAAGGCTCAGATTCGGGCACTCCTGCGCGGCTTTATCGTAGATTTCTTCCGCAGTCGGGTGGTCGCACAGCTGCTGCACCGTCACGGTGCGTTTCTCGTTCAGCTGTTCTAAGATCAGTGCAAAACGTTCCTCTGCCAGCATGGTGTTTTTCCTTCTTTCCTTCTCACGTCTGACCGGTTTTGCACGGTCTTGGCGTGTTTTGGTTGTCCGCATCTTTATTATAGCAAAAACCCCGTCAAAATCAATCAGTTTTGGTCATTTTCGCGCACCAAAAAATATCCTCGATTTTTGTGCACCGTTGCCAACATTTGGGATACAAGAGTGTTTTTCCACCAAAAAAGACCACCGCACTTGTGTATGCGGTGGTCTTTTCTGCGTTTATGTGACCGGTCGAGACCGGTTTTGGTGCTCAGGCTGGTTTACATCAGGCATCCGAGCGGGAATAGGCATTCTTCATCTGGCTGCTCAGTTCAAACAGGACTTTATCCAGCGTGTCAGCGGCCTTCTCCTGCAGCATGGCAGCGATGGCGGTGTTGGCTTCCTCCCGCAGGGCGGCG
>ERZ507026.380-NODE-380-length-20848-cov-6.033906_pt1 | contig 20848 bp, 10 predicted proteins | sample MGYA00512876_ERZ507026 | MGnify/ENA metagenome assembly ERZ507026 | reverse complement strand
TGCTGCCGTTGACCTGCCCGCGCATGATTCATTTCATGGGCAAGGCCGAATATTTCGAAGGCAAAGGCATCAAAGGCAAATTCAAGAAATGGTGGTTCACGTCAGTCGGCGTGTTCCCCGTGGACCGTTCCGGCGGTTCCAAATCACTTGGCGCACTGAACCACGCCCGTGAGATCATCGAGGACGGACATCTGTTCGGCATTCACATCGAAGGTACTCGCAGCCCCGATGGACGTCTTTACAAAGGACACACCGGCGCGGCGCGTCTGGCATTCGAAACCGGTTGCCCCATTATTCCGGCCGCCATCATCGGTTCGCGTGAACTGCAGAAGCCAGGACAGGTCATTCCGAACAAAGGCAAGTCCAAGGTGATTTACGGCAAGCCGATTGAAGTCGAGAAGAAATCCGCCGACCAGATTACCCACGATGATTTGCGTTCGCTTACCGACCGCGTGACCCGTGAGATCCAGAAGATGAGCGGACAGGAATACGTCGACGAATACGCGCAGAAGGTCAAGGCCGAGCTCAAAGCCCAGCAGGAGGCCGAAGCGCAGGCACAAGCCGAATCCGCTGCCAAGAAGGCATAAGTTTTCAGCGAGGTTCATTCCAAACCAATCAGGGGTGTCTGTTCCGAAGAATGTTTTCGGAACAGACACCCCTGATTTCTATTTTGTAATCAGGATAATCAGTCGAACAGCGACGAATACATTTTCAAGGTGACGGTATTCGGCGTGCCATCCTCCTGACGCAGTCGCACCTCGGTGCCTCCTACCGGATCCTGCGAAGCGACCTTCTTGTCTTGACTGGAGTCAAGTGTCAGTTGCGAGCTGATCTTCACACTGAATCCCAGCTTCTCCAATGCGGCTTTGGCAGCGGCGGCTTTCTGTCCGACATAATTCGGCAGCGTTACGGTTTCCGGTCCCTTCGACACCACCGCATTGACGCTATCGCCCCAGTGCAACTCGTCTCCGGTCTTCGCGGAAGCGGAAATCACCTGTCCTTGCGGAATCTTGTCATCGAATTGCTCGGTCCAGTTGACGGTGAGCTTGAGCGCATCAAGCGTCTGCTGCGCCTCATCCTTCGATTTGCCCACGACGTCCGGCATGGTAACCGGTTTCGGTCCTTGGGACAGCGTGACGGTAATCTTCGCGTTATGGGGCAGAGTCGCGCCGGGATCCACGCTTAAATCAAGCAACGCGCCCTGAGGTACGTCCATGGAATACGCGTCATCATTGGCCGGAGTCTGTTCGATGTTGTCGAAGCCGGCACGCTTCAACGCGTTGATCGGATCCTTGCCGTTCGCACTGGTGGCATCGAGAATGTCTGTGGGAACAGTGCCCTGCTTAATACCCTTGGACACTACCACCTTGACCTTCTGATGATGACGTTTGCTCACATGCGAACCGACATTCTCCGGGTCGGTGGAGATGACATTGCCAGCCTTGACGGAATCACTGAACGCCTCGGTTTCTTCGTACTCGATGTTGGAGAATTTCAGCAGTTCCTCATAGGCGTTCCATTTGATGTTGGAAATACGGCAGGGCTCCGAATCGGAACATGTGAGATCTGCCGGCTGAGGCATGGTCCAGTAGCTGCCCGGTCCTCGGAAATACCACCAGGCATAGCCTCCACCGCCTGCGCAGGCAAGCACGATGGCTGCTACGACGGCGATGATGACAGGTGCACGCTTGCCACTGCGTTTCGGCTGTCCACCACTGACCGGACCGTTCGAGGGGGAAGCTGGAACGTTGTTGGCGGGGACGTCGTTCTTTTCAAAAGCCAAGCGGGTGGTTGCCTCCGGATCTGCCTGCTGCGCCGGCATGACGGTGGTTTTGTTCGGGTTTTCCGGATTGAACTGTCGTGTACGATCGTCGTTCTGACGCACAGGCGGTGCTGGGGGAGCGGGCGGTAGCGGCATCTGCCGGGTGCCATCGCCGGGCATGGTGTCGGCGGCATCGTTTGCGGCCGGGGAAACGGCTGACAGACGGTATTGCCAGTCGTCGATGGTGAGGTTCGATTGCAACTGCTGCAATTCGTCGAATGCCACGGACGCATCCTGGGGACGGTCCTCGACCGCGCGCGCCGTAAGACGGGCGAGGAATGCGGCCACGCCTGCATTGATGCCCGGACAAGCGGTCGTGATATCCGGCACATCCTCATGCACGTGCTTGAACACCAGCGTCACCGGATTGTCCGCGGTGAACGGCACCTTGCCGGCCAGCATCTCCCAAGCCATGATGCCTACGGAATACAGGTCTCCCTGCGGCGTTGCCTGATTGTGCTGAATCATTTCTGGCGCCAGATAGGCGGCCGTGCCCAGCAGCATGCCGGTGGAGGACAGCGTGGCCTGCGACACCGCCTTGGCCAGGCCGAAATCGGTGATCTGCACATGTCCTCGGTCATTGAGCAGAATATTCTCCGGTTTGATATCGCGGTGCACCACGCCTGCGCGATGCGCCGAAGCCAAGCCGTCCAACGTCTCACCGACTATGCGTAGCGTCTCACGAACGCTGAACGTGACTTGCTGGTTCATTTCGTACCGCAGGTTCACGCCATGCACGTACTCCATGACAAGAAAATCCAGTCCATCGAACTCACCGGTGTCATACACCTGCACGATATGGGGATTGGCTATTGCTGCTGCGGAACGGGCCTCGCGATGGAAACGTTCCACGAACTGGTCGCGTTGTGGGCCCTGTGCCAGCTGCGTGTGCATGATCTTAATGGCGACGGTACGTCCCAGACGCTCGTCAACAGCTTGATACACCGTGGCCATGCCGCCATCGGCGATTCTGCTGACGACTCGGTACCGGCCTTCGATGACCTGGCCTTCGGGGGCATGCTGGGCTTCACTCATGGCTAATCGGTACGATTCCTTCTTCAAAAAACGTTTCGCGACAAAGATGTGTTCACTTGTAGTCTACAAGGAATGGTTTGCGGAAGATGCGATGAACACGGGTCTTTCACAGTGCGGCGGCATCAGCCCTGTTCCCGCACAATCGGTACGAAACGTGCGCATGCTTCGGTAAGCATGTCTTTGCGATCCTGCGATAGTTCAAGCGTCTCGATGGCGGCCTTCGACTCGAGCCACAGACCGGCGATCCGTTCCTTGGAACGTGCGATGGCACCAGTGGACTCGAACAATGCGATGGCACGCCTAACATGTGCCTCGTCACGTGATTCGGCTTCCCACATGTCGATGAGTTCACGTCGTTCGACATCGCCGGCAGCCTCAATCGCATCGGCCAGCAACACCGTGCGTTTGCCTTCACGGATATCACCGCCCACCGGTTTGCCGGTATTGCGGCTCGACCCGATGACGTCCAGAAGATCATCCGCGAGCTGGAACGCCAAACCAAGAGGCAATCCAATCGCCAGTGCGAGCCTGCGCGCGTCCGCAGGGGCGAGGCCGGCGGCAAGCATACCGAATTCCAAAGGTGCGATAGTGGTATAACTGGCGGTCTTCCAACGGAAGACATTCAAAGAGGCCGACGCCAGCTCTTCAGGATCGTCTAACGTATTGAGTTCCACGGCCAAATCGAGTACTTGGCCGATTTCCACTTCACGGTGCATATTCAGGAAGGCCGACACCACGGAAGATCCGGAGCCAAGCCGGCAAGCCGCTTTATTGGCGATATCCACGCTCGCGGTGGCCAGCATATCACCCAACATGATGCCCAAACCATGGCCGATGGCATCACTATGGGTATCCGTGGCAAGCGCACGATGAGCGGACGGCTTGCCACGGCGCAGATCGGAATCGTCGATGATGTCGTCATGCACCAACGCGCCGGTCTGAAACACTTCGATCGCGCATGCCAGATCCAACACCGCATCCATATCACGTTCCGCCACATCCTGCGGCGCGAACGCACGGAACGCATCCAACGTCAGCAACGCCCGCAGACGTTTGCCGCCCTCACTTGACGTGACCGCCTGCTGCGCCACCGCATCAGCGACGGCTTTGCAGGAATTCGCCACCGGATCGTCCGCATGCAGGAACGAAAAATCCCTTACCAGCGAGAGCGTGCGCGTTTCAATCTGTTCCAAATCGGAAGAGCTAGTCATGGGTCAAGGTTATCCACACACATTCGACAAGAGGAAAACATAATGATTGCAGCGGGTGAGACGGTGCCGGACGTTTCGTGACACGCCGAGCTTCACGTTCTCCGACCACAGGGGTCCCGAAACGCCTCATTGCATTGCCGGATGATGCATAGTTCCAACAAAGCGGCCTGCATCAAGCGACCGCTCCGATACGCCAAGGAGGACGAGACATGAAGACGATCGACGAGCCCATGCCGATATGCGAAGCCGAGATGGAACGGCTTGAAGACCAATTGGTGGAGGATTGCAAATCGCTGGGCATGGCGGAGAGCATACGCGATTTCCTGCAGGAGCCATTCTCGGAATGGATGGATGAGCTGGCCGATGAATCGTCGGGAGATGACGATTCATCGCCAGAATGCAGACTGTCCAGAAACGGTGCGGGAGCACTTGCCATCGCCATGCAGCAGACCATGGCGGTGCGTGACGCGCTGCTGGTCTCCATTATCGTGGATGAACGACGTTCGTCACGTGACTTTCTCATGGGATTCATGGCCAATCCGACACTTCCCGGCAACACGCGTCATCTGGAGGAATCCCTCAACGGATCGTTCCGTGACGCATCAAGAAAACCCGACACGAAACGTTGCGACAACGGCGTCAACATGATGTTCGACATCATCGGGATGGTCCCCGAACGGTATCATGTGCAGCCATTGGCCATCATCAGTTATGTGCTGTGGTGGATGGGCGATGAGCGCGCCATACTGTGCGCGATGCGTGCGCTCGCGTTGGATGAGAATTGTTCGCTCGCGGCGATCATCTGCTCCGCGGCGCATCGTCATATCGGACCGGTATGGGCCGAAGAGACATAGAGCAACACGCCGAAAGGAAGCGGTACTTGCGCATGGTGAGCTCAACACGCGGGAATAATCGTCCTTGCAAGATGGTTAACTCACATAGTTGACGATTTGCCCTTGCCAGAAGTGGCTCCATATGGTATACGCTTCCGGCGGGATCAATAGGAGGATAAGTTTGGCCACCAAGGAAACGACGGTAAATACGGAACAGACTGATCTGACCGAAAAGACCACCTCCAGGAAAAAGGCCTCCACGCGCAAGCCTGCTGCCAAGAAGGGCGAGTCCTCAAAGACCGCTACGAAGACGTCGCGCAAGACGGCCGCGAAGAAGACCTCCGCCGCCAAGAAAAGCAAGAAAGCGGAAGAAGAAGAGAACCTGATCGAGCAGGACGCCCCTGAAGACGATCCCGTCGAGGATGCCGATCTTGATGATTTCGACGATGACCTTGATGACGTGGACGACGAAGGGGAGGATGACGACCTCGACGAGGACAATATCGACGAGGATGACGATTCCGAACTGGAAGACGATGACGAAGACAAGCGCAAAAAGCCGGAAGAGCCCAAGGAAAAAGGCGCTTTCGTGGTGCGTGACGATGATGACGACGACAATCTGACGCCGTCCGGCAATCCGAAGCGTCGTGTGATCGCAGCCGGCGCCACCGCAGATCCGGTCAAGGATTACCTGAAGCAGATCGGCAGAGTGAACCTGCTGAACGCCGAACAGGAAGTCGACCTGTCCGAACGCATCGAGGCCGGTCTGTACGCCCAACATCTGCTGGACACGGAATCCGACAAGATGGATTTCAAGCGCCGGCGTGAACTGAAGTGGGCCGCGAACGACGGCAAGCGCGCCAAGGACCATCTGCTGGAAGCCAACCTTCGACTCGTGGTCTCTCTTGCCAAGCGCTATACGGGCCGTGGCATGCTGTTCCTCGATTTGATTCAGGAAGGCAATCTTGGTCTGATTCGTGCCGTAGAGAAGTTCGACTGGAAGAAGGGCTTCAAGTTCTCCACGTACGCCACATGGTGGATTCGCCAGGCCATCACCCGTGCCATGGCTGATCAGGCCCGCACCATTCGTGTGCCTGTGCATATGGTGGAAGTCATCAACAAGCTGTCCCGCGTGCAGCGCCAGATGCTTCAGGACCTCGGCCGCGAACCTACGCCGGACGAACTGGCCCGTGAGCTCGACATGCCGGTCGAGAAGGTGCAGGAAGTGCAGAAGTACGGGCGTGAGCCGATTTCCCTGCACACGCCGCTGGGCGAGGATGGCGATTCCGAGTTCGGTGATCTGATCGAAGACACCGACGCCATCGCACCGTCCGATGCCGTCGCCTTCTCGCTGTTGCAGGAGCAGTTCAAGCAGGTGCTTGAAACGCTGTCTCCGCGTGAGGCTGGCGTCATCAAGATGCGCTACGGTTTGGAGGACGGCCAGCCGAAGACGCTGGATGATATCGGACGTGTGTATGGCGTGACGCGCGAACGTATCCGCCAAATCGAATCGAAGACCATGTCCAAGCTGCGCCATCCGTCCCGTTCGCAGACGCTGCGCGACTTCCTGGACCAGTGATAGTAATCAGACGCGAGTAAATGAAGTCGAGAAACCGGCATGAACGCAGGGTTTCTCGACTTCATGTCTTGTAAGGCGACAATTGAAAGGGAACATGGCTAAGGATAATTACGGTGCTGAGAGTCTTACCGTGCTCGAAGGCTTGGATGCGGTGCGCAAACGTCCGGGCATGTACATCGGCACGACCGACAGCCAGGGCCTGATGCACTGCCTGTGGGAGATCATCGACAATGCCGTCGATGAGGCTCTTGCGGGAGCCTGCAACCACATCATCGTGACCTTGCATGACGATGGTTCCGTTGAAGTGGCGGACAATGGCCGAGGCATTCCGGTGGACGTGGAGCCGAAAACCAAGCTCACCGGCGTGGAAGTGGTGCTGACCAAGCTGCATGCCGGCGCCAAATTCGGCAATTCCTCGTATGGCGCTTCCGGCGGTCTGCATGGTGTCGGCTCATCCGTGGTGAACGCATTGAGCTCCCGTCTCGACGTGGAAGTGGATCGTGACGGCAAAACCCACCACATGGCTTTCCATCAGGGCCACCCCGGAGTGTATTCCGACGTTGATCCGGAACACCCGTCTCCCGATTCGCCATTCAAGAAGACGCGCAAGAATCGTCCCACCGAACTTGAGATCATCGGCAAAGTCAGTCCGAAGACCACGGGTACCCGCATCCGCTATTGGGCGGATCCGGAGATTTTCAACGACACCGCTGAATTCAGCTATGACCAGCTCATCGACCGTGTACGGCAGACCAGTTTCCTGGTGCCAGGGCTGAAAATCACCGTCATCGACGAGAACATTCCCGAAACCGGCGACGAGTCCATTGACGAAATGCTGGAAGTCGATGACAATGTCATCGAACAGGTGACGGAAGAGAACACGTCCGCTGAAACGGATGATATCGGAACCTCTGCCGACATACTGCAGGAGGATTCAGCCGAAGCTGATGAATCAGCCGAATCGCAAGAAAACGATGCTGCCACGCAATCGCAGGAAACCGTTTCCCAGCCCGTGCAGCCGAAATATCCGCATGCGCGCGTCGAAGAATTCTGCCATACCGGAGGCGTGAAGGATTTCGTCGACTTCCTGTCCAAAGGCGAAGCGGTCTCCGATATTTGGCGCATCGCCGGCGAGGACACGTATGTTGAAGAAACGCAGGCGGTCGGAGACGATGGTGAACTGCATGCGCAGAGGGTGACGCGTGATTGCGCAGTCGATATCGCCATGCGATGGACCAACGGCTACGACACCACCATGCGCAGCTTCGTCAACGTGGTGGAGACGCCCGGCGGCGGCATGCACGTGGACGGCTTCCTCCAAGGCATCACCAAGCAGGTGCGCAAGGCCATCGAGGACAACGCGCGCAAACTCAAGGTGAATCTCAAGGATTCCCATATGAAGGTGGAACGTGACGACATTCTCGCCGGTCTGGTGGCCGTCGTCACCGTCCGCATCGCCGAACCGCAGTTCCAAGGCCAGACCAAGGACGTGCTCGGCACCGCGCAAGTCAAGCCGATCGTCTCCAGAATGACCGATAAGCAGTTCGGTGAGATGATTACCGGCTCCAAACGCGGTTACAAGGAACAGTCCGGCCGCGTGCTGGAGAAAATCGTCAGCGAAATGCATGCCCGCGTGCAGGCGCGCAAGACCAAGGAAGTCACACGCCGTAAGAACGCGCTTGAATCCGCGTCCATGCCGCCGAAACTGTCCGACTGCCAGCCCGGCAATGACGATGTGGCCGAACTGTTCATCGTCGAGGGTGATTCCGCATTGGGCACAGCCAAGGCCGCCCGTAATTCCGGTTTCCAAGCGTTGCTGCCGATTCGAGGCAAAATCCTCAACGTGCAGAAGGCATCGCTCGCGCAGATGCTGTCCAACAAGGAATGCGCAGCCATCATCCAGGTGGTCGGCGCAGGATCCGGCGCAAGCTTCGACATCGAACAGGCCCGATACAACAAGATCATCATGATGACCGATGCCGATGTCGACGGCGCGCACATCCGCATCCTGCTGCTGACGCTGTTCTACCGGTACATGCGGCCGCTTATCGAATACGGTCATGTGTATGCCGCAGTGCCGCCGCTGCATCGTATCGCGTTGACGGGTACGCATAAGGGCGAGTACATCTACACGTATTCCGATGATGAGTTGGCAGGCAAACTCGCCGAGCTTGATAAAAAGCACATCGGCTACAACGAGGACATCCAGCGTTACAAGGGTTTGGGTGAGATGGACGCCGACCAGCTGGCCGATACCACCATGGATCCGCGCACCCGCATGCTGCGCCGTATCCGCATGGAGGACGCCGAACAGGCCAGCCACATCTTCAGCCTGCTCATGGGTGATGACGTGCCGCCGCGCAAGGCGTTCATCGTGGAGAACGCCGACGATTTCGACCGTTCCAAGATCGACACCTGATATTGCATGGCGATTGCGATTGGCGGGCCTTGCGTTACGGCGGAGACCCGCTTTTCGTGTATGCACGATAATGCAAAAACGTCGGTCGATAGTGCAAGATACAAAATACCGTTTGGTAGGTAACTTTGGATAAAATAGCGGAGTATTTTCGTGATTTTATTGCCGCAAACATAAAACATACAAGGAGCTGACTGTGGCCAATTTGCTGCTCGCCGTGATTTACATCGCCTTCATCAGTCTGGGTCTGCCGGACGCGGTGCTCGGCGCCGCATGGCCGACGATGAGCGGCGACCTGCATGCGCCGATTTCCTGGGCGGGTGGCATTTCCATGACGATTTCCGCCGGCACCATCGTGTCCGCGCTGCTATCAGACCGCATGACCTTGCGATTCGGTGCAGGCAAGGTCACGGCAGTGTCCGTTGCGTTAACGGCGTTCGCATTGTTCGGCTTCTCCATCTCGCCGAATTACTGGATGCTGCTGCTCTTCGCCATTCCGTACGGCTTGGGCGCGGGTGGCGTCGATGCGGCGCTCAACAACTATGTGGCAATCCACTACGAAAGCCGTCACATGAGCTGGCTGCACGCCATGTGGGGCTTGGGCACGCTGCTTGGCCCGTACATCATGGCAAGCGCATTGGGTGCCGGCCATGGCTGGGCGTGGGGCTACCGGACCATCTCCATTCTGCAGGTCGTGCTCACCGCGGTGCTGGTGCTGAGCCTGCCGTTGTGGAAGGCGCGTAAGACCGTCGAACCGCAGCGGACGAGTGAAACCTCTTCCGTGCAATCCGCGCAGTCCGAGCAATCGGAAGGGGAAACGGCTGACCGGCGCAAGCCGCTTGGTATTCGCGGTGTGCTCGCCATCCGTGGCGCCCGCGAGATCCTCGTGATGTTCTTCTGCTATTCCGCGCTCGAATCGACCGCCATGTTGTGGGCCAGCAGCTATATGGCGCTTGGCAAGGGCATCGACAAGACCACGGCGGCCATGTGGGGAAGCCTGTTTTGCATCGGCATCACCGTCGGACGTCTCGCCAGCGGTTTCCTGACCATGAAACTGAACGATCCGGCCATGATTCGTCTTGGCCAGGCGTTGGTGCTGACCGGCATCGTCATCATGCTTCTGCCGTTGCCGCACAATATCGGCACCATCGCGGGACTGATGGTCATCGGTTTGGGCTGCGCGCCGATCTATCCGTGCGTCATCCATTCCACTCCTGCTTATTTCGGCGAGGACAAATCGCAGGCCATCGTCGGCATGCAGATGGCTTGCGCCTATGTGGGATCGATGTGCATGCCGCCGCTGTTCGGGCTGATCGCGCAACATGTTTCGGTCAACCTGTTCCCGTTCTATCTGGTGGTGTTCCTGGCGCTGATGGTCGCCATGCATGAGACTTTGCGCCGCAAGTGCGGCGACCGTGCGGCCGCCTGACGATGCCATATGTGAGACGCTCGAATGTGTCAGCCGGGCGGTGTGCTCGAATGAGCCGACGACGGTGGATGACGAGCTTTCCGCCGGTTGTGGATGATGTCTGAAGGCGATGCCATAATCGAACGTATGTACGAATGCATGGACTTGTTCTCGGAGGCTACCAATGCCTGGTTCAAGCATGCGTTCAATGCTCCGACGGAGGCGCAACGTTTGGCATGGCCGGCCATCCGCTCCGGCGAGAACGTGTTGGTGGTGGCGCCCACCGGCTCCGGCAAGACATTGTGCGCCTTCCTTTCCGCAATCGACCGTCTGATGACGAAGGAGGGCGATGACTTATTGCGGACGTCCGGCGGTGGGGACGGCACGGCTGAATCCGATTGCAATGCCAAGAAACGTAAACCCGTCCGCGGCGTCAAGGTCCTGTATATTTCGCCATTGAAGGCTCTGGGCGTGGATGTGGCCAAGAACCTCCAAGCGCCATTGGCTGGCATCGCCGGACAGTGCGAGGCGATGGGATTGCCATCGCCGAAAGTCAGCGTGGGCATACGAAGCGGCGACACCACGCCGCAGGAACGGCGCAGAATCGTCAGCCATCCGCCGGATATCCTCGTAACCACGCCAGAATCGCTGTTCCTGCTGCTCACCTCCAAGGCGCGACGGATACTTTCCGCCGTTGATACCGTTATCGTGGATGAAGTGCACGCCATCGCGGGCTCCAAACGTGGCGCGCACCTGGCGCTGAGCTTGGAACGATTGGAAAGCCTTGCCGGCCGGTCTGTCCAACGCATCGGGCTTTCCGCCACTGTGGAACCGCCGGCCGAAGCCGCACGTTTCCTTGGCGGCACGCGGCCGGTACGCGTCATCAGACCCGAATCGCACCCCGACATGGATCTGAAAGTGGTGGAACCGCTTTCGGCCATGCGCGATCCCGTCTCCGACGACGCAGGGCGGAGGGCAGGCGCCGTGAAACTTCCGAACCGCCATACCACGCATATTTCCGGGGTGGGTCCTGCCATGGAGGCATTGGCGGAACGTAAAGGACTGACTTCGGTCGGGGGAGATGAACATACCTCACGGGTTTCGACCGGAGGTTCGGTATGGCCGGCCATCGAACGCAGCGTGCTTGACGAAGTGCTGAAACACCACACCACCCTCGTGTTCGTCAACTCCCGTGGCCTTGCGGAAAAACTCACCGCACGGCTCAACGACCTGTATGCGCAATTGCGCACATCCCGGAAAACTGGGTCTGAAACCGCCGTCAAAGCGGACGCAGGGCGGGATGCGCTGTCCGACCGTAGGCTTGGCCGAACGGCCTTGAGTGTGTCGGACAACGCATCCCAGCCGGAGTCCACAGCCAGTGATTCCACCCAGCCGTATCCGGATCTGGGCTCCCCGGAAGGCCGTGAAGGCTTCGCCAAACACTACGATTCCGTGGTCGGCTCCACCACCATGCTGGTCTCCTCGCATGCGGACGCCGACGCGATCGCCATGGCGCATCATGGTTCCGTTTCCAAAGACCGGCGCAAACAGATCGAAGAGCAGCTCAAACGCGGCCAATTGCGTTGCGTGGTCGCCACATCGAGCCTTGAACTCGGCATCGACATGGGTTCAGTGGATCTGGTCATCCAGATCGCACCGCCATTGTCCGTGTCCTCGGGATTGCAGCGGGTGGGGCGCGCCGACCACAAGGTCGGGGGAGTCTCGCATGCACTGTTCTACCCGATTACACGAGAGCAAATCATCGGCACGGCCGCAAGCATCGAATGCATGCGCTCCGGAGACATCGAAACACTGACCATTCCATGCACCCCCTTGGACGTGCTTGCCCAGCAAACCGTCGCCGCCGCGGCGATGGATGATCTGAAACCAGACGACTGGTACGTGACCGTGCGCAAGGCCGCGCCATTCGAAGATCTCGACAGAACCATGTTCGATGCTGTGATGGGCATGATGACCGGCGCCTACAACGGCGAGGATTTCTCCGCCTTCCGGCCACCACTGCAATACAACGAAGAGGCGGGTCTCATCTCCGCGCGCCCTGGCGCTCAACGACTGGCCGTGACCAGCGGAGGCACCATACCCGACCGAGGAACCTACACCGTGGTGCTTCCCGAAGAAGGCTCCGGACCGGGCCCACGCAAAGTGGGGGAGCTGGATGAGGAAATGGTGTACGAATCCCGGGTCGGAGACGTCATCACCCTCGGCACATCGACCTGGCAGATCCAGGAAATCACCCGGGACCGTGTGGTGGTGGTTCCTGCTCCAGGGCGTACCGCCCGACTGCCGTTCTGGCATGGCGAAGGCGACGGGCGGGACGCGGCATTCGGACGGTCCCAAGGCCGATTCATACGCGATATGGCGCAAGGATTACGCGCGGAAGTCTCGGACGGCATCGCAGGAGACAAGACCAGCCGATTCGACACGACAACAATCGCACGTCTACGTCGTGACGGATTGGACGACAACGCCATCGGCAATCTTGCCGACCTGCTTGCCGAACAGCGCGCCGCCACGGGAACGATTCCCAACGACCGTGAGCTGGTCGTCGAACGCTGCCAGGATGAAGAAGGCGATTGGCGTGTGATCGTCCACTCGCCATACGGCAGACGCGTGCACGAACCATGGGCCATGGCCATCACCACACGTATCAAACAACGATACGGGTTCGATGGGCAGGTATACGCGGCCGACGACGGCATCATCATCCGCCTCCCGGACAGCGACGGCAACCTGCCGATCCGCGAGCTGCTGCTGTTCGACATGGACGAGCTGCAACGCATCATCGAAACACAAGTCGGCGAAAGCGTGCTGTATGCCGCACGATTCCGAGAATGCGCGGCGCGATCGCTGTTCCTGCCACGCGCCAACCCCGGCAGACGCGTCCCCTTATGGCAGCAGCGGCTGCGCGCGGCGCAACTGCTCAACGCCGCCCGAACTCGGAAGAACTTCCCGTTGCTGTTGGAAACCGCACGCGAATGCCTACAGGACGTGTACGATCTGCCCGCGCTGAAACATGTGATGTCCGGATTACGCTCCGGCGTCATCTCTTTGAGCGAGACCGTCACGGAAACGCCGTCGCCGTTCGCGGAAAACATGCTGTTCGGATACGTGGGCGCGGTCATGTACCAATACGACGTGCCGCAAGCCGAACGCAGCACGCAACTGCTGTCCATGGACCCGGAAGTGCTGGAACGTCTTCTGGGCGCCACGGACATGGCTTCGCTGTTGGATGCCGACGTCATCGCGCAGATTGGGAAGGAGCTTGCCGGACGGACGTTCTGGAACGATTTGGACGAGACCGACATTGCCGGCCGTGTGGCGCGATATGTCAAAACGCATGGCCCATTCACCGCGGATCAGATGATCGCCGAACTGGGATTGGACGCTGTCCAAGGCGTACGCATGTTGGATGAATTACATGCCAAAGGCGAACTGCTGAAAGGCCATTTCGTCGATGATGCGGCCGGAGCGGACGCCAATGGTTCCGATGATTCAGCATCGGAACGGTCACCTCGGCAAACGCCCCAGCAATGGCTCCACAAAGACGTGTTTCGGCGTATCCGCGCGCTTTCGCTTGCCAAGGCACGCAAAGCCATCAAGCCGGTGGAACCGGCCGTCTATCAGGCGTTCCTGTTGGACAGACAAGGTGTCGGACCTGTGGGTGGCGCCCGATATGAAGGCGTCGACGGGCTGATGCGTGTGATCGAACAGCTTGAAGGCATATACCTCAACGCCTCCGTTTGGGAATCCTCGGTCTTCCCCGCACGCGTTCGCGACTACCAACCGAGTATGTTGGACGAATTGCTCGCATCCGGAGACGTGGTATGGGTCGGCTCCAAAATCAATGGTTCCAACGCCAAGGAAGCCGGCGGCATCGCATTCCATCCAGCTGATTCACGGCTGCTGACGAAACCCGGCGAACAATCGCAGAACAATGCCTATAGTGCCGGAACCATGACCGTGCCGGAGACGATACTTGCCGCATTATCGAATGGGGGAGCCTTCCATGCGCGGCAGCTTTCCACAGCCGCCAAAGCCATCTGGCAGGAACATGCGGAAGTCAACGTGAATCCTGAAACAGGGGAAATCATCCTTCCCGCATGGGGCGAAAGCCAGTTCGAGGAAGCCTTGTGGTCCTTGGTATGGCAAGGCAAAGTGACGAACAGTTCATTCGCTCCCGTTCGGGCCTTGGCTCAAGGCACGGTTTCAGTGCGCGCGCCACGCACTGCCGCACGCAGACGCGTACGGATCCACGCCTCGACACCGGCGACGCTCGGTGGATTATGGTCCGCGGTCGACTCGTCCCGGACCAGTCCAATGGCGATACCGGATCAAACGGACGATACCGCCGGCAAACCAACAGCCGGCATCGAGGAATACGACATCGCATTGATCGAATCGCTGCTCGACCGATATGGCGTGATCGCCGCTCCGCTAATCGACAAGGAGCAGGTCGCAGGCGGATTCTCCGGACTATACCCGGTACTCAAACGTATGGAGGAACACGGCAATCTGGTCAGAGGCATGTTCGTCAAAGGATTCGGAGCGGTCCAATTCGCCGGACGTGACACAGTGGACGCCTTGCGCGGCGACGACGAGGCGCGCAGCCAATCCTGCGTGGCGCTCGACGTGACCGACCCGGCCAACCTGACAGGCTCCGCGATCACATGGCCCGAACAACACCATATGAAACCGGCGCGCAGAGCGGAATCGGTCATCGTGCTCGACCACGGCATGCCGGTGCTGTTTGCCGTGCCGAAAAGCCACAGAATCGTCAGCTTCACCGATGACGAGCGAATATTGCAGCCGGCATGTACGGAACTTGCCTATGCATTGCAGCATCAGTCCAAGGGCAGCGTCAGCTTCGCCGAAATGAACGGTGAATCATTGAAGGAACGCAACGAATACAGACGTTTGCTGCATGCTGCCGGGTTCGTGGACAGCCCACAAGGCATGAAGCTATATGGCTGAACCAAGCCGGAGGCACTTTCACCCAGCCTGCTCATTCAACCTGGCGGCCCAAGTGCGCAAAACGGGAAGGCCCTGAACCGGAAGAAGAACCAGTCCAGAGCCCCGCCAATCGATTTCGTCGAATCAGCCGACCACCGCAATCGGCGCCGACAGATCCGTACCGGAACCATCGCGTCGCATATCAGGCTTCGGCAATTCCACAGGAGCGCCACTTTGCGTGGAAGCATGCAACGGATACGCGCCCACGAACGCGAGAATCAACGTATCCTGCCCCTTGAGGAATCGCTGCGAACGCACGCCACCCGTACCACGGCCCTTCGTCGGATACATCTCCAACGGCGTGACCTTCGCGGCACCGTTTTCAGTGCCAGGCAACGCTTCGGAATCGCCGGCAACCGTCAACACCACGGCTCCGGAAGCGGAGAACAGTCCATTCTCGCCTTCTTCGTAATTCCATGTCACCTTGCCGTCAGGCACCACCGCGAACGCGGCCACCGAACACCCCTCAGCCAGACGAATGCCCGCCATGCCGCCAGCGGTACGGCCCTGCGGACGCACATTCTTCGCTTCGAACGTCAACAACGAGGAATCGGTGGACACAAACACCAGACGATCCTCATCACGGGCTTCGGCAGCGGCAAGCACTTCGTCATCATCCTTCAAATCGATGACGCTCCACGAATCCATTGTGGTCGGAGATTCACGGTTCCAACGCTTGACCACGCCGTTGCGGGTGCCCAACGCCAAAGGAACAAGCTGACCGTCGTCATCCGTGGACGGCATATCAATCGCAGCAATCACCCGTTCGCCGCGGATCGGATCGGTGTTCTCCGTCATGCCCAGCAGTTCCTCGGCCTTCACACCACCCGTGACACTGAGCGGCCCATCCGCGGAAACCTTCGGCAATTCGACCACATGGGCCAGCACCAGACGACCCGCTGAAGTAACCAAGCCGTATGAGGAACGTGTGGACGTGCGGAACATCGAAACGATCTGATCATCCTTGGCGCGTCCGTCGGAAGCCGAACGATTCTCCCAACGTTCCACCGCATCCTCGGAAGTGCGTGCGATCAGGCCCGTGGCGGACAGCATCACCGCGCACGGCTCGTCATCAATCTGCAGAGCCGATGCGGTGGCATTCTCATCGCCGGCCTTCTTTGCGGCCTTTGCGGCTGCGGCGACATCGGCTGCTGCGGAGGATACGGTCGCGGCGGCGCGCGCGGCAGCCATCGCGTTTGCAGAGACGCCATCATCGCCATGCGCCACAACAGGCGTCAAATTGCCTTCCTCATCCTCATCCAGCAGCACCGTGCGCCGGGGAGTGCCGTATTTGGCCACGGCGTCATCCATTTCGTCAATGACCACGCCGTCAAGCGCCTCATCGGAGGCGAGGATTCGCTCGAGCTCTTCGATGCGGTTTTTCAGATCGTCGCGCTCAGCCTCCAACTCAATGCGGCTCATCTTGGTCAGACGGCGCAGCCGCAAGTCAAGAATGTACTGTGCCTGAATCTCATCCAGATCGAATACGGCGATAAGCTTTGTTTTCGCGGCCTCGGCATCATCAGAAGAGCGAATCACCTGAATGACTTCATCGATGTCCACCATGGCGAGCAGCAAGCCCTCCACCAAGTGCAGCCGCTCAAGCGCCTTCTTCCTGCGGAATTCACTGCGTCGGCGGATCACCACACGACGATGGTCCACCCACACCTGAAGCATTTCCTTCAATCCCATGGTGTGCGGACGGCCATTGACCAACGCCACATTGTTGATGGTGAAATTGTCCTGCAACGGCGTGTGCTTGAACAGCTGCGCCAACACCGCGTTCGGATCGAACCCGGTTTTGATTTCGATGACGAGGCGCGTGCCGTTATGCCGGTCAGTCAAATCGATGGCACCGGAAATGCCGTCCAGCTTACGGTTCTTCACACCTTCGGAAATACGTTCCAACACACGTTCCGGACCCACCATGAACGGCAGTTCCGTCACGACGATGGCCTTTTTGCGAGCCGTCACGTTTTCGATATGCGTCACGGAACGCGTGGTCAACGCGCCACGACCCGTCTCGTACGCCTCGCGGATGCCCTTGCGGCCCACAATCACGCCGCCGCCCGGCCAATCCGGACCCGGCACGTAGCGCATCAACTCCTCTAACGTCGCGTCGGGATGGCGCATAAGATGCTTGGCCGCAGCCACCACCTCGCCAAGATTGTGCGTGGCCATATTCGTGGCCATGCCGACGGCAATGCCGGAACCACCATTGACCAGCAGGTTCGGAATCGCGGCAGGCAGCACAGTCGGCTCCTGAAGCTTGTTATCGTAATTCGGCGTGAAATCGACGGTATTTTCGGCGATATCGGCATTCATGCCCAACGCGGCCGGCGCCATACGAGCCTCGGTATAACGAGAAGCAGCAGGACCGTCATCGAGAGAACCGAAATTGCCGTGACCGTCCACCAATGGCAGCCGCATCGCGAACGGCTGCGCCAAACGTACCATCGCCTCGTAAATCGCGGAATCGCCATGCGGATGGAGCTTGCCCATCACTTCGCCAACCACACGCGCCGACTTCATATACGGCCGGTCCGGATTGAGGCTCATCTGACCCATCTGATAGATGATGCGTCGTTGCACCGGCTTGAGACCGTCCCTGGCATCAGGCAGCGCTCGGGCGTAAATCACCGAATACGCGTATTCGAGGAACGACTTGCTCATTTCCTCGTTCAACGGCGTTTCGACGATGTTCTCCTTGACCGTACGCGGGTCAAAGGCTGGTTTTGCCGGTTTGCGGTGCGACACCATGCGGTGGTTCTCCTCACGGAAAGGTTATGGTAATCAACCTAGCAATATTACCAGCTGGTACTGCCGCGGTGCTTGAATGGGAACCATGAGTGTTGAAGTGCCCGAAATCGACCAGCTGCTAGCCATGACCAGTCCGGCACGATATGGCGACGAACTGCCGGATGAGGGCGGCCGCGGCGGTGCTCTCCACCTATCCTCGGTACTTCCCGCCATTTCCAGCGCCATCGGGCATCCGATTCCAACGGCCATCCATGCCGATCCGAAACGACTCCAAGAGGCACTTGGCCTGCCGGACGCGCGTTCGGCAGTCGTGGTCCTGGTGGACGGTCTCGGATATTGGAACATCAATATGAGATTGGGGCATTCACCCTATCTACGGTCGCTGATGGCGGACAGCGTTAACCAGCGGCCAATCGCCACATGCATGCCCAGCACCACCGTGGCCGCCATGTCCACGTTCGGCACCGGCACATGCCCCGGATTAACCGGCATGACGGGGTATACGCAGCTCAATCCCGACAATGGCGAAATCTGCCAGCTCATCTCTTTCAAAAACGCGCCCGCACCGCTGAAACTGCAACAGCAGCCGACCATATTCGAACGATTGGCGGAACAGGACGTTCGCGTCACCAGTTCGGGACTGCCGAAATTCGCGTTCTCCGCGTTGACTCAGGCGGCGTTACGTGGCAGCGACTACATCTCCAATGACGATCCACGCCGACGTATCATGACCGCGGCGAAAGCGGCGAACACGCCCGGACTGACATACGTGTACCTGCGCGACGCGGACAAGATCGGACACAATTACGGCTGGGACTCCGACAAGTGGATCGGCACATATGAGCGTATCGACGCCCAGTTGTCTTTGCTGCGTCGAAGTGTGCCGAAGAACACGCTGATCGTCATCGTGGCGGATCATGGCATGATAACCGCCGACCCGGAAGCCTGCATCGACATAGTGTCCGAACCCCAGCTGATGTGGGGCGTCGCGAATGTCGGCGGCGAACCACGCTGTGTCATGCTTTATGGCGAGGATGGCGAGAATCCGGAGGACATCGCCGCTCGTTGGCGTGACGTGCTGGGGGAGCGCGCCCAGGTGCGCACCCGCCGGCAGGCAATCGAGGAAGGCGTCTACGGACCAGTCGATGAACGCGTCAAGTCGATGATCGGCGATGTGGTCGTCTCCGCTGCGGGCTCTACCACCATTGTCGATTCCCGCACACAGGCGGAGAAGGCGATGCATCTGCCCAGCGTGCACGGGTCGCTGACCTACATGGAATCTGATATTCCATGCCTGATTGACGTGGCTTGATCGAATGATCCGAACGTCTGAACGGATGTTGCCGTGGGATGTTAGGGAACGTTAATCAGTCACCGAACAGAATTTCATCCCAACTCGGCACTGCGGAGCGTCCTGCACGGCGCTTCGATTTGGTGGTGCTCTGACTATGAGGATCGGATGATGCCATCTTGGACTTATCGGACTGCTGCTCGCCGGCGGATTGCGTGTTTTGCGAGTTTTGGGCAGGTTCCGTCGTTGAAGGGGCGGGGTACTGCGTCGTCGCGATTTCCGGACGGTTCGGCAGCGGAACGGTCGCCGATGACTGAGTCTCAACGGTGGTCTTGATATTCGTGGCTTGTGGTGCAACCGGTTCCGGAGCATTCCAAGCGGACACCGTCTGTTCGATACGTGCGGAACGTGCGGAATCGCCCGGCAAATTCAATGATGCGAGAAAATTCTGGTCGACCTGCTTCTCGGCGTGTCCTTCCGTCGGTGTGTCTTGCTCGCCGATGAGCTTGCGTGCCGTTGCGTTCAGACAGTTGACCGCGTTGTCATGCATGTTCCAAGACCATTCCGCACGGGCGGCATGACCTGCGGAATCGAACTCCGCGGTAATCTTCCACGGTTCCAAACCGCGTCTGGTGGCCTTCCACCGCACATCCTCCAACCGTACGTGGGCTGCGGCGAAAGTGCGTTCGATCAGTTCGGAAAGCGTGCGCACACGGCTTTCCTTCGGCGCGGGAACCGCCAGGAACTGTTCGATCGCATATTGCTTTTCGGTTTCCACCGCCGCCGAGAAACGCCGAACAAGCGCTTCGCTCAACGAATATCGCTCCGCCACGCGGGTCGGATTGGCTCCGGCTCGAATCAAGGATTGGATTTGGGAGATCGGCAGCGTGGAAGGCGCTTGCTGCTGACGCTCCTCTTGGGTTTCGGTGCGAATCTGTTTTGCCTCCAAAATGGCTCTTTCAAGCGCTTCATCGACCTTGACGGCGAATTTGCCGGCACCTGAAACAAAGACGAGCTCACCGGTTTCACTCACATGATCGAACCGTGCATCTTCGAGCGCATTCTCAGGCACAACACACCACTTTCCCTTAGATTTTTCTATTAATTCTATTGTGCCCCACGTGTCGGATTTTACGAGTATTTCAATTCGTGTATCCTAGCGGGGGAAAAGTCATGTATTCTATGGCGCATAAGCACCATAGATGACGAAAGGAATCTCGATGGCACAGGATTATGATTCCCCGCGCAACAAAGACGAGGACGAGGAGTCGCTCCAGGCTTTGAGCAAGGGTTCTCAGAACAATTCCAACGATATGGACGATGACGAGAACGCCATTGCCGAAGACTACGAGCTGCCGGGCGCCGATTTGAGCAATGAGGACGCTTCGGTGACCGTCATTCCGATGCAGGGCGACGAGTTCATCTGCTCCGAATGCTTCCTGGTGAAGCATCGCAGCCAGCT
>ERZ507026.379-NODE-379-length-20862-cov-4.016965_pt1 | contig 20862 bp, 19 predicted proteins | sample MGYA00512876_ERZ507026 | MGnify/ENA metagenome assembly ERZ507026 | reverse complement strand
GCTCGTTTTTTTCTATGCCCGCCATAAAGGCGAGATTGCCTGCATTGACGCCGAGTATCGGCTTTTTATATTTAACCGCTTTACGTGCCGCGTGGATAAGCGAGCCGTCACCGCCTATGGCGATAACAACGTCGCAAAGCGACAAAAGCTCTGCTTCGGGCAAACCGACGGCTTTGATTTTATGACATATTTTTTCCGCGGTTTCCGTTTCAAAATAGTATTCGGCATTGTATTTTTCAAGGTATTTACATACATCGTCCGTAACCGAAAGCGCATGAGAGCGCGTTAAATTCGGCAACAATGCAATTTTCAAATCAGTCACCTGCTTTACTGTAACGTATTGTGTGAAAGCTCGGCTACTTCCGATTCTTTACCCTTCACAGCATTTATATTGTTTTGCTCTTTTCGAAGATACATAAGGTATTCTATGTTGCCCTCGGGACCTTTTATGGGCGAAAAGTCAAGCCCGACAACCGAAAATCCCGTATCAAAGGCAAAATCCGTGATTGTTTTAATAACCTCAACGTGCGTTTCCTTGTCGCGCACAACACCTTTTTTGCCCACCTTGTCGCGGCCCGCCTCAAACTGCGGCTTTATAAGGCATACCGCCTCGCCGCCGTCGTTTAAGAGCTCAAAAAGGACGGGTAAAATGATTTTAAGCGATATAAATGAAACATCCACACTCGCAAAATCAAGCTTTGTGCCGATATCGTCAATTGTAAGGTATCGGAAGTTTGTGCGTTCCATATTCACGACGCGTTCATCGGTACGAAGCTTCCATGCGAGCTGACCGTATCCCACATCAACCGAAAACACCTTTGTCGCTCCGTTTTGCAGCATACAGTCGGTAAATCCGCCCGTTGACGCGCCTATATCCATACATATCTTATCTTTAAGCGAGAGGTCAAATGCCTTGACGGCTTTATCGAGTTTATAGCCTCCGCGGCTGACAAACGGCATTTTTTCGCCGCGAACCTCGATTTGATCGTCTTCTTTCACATTTTGGCCCGACTTAAGAGCCTTTTGCCCGTTTACAAAGACCTGACCCGCCATAATTAGCGCGCCTGCCTTCGCACGGCTGTCCGTAAGTCCGCGTTCAAAAACGGCTACGTCAAGCCTCGTCTTTTTTTCCGCCATCGTCATACTCCAAAATTGTTTTTATCATACCGTTTTCGTCAAGCGAATACTCGCTTAAAAGCGCGGAAACCGCTGCGTGCTTTACAAATTCATTGTTTACCGCCGTTAAATTGAAATTACCTTTAAAGCCTTTTTCCGTCATCATTTCTGAGAATACCGAGCCTATACCGCCGGCTTTGATGCCCTCTTCAAAGAAAAACACTTTTTTGCATGAGAGAACCCTTTTAACAGCGTCCTCCGAGATAGGCTTTATACGGTTAAGCTTTAAAACAGAGACGTTATATCCGCGGCTTATAAGCTCGTCTGCCGCAGAGCAGGCATAGGAATAAAGTCTGCCGTATGTGACAATGAACGTATCCGAGTCTTCTCTGCCGTAAACCGCAAACGGTTCAAACGAAAGATCGTTCGACTCCGGTACGGGCTTTTCGGTACCGCGCGGATAGCGTATGGCTACCACACCGTTACTGTGGTATATCGCCCTTATAAAAGCGTGTTTTAATTCTGTGTATGTAGACGGTGAATAAACCGTTATACCGGGTATTCCGTTTAAAAATGCCGCATCCAAAATACCTTGGTGCGAAATGCCGTCCTCGCCGACAAAGCCCGCGCGGTCAACAGCGATTATCATATGAAGATGTTGCATAGCTCCGTCATGTACAAGCTGATCATAGCACCTTTGAAGGAACGTAGAATATACGGCGAAAACCGGCACCATACCGCCTCTTGCAAGTCCCGAGGAAAAGGTTACGGCGTGTTCTTCGGCTATGCCGACATCATAAAATCTGTCGGGAAACTGCTTTCTGAATTTTTCAAGACCCGTGCCGAGAGACATAGCCGCGGTTATAGCGCATATACGCTTATCCTTAGAGGCTATATCGCACAGGAAATCGCCGAACTCGGCGGAAAAATTCGTGCCGCCGTATACGGGCTCGCCCGTATTTATATTGAATTTTGAAATCCCGTGGAACTCGCTTGGGGATTTCTCGGCAAAGTCATAGCCCTTACCCTTCACCGTGTTGATATGAAGAAGCACCGGGGCATTTACCATTTTCGCACCCTCAAGAGCCTCGCAAAGCTGAGTTATATTGTGTCCGTCAATGGGACCCATATAACGGAAGCCGAGGTCCTCAAAAAAGGTGCTTTTATAGATTAAATTCTTTAGCCTTGTCTTTGATTTAAAAAGCTGCTCCGATATTTTTTTGCCTATGAGCGGTATGCGATTGATTATTTTTTCGGTACGCGCCTTCAAGCGGAAATAACCCGGTTTTGAACGAAGCACGGCAAGATACCTGGCGACAGAGCCGACGTTTTTTGAAATAGACATCTCGTTATCGTTAAGTATGACTATGAGTCGCTGCTTGGATCTGCCTGCATTGTTGAGTGCCTCATAAGCGAGTCCGCCCGTCAGCGCACCGTCGCCTATTACGGCTATTGCGGTATGCTTATCGTTATTAAGACCGTTTGCGGTTGCAACACCGAGGGCCTCTGAAATAGAAGTACTCGAGTGTCCGCTGTAAAAAATATCGTGCTCGCTCTCCGACGGATTTGTAAAGCCCGAAAGTCCGCCCTCACGGCGTATTGTCTCAAATTCGGGATACCTGCCCGTCAAAAGCTTATGCGTATATGCCTGATGGCCGACATCCCAAATAATTTTATCCTTGGGCGAATCAAAAACCCTGTGAAGAGCAATTGTAAGCTCGACAACACCGAGATTCGACGCCAAATGACCGCCGTTTTGCGAAACCGTATCTACGAGAACCTATCTGATTTCCTGCGCCAAAAGCGGCAAATCATCTTCATTGAGATTTTTTACGTCCGCAGGCGATTTTATTTTATCAAGATACTTCATTAAAAAAACTTCCCCCGAAGACCGGTTATTTTTTTCTTAAAGCCAGCTTATATGCTAATTTTTCAAGGAAAGACGTGTCACCGTCAAAAACTCCGAGAGCGTTTACCGCCTCTTTAGTCAATTCGTCAACCGTCTCCTGTGATTTCTCAATACCCATAAGCTTAACATACGTTATCTTTTCATTTTTGTCGTCGCTGCCGACGGGTTTGCCGAGTGTGGCGGTATCGCTTGTGACGTCAAGTATATCGTCTACAATCTGAAAAGCAAGCCCTATGTTTTCGGCATAAACAGACGCCGCGGCTATCTTTTGCTCATCATATTTTTTCGATGCGAGACAGCCTAAGGTACACGCCGCCTTTATAAGTGCACCGGTTTTAAGACGGTCTATCGTTTGAAGAGCTGAGAGCGTCGGTTTGCTTTTCTCCGCTTTGAGGTCAAGCACCTGACCGCCGACCATACCGTTGATACCTGCAAGATTTGAGAGCGTAAACAGTGCTTCTTTAAAAGTATCGACTTTAATGTCTTCGGCTTTTGAGAGCGTTTCAAACGCAAGAGTCAAAAGCCCGTCGCCTGCCAAAAGCGCATATTCCTCGCCGAATGCCTTGTGGCACGACGGCTTACCGCGCCTCATATCATCGTTATCCATACACGGAAGATCGTCGTGAATCAGCGAATAAGTGTGAATCATCTCTACGGCGCACGCAAACGGTATAGCCCTTTGCACATCTCCGCCGCACACACGGCAAAACTCAAGCGTCAATACGGGTCTTATTCTTTTCCCTCCGCCCTCTGCGCTGTATTTCATCGCGTCAAGAACAACATCTTGACCGTCCGAAACCGAGCCTAGGTACACTTTCAACGCCTCGTCTATCATCTCAATATATTTTTCGTGAGTATATTCCATAAATATCACTCCGCTTCTTTGTTTTTGAGCTCCGTTATTTTCTGCTCTGCATTTTTTAGACATTCGCTGCAATAATCCGAAAGGCGCGTGCCCTCTTCAAAAAGCTTGATTGAATCATCAAGTGAGATGTTCTTGTCTTCAAGCAGCTTTGATATTTCTTCAATCCGCGTTACGGCGGACTCAAAGGTCTGTTTCATTGCGTTATCTCCTTAACCTCACAAACGGCAGAGCCGTCGTGAAATCTGACATTGATTTTATCACCCTTCGCAAGTGCCTGCGACGAGTATACATTTTTTCCGCTTTTGTCGGAAACAAAGGCAAATCCGCGCATAAGCACCGACATAGGGTCAAGCTTTGACAGCGCAGTTGCGGCAGATATAAATTCCACTTTTTTGCCGCCGATACGGTTTTCATATGATGACAGCATTTTTGAAAAAGCCGTATCAAGGCGTTGACTCCGATTCGACAGCATTTCGTCGGGAGATTTTAAAGCTCCCTTAGACGTAAGATATTCGAGCCTCGAGCGTCTGTCTGCAATTCCGGAGGAAACATTTAAAAACATTCGGTTCTTTAAAGCCGACAAAGCGTACTGTAATTCGTTCGCATCCGGAACCGCCAATTCCGCTGCTGCCGACGGCGTGGGAGCGCGCATATCCGCAACAAAATCACAAATTGTAAAATCGGTTTCGTGCCCTACCGCGGAAATTACGGGAATATCGGAATTGTAAACGGCTCTTGCAAGCCCCTCGTCATTAAACTCCCAAAGATCCTCTATTGAGCCTCCGCCCCTGCCGATTATTATAACATCCGCAGCCCTTTCGGAGTTAAACATATTGACCGCGTCTGTAAGCTGCAAATGGGCACCGTCGCCCTGAACCAAAACGGGGCAAAAAACTATTTCGGCATAAGGAAAGCGTCTGCCGAGGACGTTTATTATATCGCGCACGGCTGCGCCAGTAGGCGAAGTGATAACTCCGACTTTTTCGGGGTACGGCGGCAGCGGCTTTTTGTGAAGCTCGGAAAAAAGCCCTTCCTTTTGAAGCTTTTCTTTAAGCTGCTCATACGCAAGGTTGAGAGCACCGACACCGTCGGGCTGCATATCGTCAACATACAGCTGATACTGCCCTGAAGCCTCATAGACACTCACCCTGCCTCGAGCGATAACTTTCATTCCGTCCTCAGGCATAAATTTGAGCCTTTTTGCGGAGGAATTAAACATAACGGCCCTTACCGCGGCCGAATCATCCTTTAACGTAAAATAAAGGTGACCCGTGCGATAGTGATTTGTAAAATTGGATATTTCGCCGCTTATAAAAATATTCGCGAGATTTTCATCGGCGTCGAAATTCATCTTGATGTATCTGTTGAGCTGTGATACGCTCAGCACCAATGTATTCTGCATTATTTTCTCCGATCATACATAATGGAAGAAAGAACCGCCGTGCCGGCCGCGTTATCTGCCGAAAATGCCGGCTCGGCGAAAATCGCGTTGTATTTATCACAAAAATAATTTTTAATTCTCTTGTTTGAAGTGACACCGCCCGAAAAAACAACCGGTAAAGCTCCGTACTTCGGCATAAGAGCCTTGTACATACCGTCAAGCGCGGCAATAACGCTGTCTATGCAAAAAAGTGCAATATCGGATTTTTCGTAGTTTTCGGTCAACATTTTTTTGCACTTATTTTCGACTCCGGAAAGCGAACAATCGGTATTTTTCATTGACGGTCTTATTTTAAATACCGCATTGCTTTTTTCCGACAGTTTTTCAAGCTCCGGTCCCGCGGGGAAATTCAGCGAGAGCATAACCCCGACACGGTCTATTGCCTGACCTGCTTTTAAGTCGGAAGAGCTCGCCACTATTTCGGCGTTTATAATGTGCTCATTATCGGGATTTACCAAAACGGCCTCCGTGGTGCCTCCGGATACGTGAAACGCAATAAACGGCTCATTTAAAAGCTCAAGCCTGCCGGCGGAATAAAGAGCCGCAGCTATATGCCCTTCTTGATGAGAAAAGCGGTAAAGCGGAACCGACAGAGCTCTTGACACAGCCGTTGCGGCTGAAATCCCCGTTAAAAAGCACGGCATATATGAGCCTTCCAATCGCCTCGGAGCATATGAAACGCCCACAGCGGAAATGTCCCTTTTTCCCGTCTTTTTAAAAAGCTTGTCGATTATTTCGGGAAGCTGCACCGTATGGTGGAAAACTGCGTCACTCTGACGTATTCCTTTTTCGCCTTTTTTTACCGGCAGCAACATTTTTTCCTGAAGCAGCACATTATGAGGGCTTTCGTAAATTGCCGCCGAGGTAGTATAATTACTCGTATCTATTCCGAGAAAATCACTCATTTTTATTGTCTCTCGAGTAGCTTCCCAAAATCCCGTTTACAAATGACGCATCCTCCGCCGTAGCGTACTTTTTGGCAAGTTCTACGGCCTCGTTTATGGATACGCTCTCGGGGATAGAGTCAACAAACATCATCTCGCATATGGCAAGACGAAGTATGGCGAGAGTTGTTTTGGGAAGTCTTGATTTTTTCCAGCCTATGGAATACTTATCTATAACGGCGTCAACGGCGTCGATATTTTCAAATACCGCCTTTGCAAGAGAAGAGGCAAAAGCCGATTCGGAAAACACATCGGCCTCGGCGGCATAAGAGATTATGTCATCCATAGAAGTATCCATATTAAATTCTTTTTCAAAAATAAGTACGAACGCCTGCTCGCGTTCTTCGGTTCTTGTCATAGCTTGTCCGCTCCCGATAATTTAATAAAACAAAACCGGCTCTTTACCGCCGAATACAGCAAAGAACCGGAAAACGTCAGTTTTTCAATTCGTTAGGTTCGCAGTAATCAACGCCTTGTACGCAAACATTCACCTTGCTTACAACCTTGCCGGTCATACTCTGAACGGCATTTTTGACGCTTTGCTGAACGGCGGTGCATACAGATTGAATATTAAATCCGCTTTTGATATTTATAAAAAGCTGAACTTTAATATCGTTGTCAAGGCTCCACACCTTAACCGCGCGAGGCGATTCCGAAAAATGTGCCTGTGACAATAAATCCGCGGGGCGGCTCGAAAAGCTCCCAAAGCCGTCAACATCCTTTACGGCGTTTGCGGCAATAGATGCAATTACGTCATTTGAAATAACTACTCCGCCGCTGTCACGATTGTCGTTATAACTCATGTGGTTACCCACCTTTCGACATTGAAACAAATATATTTCAATCGATTATTTGGTTTAAGTATAACACAAACAATCACAATAATCAATTAAAATATGTACACGTATGTCCTATTTTGCCTCAACAACGGTAACCTTTGAAGACGGCAGCCCCGACTTTGCGGTTACGATATCCACAATCTGCGTCAAAGCTTCGTCGGTAAGATAGCCCTTTTCAACCGTAACGGACGCGGACTCACCGAGAGATACAAGGCATTTTCCGCCGAGCTTTGCGGTTATCAGATTTTCTATATCGCTCTCGTCGGTTATGTTTTTTGTAAGCTTTTCGAGTCCTTCCGAAGCCTTTTGCTTGCTGTCCGAGTCGGCATCGGAGCTGTTAATTACATCCTCAAGCGCCGATTTGGCTTCGTCGTGCGCAGACGTTCTCTTGAGCTTCGCCTCCGAAAGCCAATCGCTCTCTGCGGCCGCCGCGGTTCCGTTGACATACATGGCGTCTCCGAGATTTGCGCTGACCGTTGTTGTCTCATCCGCCGCCTTACTTACGCTTTTCGCCTCGGGCTTTGTGTAATACCAGTTTACGAACATAGCAGTTCCGAGGGCTATTACAAGTCCCGTAAGTACAAGATGCTTTCTTTTTATTGTTGCGCTCATCATTTTGCCTCCGAATTTTTCATTTTTAATACTGTTATCTTATTTGAGTCCACCGAGAGAGCCGCTCTTACGGCAGAAGTTATGCCGTTTTTTACCGCGGCATTGTCGCCGCCGTCGCACACAACTATAACGCCTCTAACTTCCGGCTCTGTGGTTTTCAGCACCACTCCGCCGTCGTCATCTGTCAGAACAAACTTTTTCTCATAGGATTTTTCGGATGATTTATCGCCGCTTTTGGAATTTTCCTTTTCATCTTTTGCATACTGGGTCTGCTCCGAGGTATCAAGCGTTACCATAACCTGTACCCTGCCAGCTCCGTCAACCGAGGAAATAATGCTTTCGAGACGTTTTTCAAGCGTTTCCTCATATGACGATACGGAATTCTTATTTTGCTCGCCTGTTTCCGCTTTCTTATACGAGCTTTTCGGGATAAACTCAGATATGACTATAAACACTATACCGAGAATTCCCGCTGCGACTGTCAAAAGCAGCTTTTTATCCTTTTTCAGTTTCTCGGAGAGCTTTGGCAGCTTTTTCATTGTTCATCCCTTATTATTCTTATTATTTCCCGTGAAAAACCGGTATAATCCGTTACCGCGGATATAATCTCATCGTCCGACGGCGAATTATACGGCACGGACAAACACACGTTACTAATCTCTATGATGTCGTCTGCCGTTTTATTCATATCGAAGGTTATCTTCTCATACTCGATTTCACGGGAAGAAAGTGCTTCGGCAAGACTTTTTTCGACGGCGATTTCATAAGCCGACATATTGTCGGCGGCAGTTTCCTCTGTCTCGTCGCCGAAAACGGAGAAATCGGATTGTGAAAAAGCCTCCTCACCGTTTTTAGCTGCCGAGCTTATTATAAACAGTAAAAATATTAAAGACAACGCAGTACCTGCGGTCTTTTTGACATTGCCCCGAGGCAGTAAAATGCGGAACAGGGACATAATTACCGAAAAAACACATACAGATAAAAGCCAAAGCTTTATATTGCTCATTTTACGACCTCAATGATAAAATTATGCCCGTAGACAGTATAAAAACAACAGCGGAAAAGACGGTTATTGTGTTAGTCAGAGATAAAACACCTGAAACGCCGTCAAGCACTTTTGCCGCATTTTCTTCGCCGAGCAATCCGCATAACGCGGAGCATATATTTACGGCTATCATCCACAGCAGCATCTCGGTTATTACGGGAATGTTGACAGCCGCTATCGCAAATATACCGAATGCTCCCACGGTACCTTTGATAAGATTAAGACTGCCGAGAACCGAGGTATAAGCGTCGCCTATTGCTCCGCCGACTATGGGTATGGTGTTTCCGGCAAGCAGCTTTATTCCCTTTACGCTTACGCTGTCGGCGGAGGAAGCAAGAGCACCCTTTATTGTGACCAGCCCCACAAATACGGTTGATAAAACACCGAGAACAATCGAAATAATCTTTTTCAAAAGCGATATTATTTTCGCGGAATTTACATTGTCCGAAACGGATGACAAAAGCGTAACCATCATAATGAGCCCGGTTAACGGGACGAAAAACATTGATGAAAGTTGTGATACCGCCTCTGCCGCCGCAAGCTCAAGTGCACTGTAAGAAGCCGAGGTAAGAGTCATTCCGCTCGCGGCTACCGTTCCGGCAAAAACGGGAATATAACCCTTCATAAAATCAGCCGTCAGCGCAATCGACGATGCCGCAGACGAAAGGGTGCTCGCAAGAGGCACCGACAAAGCAGAAACTATCAGAAAAGAGCATACCGTACCGACCGAATATTTTTCTGCGGTTTTTGATGGGGCGAAGCTGCCGACTACTGCCGCGACAACCGCTATTGACAGTACAATACCGAGCGTCTTTACGGGTTCTTTCAGCTTACCCTTTGCAATATCTATAATGCAGGTTATTATTTTTCTCGGAGAAGCGCTTATAAGCGAGTCATAATCTATGTTTTCAATGCCCATTGACTCAAGAATTTTGCTTGTCTCGTCGCTTATTTCCACGGCAAAATCATCGGAAGTGATTTTTTCATCACCCGTATCGGCGGCACTCGCGGCAATCGGAAGCAAAAATATTACGAGCATTAAAAATGCAAGTGTTGTAACCGTTTTTTTCACTTTCCGCAAAGGCTTACACATAATTTGATTATTTCTCCGATCACAGGCAAAATCATACCCGCTATTGTTATTTTTCCTATAAGCTCTGCCGTCTTTGCAAGAGCCGTTTCCGAAGCGTCACGGCATACGGCCGAGGCTATTTCGGTAACCACCGATACACCGGCTGTTTTTACCATAAGCTTTAAGCCCTCGGTATTTATTTCCGCATCTCCGATACTTTCGCCGATTTTATCCGATAGCACGGAAAACGCCGCAACAGCCGAAAACAGTACTGTCAAAAGCACAGCTATGCGAAGTAAAAACGAATACTCCGGCCTTAACTGCTTTATGATAACTATCGACAAAACACCGGTCAGAATTATAAGTATCAGCTTAATCATATATCAAAGGTTGATTCTATGATGCTGCGAAGCTCCCCTATACCCGGCAGCAGCATCATCACTATTACGGCTATACCCGCAATAACCGTCAGCGTTGCGTATTCCTCGCGTCCCGAGCGCGACAACACCTGATAGAGCACAGCCACGATTATTCCGATGGCGGCAATTTTAAAAATAAAATCAACTTCCATACTTCCTCCGTTTTAAAAGAGCACTATCACGGCAAGCGCACCGAAAAGCACACCGAGAGAACCGTAAACGCGCGGCGCACTCGCAGCTCTTTCGTGAAGCTCCTTTTGCCTGAGTTCAAAATAAGAGATAAATGTATCGCAATTTTCGAGCTCGCTCTGTTTGTCTGCCGAGCCGAAGGTGTCGGAAAAAGCCTTAAGCTTTTCAATACAGTCCTGCGGTAAGCACGTATCGGATTTGTTTTTATCAATCGCGTTTTTCCACGCTGAGGAAAAGCTGTCTCCCCGGCGAAAACGCTCTCTTGCGTCCTTTATAAAAAACATATCCTTGTATTCCGACTCAAGAAGGCTGTCTAATATCTTGTCGGCGGGAGTCGATACATACGATATCAGCGTCCTTATGTATTTGAGCATTGAGATTACCGAATACGCCTCCCTGTCGCTCGCCGTTATTGTCATCGCCTTGTTTATCCCCGCAAGGCTCAGTGCCGCAAATATCATCACAAGGCCCACAGTTTTCATAATCTTCCGCTCCGAAGTAAAATATTTCCTTTATCTTTCCTATATTCTTCCCTGTATCCAAAAACACGGCGGCGTCGATGAGTCCGCTCTCCAAAAGCTTCTTCGTACCGTGTCGCAAATAAAGCTCGTTAAGGCTTGAAGCGTGCGCGGTAACGATAAATTTAACTCCGCAGGCAATGCCGTTTAACACCTCGTTTGCCTCACTTTCGCTTCCCAGCTCGTCACAGAATATAATGTCGGGAGACAAAGTCCTCACCGCGGTCATTATTCCGTACGGCTTCGGGTAAAAAGAGAGAATATCGGCATTAAAGCATTCCGAGCTTTTAAGGCACGAGAGCTCGCCGCGTTCATCAATAACGGCACATTTATAAAAGCTTCCGATAAGTCCGTCCGAAAACTTACGTACAAGGTCTTTTAAAACCGTTGTTTTACCCGACATCGGTGCGCCGGCAACAATAATGCTGCGCGGTTCGTTTAAAAAAAGTCTGTCCGATATGTCGTCGGAGCAGCCTTTGATTTCACGCGCCACTCTGATATTTACGGAGGTTAGTTCGCGTATTGCCGTAACGGCTCCGTTTTGTATAACAGCGGTTCCGCAAATGCCGACGCGGCAGCCGCCTTTAAGCGTTATAAAACCGTTTACAAGGTCGCTTTGGTGGCTGTACACGGAATATCCGCACATTTTGGTAACCATATCCGAAATTTCACTTCCCGTTATAACGGGGAGATTATTCGAACAGATAAAGCTCATTCTTCCGCCCGAAGTTATAAACGCGCACCCGTTTCTCGTGACTATCGACACGGGCTTATCCGCTCTGAGGCGTATCTCGGTTATTTCATTGCAGATATTCGGCGGCAATTTCAGAAAAAACGCTCTTATACGCGGCGGCAAATAGTAAAAAATATCGCTGAGAAAATCTTTTCCGCTTTCCATTGTTTTTCACCTCGTTTATATATATGTTACTTGTCCGCAAGTAGAACTAAATTCTTGAAACAGACAAAGCAATGTGATATACTGAGGTAAAAATTTACCTATGATACACAAGACACCAAATAATTAAACAAAGGAATAACCGAAATGAGCAAAACTAAGGTCAAAAAGAAAAAAGAAACCAAATTTTCACTCTTTCTGAAAAACAACAAATACATTTTGATATCGGCGTTGATTGCCTTTGCCGTAATGCAGCTTGTTTACTTCTGCTTCAGCCTTATTCCGTACGGCGATATGACAATCCTCAGAATGGACCTTTATCATCAATACGGTCCGCTGTTCGCAGAGCTGTATGACAGACTCACAAGCGGAGAGTCGCTTATATACTCGTGGAATTCGGGTCTCGGAAGCAGTTTTCTCGGCAATTTCTACAACTATCTTTCGAGTCCCGTTACATTACTCATTCTCTTTTTCGGTCATAAGAACATTCCCGAAGCCATAGCGGCTATGATAGCGGTAAAAGCCATGCTCTCGGCAGGCTCGTTTACCTACTATATAAAAAAATCACTCGGAAGGCACGACCCGACATCGGCGGCATTCGGTATTTTATATGCTTTCTGCGGCTATTTTGTGGCTTACTATTGGAATCTTATGTGGCTTGACGCCATGGTGCTTTTCCCCGTAATTTTGCTCGGAATCGAAAAAATAATTAACAAGGGCAAGCCCACTCTTTACTGCATTTCGCTCGCCCTGATGTTCTTTGCAAACTACTATATGGCATATATGATATGCATTTTTGCCGTTTTGTATTTTCTCACCTACTATTTTGCAAATTACTCAATCGAGCAGAAATTTAACAGAGCCTTGAGCAAAAAAGCACCTCTTGCAAAAAGGCTTTCAAATTCGCTTTTTTGGAGTTCGGGAGTTAAATTTGCCTTTTACTCAATAGTCGCCGTACTGCTTGCGGCTTTTGTGGTTATACCCCTTATAACAATTCTCACCGACAGCTCCGCAACCTCAAGCGGCTCTCCCGCAGAATACAAAAAATATTTCAGCACGTTTGATTTTCTCGCGAATCATCTTGCAAGCTCCGAGCCTACAATCAGAAGCAGCGGCACCGACGTTTTGCCGAATGTCTACTGCGGCGTGCTTACTCTGCTTTTGGTTCCGCTGTTTTTGTTCTGCAAAAAAATCAAAACACGCGAAAAGATTTCATACGTCTGCCTTTTGGGTGTGCTTTATTTAAGCTTTAATATGAATTATCTCAATTTCGTATGGCACGGCTTCCATTTCCCCAACGATCTGCCGTACAGATTTTCATTTATGTACTCGTTTGTGCTGCTCGTTATGGCGTACAAGGCTCTCATACACATAAAGGACTTTTCAGGCAAAGAAATATTGGCAACCGGCCTCGGATTTGCGTTGTTCCTTGTTCTTGTCGAAAAAATCACATCTAAAAATATCGGCGATATGTCGCTCGGTCTCAGCATAATATTCGGCGTCGGTTATGTTCTTATTCTGAGGCTGCTCAAGGATAAAAAATACCAGGCGTCGGCGGTTTCGATACTGCTTTTGTGCACCGTCACGTCAGAAATAGCTCTCGGTAACACAAATCACTATTCAATGAATCAAAACAAGACCAATTACACAAGCGATTATGACGATTTCAGAACAATGAAGAAAGAGCTTGACAACTATGACGGTAACGGCTTTTATCGTATGGAGCTGACAAATCTCCGCACGAGGATGGATCCATGTTGGTACGATTACAACGGCGTTTCGGTATTCTCGTCGATGGCATATGAGAGCGTATCAAATATGCAGCAAGAGCTCGGTATGTTCGGAAATTATATCAACAGCTACACATATAATCCGCAAACACCTGTATATAACGCGATGTTCGGTCTTAAATACCTCGTTGATAACTGCGGATATTATTTAAATGACGAGCTTTATTCAAGCATTATGCAAAACGGAAAGTTCACCGCATACAAAAACAATTACGCTCTGCCCTTAGCCTTTGCCGTAAACAAAGATGTTGCGTCATGGTCAAGCAAGGACGCCTTAAATCCGTTCGAAGCTCAGAACAGCTGGTTTGAAAAAGCGACAGGTGTTTCCGATGTTTTAAAGCAAGTCGATATAAGCAACGTAACCTACAGCAACCTTAGCACATTCTCGGATATGCAGCTGTCCGTTGGCCTACTTGCATACAGCAAAAACACTTCCGGCGCTTCGGCGAGCTTTACGGCGGAGATAGTACCGCAAACCAATGCAAATATGTATGTATACGTTAAATCCGCTTCAAGCGACAACGCGACAATCACGGCGGACGGTTTTTCAAAGACGTTTGACACAGACGACGGATATATAATCGACCTCGGCGAACGCACACCCGAAGAAACCGTTTATGTGGACGTACCGATAAAGAATTCGGCAGCGGACAGCGGAACCATTTCGTTCTATGTTTACTCACTTGATATGGACAAATTTAAGGAAGGATATGAAAAGCTCTCAGGAAGCGGCGAGCTTAAAATAACCTCCTATAACGACACCGAGATATTCGGAGACATAACCGTAAATGACGGCGAAATGGTCTATACCTCTATTCCCTACGACACAAACTGGGAGGTATATGTTGACGGAGTTAAAGTAAAAGCCGATGATATAGTTAAGATTTCCGACAGCCTTATGGGCTTTTACGCCGAACCGGGAGAACACGAAATTTACTTCCGCTATTATTCCTACGGACTCAGAAACGGCGCCATAATCTCAATTATAACTATTATCATAGCAACGCTGCTAATAATAATGAAACGCCGCAAAGTTCTGTTTTATAAAAAGAATAAACAGGATAAATGGTTGTTGTTAAACGAAAACGCCGCCGCTTTTGACGTAAGTCCGGCTGCAAATCCGAATGATGCCTCAATAAGTGGCCGCACGGCTCCGCCGACAGAAGCCATAAAGCCCGACTTACCGGAAGACAATTCGACCGCAGACAAAACGCCGGACGAAGAAATCAGTTCGCCCGAAAAAGGCTCGGACAATGCGGAAAAAGAGAAAATAAAAAACGACAATAACGGTGAAGCTTAAAGCAGGGGTAATCCCTGCACAATATGATTTTTATTTGCTTAAGCCGAAAAAATCACGACCGATAAGCAAAGAGGACATTTAATATGGCTGAGATTTCGAAAAAAATCAGACAGAGCAAGGTCTTGTGCGGGGAAAATAAAATTCCTTACGCAAGAGCAGTTACGCTCATGAGCCTTTTCACCTTTACGTTTTTAGGTGCTGAATTTTTGTTTGTTAATATAATCGCACGCACGGCATCGGGCAATCTGTCTGTAAACGCGCAAAACTATGTGCTCGGCATCTACGGCGGCGCGCTGACCTTATTTATCATTATCGGCAAAAAGAAAAAGGCAGTATTGCCTAAATAACGGGTAAACACCGAAATCCATATAAAAGCGGACAGCGACATTCAAAGTTGCTGTCCGCTTTTTAAAAATTTCATAAGGCAATTTGACAAAACGCGTTTTATACAATACCATATATGCAGATTATTTCTTGAAAGGAAAAAACTATGTCTGTAAAGAATGACATACGCTCGGAGCTTGAAGCACACAGAGGAGAAGATATTTCCGGACAATATCTTGCCGAAAAGCTCGGTGTATCGAGAAACGCCGTATGGAAAGCAATAAATTCACTTAAAAACGACGGATATAAAATTACATCTTCCACAAATAAGGGGTACTGTTTGTCGGAGTCCTGCGATATTCTCTCGCAAAGCACCATTGAAAGGCTTTGCGGCGAAAATACGGACATAAAAATATTTGAGAGCTTAGACTCCACCAACAATGAAGCAAAGAGAGAAACGGCAAATGGGAAAACCGACAAGCCGTTGCTCATCATTTCGGAGGAGCAAACTCTCGGTCGCGGCAGAAACGGACGCAATTTTTACTCGCCTAAGGGTACAGGATTATATTTTTCGCTCGTCACCTCTCCTAAAAGCGATTTGACGTCAGCCGTCGGTATAACGTCATATGCTGCCGTCTGCGTAGTTGAAGCAATTAAGGAGCTCACGGGAACCGATACAAAAATCAAATGGGTAAACGACATATATCTCGACGGCAAAAAGCTGTGCGGAATACTGACGGAAGCGGTATCCGACTTTGAAACCGGTACCGTAAGCAACATAATAATAGGCATAGGAATCAATCTGAAAACCGCCACCCTGCCTGACTCACTCAAGGACAAGGTTGGTTTTTTGGAATACGATTTACCGATTAAAAACGAGTTAATTTCGCTTATAGTTAAAAAATTACTAAAGTATGATGAGGAACGAAACAGTTTTATCGATAGATATAAAAAATATTCTCTCGTTTTAGGAAAAGACATTAAATATACGAAGAATAATACTGAATTTTACGGCACGGCTCTCGACATCGACAAAGACGGAGGGCTTATCGTAAAGAGCGGGAATTCAACAACGGTGCTGAAAAGCGGTGAAATAAGCCTTTACCTTTAATTATTGCCTTCATCACAAACAAAGCCTTAACACTTTTTTATTTCGCAGCATATAGTGTATTAGCGCAGTAAAAAAAGATAAGGCGGTGTCGGCATGATAAGAAAACGACGTATCGGTATCGGAGCCGTGTTTGTGACCTTGGGGATAGCCTTGGCAGTTGCTTTTATTCTGCCGGCACAATGGCTCGTAGTTGTACTCGCTCTCGCTCTTGTTTGCAGCGGGATAACGCTTTGCAGAAACTGTTGTTAAGGAGGAGTCTGTTTTGAAGGTTATTGTTTTTAAAAGCTCGAAGCTGCTCGGAGGTTTTCTGAGACTGATTTTCGGAATAAAAAAGGATACAGTAACACAATAAATACATAAATGGCTGCAAAAACCTCGGTTTTTACAGCCATTTTATTTTACGGTTATATTCTTCAGAATTTAAGCCATTCGGTAAATTCGGCATCCGACGGCATACGGAAATCTCCGCGCGGCGAAAGGCTTACAGAGCCCACCTTAGGGCCGTCCGGCAAGCACGAGCGCTTAAACTGGCTTATGAAAAATCTTTTGATAAAAAGCCTGAGCCACTCTTTGAGCTGCTTCTCTGAATACTTACCCGAAAAAGCACGAGATGCCATAAACAGCAGCTTTTGCGGTTTAGTGCCGAAACGCAGGAAATAGTAAAGATAAAAATCGTGAACCTCGTACGGACCGAGCTTATCCTCGGTTTTTTGCTTGATATTACCGTTTTCATCAGGCGGTAAAAGCTCGGGACTTACTGGAGTTGCAAGCACACGCAAAAGGATCTGCTCTATTTCACCGCCGAGCTTTTCGGCTTCAAAGCGAACCAAATGTCTCACAAGAGTTTTCGGTACAGAGCAGTTCACACCGTACATACTCATATGGTCGGCGTTATATGTGCACCACCCGAGCGCAAGTTCGCTGAGGTCGCCTGTGCCGACGAGTATGCCGCCGACCTTGTTTGAAATATCCATAAGTATCTGCGTGCGTTCCCTCGCCTGCGTATTTTCATAGGTGATGTCGTGAATATCGCTGTCATGCCCTATATCGCTCATATGGCGCAGGCAGGCAGGTTTTATATCTATTTCCTTAAAAGTCGTGTTAAGCGCTTTTATAAGCTCCACGGCGTTATTATACGTCATATCGGTAGTGCCGAAGCCCGGCATTGTGACGCATATAATGTTTTCATTGGGAAGCGACAACATCTCCATAGCCTTAACGGCTACAAGAAGTGCCAGCGTAGAATCAAGTCCGCCGGAAATACCGATAACAGCCTTTTTAAGTCCCGTATGCGCAAGGCGCTTGGCAAGTCCCGCACTTTGAATTGAGAGTATTTCGCCGCAGCGAAGCTCCCTCTCGCTTTCGTTTGACGGAACAAACGGATAGGGATAAAAACTTCTTGCAATATCGTCATATTCCGCCTCATTTACATATGCGGGAATGACGGTAAAATCATTTTCGCGCAAAATCTCATTATTGTCGGAAAAAGAGCCGTTTCGTACACGCTCGGAATTCAGCTTTTCAAAGTCGATAAACGACGAGGCACTGCTGCCGTCAAACGCAAAGCGTTCACTCTCCGACAAAATCGCTCCGTTTTCCGCTATTGTACAAGCTCCCGAAAACACAAGGTCGGTTGACGACTCGCCTACTCCCGAAGAAGCATATACATAAGCGCAAAAGCACTTGGCGCTCTGCACGGAAATTATATTTTTTCGATAATCATTCTTTGTGACAGCCTCATTGCTCGCCGACAAATTCGCTATAATATCGGCACCGTTAAGGCAAAGCTCGCTGCTCGGCGGAACGGGAACCCACAAATCCTCACAGATTTCAACTCCGAGAACAGCTCCCGATGACAGAGTAAAAAGCAAATTGCTGCCGAACGGCACCTCTTCATCATCAATTATAACGGATGAGCAATTCACCTTTTCGGAGGAGGCAAACCACCGTTTCTCATAGTATTCATTATAGTTAGGTATATACGTTTTCGGCACAATTCCGAGAATAGCTCCGCTCTGCAAAACAGCGGCGCAATTATAAAGCCTGCCGCTCACACGCAGAGGTAAGCCTATACATATAACAGCATCGCTGTATGCTGTTTCTTTTGAAAATTTAATAAGCGCGTCAAGCGCACTCTGTATAAGCGCGTCCTGTAAAAACAAATCGCCGCAGGTGTAAGCCGTAAGATAAAGCTCCGGGAACACTATAAGAGAGCTGCCCGACTCGTTTTCGGCCTTTACCGTTTTAAGGGCGTTTTGAAGATTTTTTTCGACATTTGCAACCGTTACGCGCGGCGAAACCGCCGAAACTTTTATAAATCCGGTATTCATATTGAGTCTCCGTTTTTTCAAAATCTTTATCAGTATTTTTTCAAATATAATGATATTATAACACAAGAATTATATACCGAAAAGATATATTTGTCCATAATCACGTTAATAGCGCAAGCCGGTTGACAACGGTGTTAAAATAAAAACTATAATTATAAGAAGGCGACTGATAATATGAGAAAATTCAGCAAATCACACAAGCTCGACCACGTTTGCTACGATATACGAGGCCCGGTCCTTGAAAAAGCGAGCGAAATGGAAAGCGCCGGCACAAAAATACTGAAGCTCAACATCGGCAACCCGGCACCCTTTAACTTTTCCGCTCCCGACGAAATAATTCACGATATGATATACACCCTGCGCGACGCAGAGGGCTATTCGGACTCAAAGGGTATTTTTTCGGCAAGAAAATCGATAATGCAGTATTCGCAGCTCAAAAATTTGCCGAATGTCGGAATTAACGACATATACACGGGAAACGGCGTCAGCGAGCTTATAACAATGTCAATGCAAGGACTCCTTGACAACGGAGATGAAATACTTGTCCCCGCCCCCGACTACCCCTTGTGGACAGCTGCGGTAACGCTTGCAGGCGGAAATGCCGTTCACTATATCTGTGATGAGCAGAACGAATGGAACCCCGACATTGACGACATCAAGAAAAAAATCACCGACAGAACCAAGGGCATCGTAATTATCAACCCGAACAATCCCACAGGCGCGCTCTACTCGGAAGAGATACTTAAAGAAATAGTCGAGGTGGCGCGCAGTCATCAGCTCATAATCTTTTCGGACGAGATATACGATAGACTTGTTATGGATTCGTTAAAACACATTTCGATAGCCTCTCTCGCTCCGGATATTCCGTGCATTACCTTTAACGGACTTTCAAAATCGCACAGAATAGCGGGATTCCGTTGCGGTTGGATGTGCATAAGCGGCAACAAAGCACCTATAAAAGATTATATTGAAGGACTCAACTTGCTCTCATCCATGCGTCTTTGCTCAAACGTTCCGGCTCAGGAAATTATACAGACTGCATTAGGCGGCTATCAGAGCATTGACGAATTGCTTTTACCCGGCGGCAGAATATACGAACAGCGCGAAGCCGTTTGGAAAGCTTTAAACAGCATTGACGGCGTTTCCGCAATGAAACCCAAGGCGGCATTTTACATCTTCCCGAAAATAGACAGCAAAAAATACAATATCAAAAACGACGAGCAGATGGTATACGATTTCCTTGTAAGTAAAAAAATTCTATTGGTTCAGGGAAGTGCATTCAACTACCCCACGCCCGACCATGTGAGAATAGTGTACCTGCCCACAGTAAAGCAGCTTAATAAAGCCTGCGAGGAATTTGAAGACTTCCTTAAACATTACAAGCAAAAATAAAAGAACCGACCGTTTTAAGGCCGGCACAGCAAATAAAAAACCACCCGCACAGCGAGTGGTTTTTTTATATCCGTCTGCTCCACGTTTCTTTACCTAGGCGGTAAGTTTACGGGATTATATTCTGAGGGTGGAATTTAAGAATGATTTTAGGCGATCGCTCTTCGGATTGTCAAAAATCTCTTCGGGTGTTCCCTCTTCCGCGATAACGCCCTCATGCATATATATGACCTTATTTGAAACCTCGCGGGCAAATCCCATTTCGTGGGTGACTATAAGCATGGTCTTGCCGTCCTGTGCGAGTTTTCTGATAACATTTAAAACCTCACCGGTAATTTCGGGGTCAAGGGCACTTGTGGGCTCGTCAAAACATAAAAGCTGCGGAGACAGCATAAGTGCGCGCGCTATCGCGACTCGCTGCTGCTGACCGCCGGAGAGCTCGCAAGGATAATTTTCCGTCTTATCCCTGAGACCTACACTTTCAATTATTTTTATCGCTTCGGTGCTGATAGCGGCAAGCTTATTCTTTTTATCTTCACGTGAGAGCTTATTTTTTTTACACTCTTCTTTTACCAAAAGCTCTTTGGCAAGCGTTACGTTGCGAAGAACCGTATACTGCGGAAAAAGATTAAATGACTGAAAAACAAGCCCTGTGCAAAGCTGATTTTCACGCTTTTCTTCTCTTGACAGCTTCTCCTTACGTTCGCTGTCAAACGTTACCCTTCCGCCTACGGAAATTCTTCCCTCGTCTGCG
>ERZ507026.356-NODE-356-length-22011-cov-9.615185_pt1 | contig 22011 bp, 8 predicted proteins | sample MGYA00512876_ERZ507026 | MGnify/ENA metagenome assembly ERZ507026 | reverse complement strand
TGGCTACGTTCGGAAGGGATAACCGCTGAAAGCATCTAAGCGGGAAGCCTGCTCCGAGATTAGGATTCCTCGCGGCCTCGGGCCGCGCGACCCCCCATGTAGAACACGTGGTCGATAGGCCGGACGTGGAAGCCCCGCAAGGGGTGGAGCTGACCGGTACTAACGGGGGAAAGGCAATCATACTCCATCATCCGGGTTCCGGGTGGTGGCCCGTATTGCGTCCTTCGGATGGTTCCCCGCGGCAGGGAGCGTCCGGAATGCGTCACAAGACCTTTTTCGCGTCCATTGTCCGGTTCCCGGACCGTCACGGTCCGATCCCCCCGGGGTCCTTCCGGGGAAGGTCGACAAGATTTGCGGCGGCCATGGCCAGGGTGAGACGCCCGGTCCCATTCCGAACCCGGAAGCTAAGGCCCTGCACGGCGATGGTACTGCACCCGAGAGGGTGTGGGAGAGTAGCGCGCCGCCGCTCCACACGATACGGTTCCCCCCGGTCGAGCCCCTCCTGGGCTCCCGGGGGGTTCCTCGTTTTTCCCCCCGCCACGCACGCACGCGCGGGCCGGCCGGACGACGCAGCCCGGACCCCGCGGACGCCGGGCCATCCCTTCCTCATATCTTTATATTTATTCATCCATTCGGACATCCATCCGTTCCTTCCCCTCCCTCCTCCCTTCCCTCCCCATGTCCATTCGTATCCGTTGAGCCGCGTCCCGATCGCCGGACCGGGGGGATCCGGATTCGATGATCGGGGGCGCGGTCCTCTCGCATGCGGGGAATCGGGGGGGGACGCCATGAGGACGGGCCCCGGCGCGAGGCGCCGGATCCCATCGGGACCGGGGGCGCGCCCGCCGGACGGCCCGCCGCGCCCGGGCAGGCCGCGGGAAACGGGTCTGCACGGGCCCGGCGGCGGGGCGGACGGGCAGGGAAAACGGGGAAGGCGCCGCAGGGAGTCGTCCCTGGTTTATATAGGTGAGGATGGTGGCGGTTCGTCTGTTGAGAATATGTTCCATAACGGAATCCTCTCGGTGGGGTGAAAGCTGTGTCGTTGACCCTAGGACACATGGCTTATGTGATTCGGAATGGGCGCAACGATGCGTCGCTTCTGAATTATGATATCGAGCTTCTTGCCATCTATGATGTTTTGCTGACACTTGTCACAGTAGTCTGAGGTCTTGTTTTGAAGATATATTTGCGCTGTTGTTCGGCGTGTTCGGTTGGCGGGGACAGCGTAAATAGTTTTCGCAGTTAATCGTGTTTGGTCGGAAGTCTGTAATTTCCTGCTTGTGGAATACTTAAATCTATTCGAAAGTTTCATAAATATTTGCATATAGAACTTTCGTAACAAAAATTCTAAGTATTTAGTTAAGCGATTTGACTTTCTTGAAAGTTAAACCATATAATCAAACAGTGCTTTGACTGAAATGCTAAAGCATTTACGAAACATGAAGATGTGTGTTCGTGCATGTCGCCAAAGGAGAAAGACTTTTCTATTCCCACATCCGATATTGAATAAGGAGATGCAGCAATGAAGTTTGAATACCATGTCAAACCAACCGGCAACGATGCTGCGTGCGGCGACGCGGAGCATCCGTTCGCCACGATTTCCAAGGCCGCGCAGATGGCCTCTCCGGGTGATACGGTAATCGTGCATGAAGGCGTATACCGCGAACAAGTCGATCCGAAACGCGGCGGTCTGAGTGAACATGAGCGCATCACCTACTGCGGAGCCGAAGGCGAAGCACGGCCGGTTATCAAAGGCTCGGAATGCGTGCAGGGCTGGACGGAATTGGCCGATCATCCGCATGTGTGGACGGTGGTGCTTGATAATACGATGTTCGGGGATTTCAATCCATTCGCGACCCCGATTTTCGGTGACTGGCTGGAAATGCCCAAGTTCGGCAAGGATCCGGACAAACATCTTGGCGATGTGTATCTCAACGGTGTTTCCTTCTTCGAATCGACGACGTTGGAAGGCGTATACGATCCGCAACCGCGTGGTACGGATGAGGATTTCGCGTTGAAGATTCCCTGCCCTGTGCCGGATGTGGACCGTACACGTTATGTATGGCATGCCGAAGTGGACGAGAATGCCGGCACCACAACGATCTGGGCGAATTTCCAAGGTGCCGATCCGAATGAGGAACTGGTGGAGGTCAGTGTTCGTCGCACATGCTTCTTCCCTTCCCGCAACCATGTCAACTACATCACCGTGCGTGGCTTTGAAATGGCGCAGGCCACTGGAGATTGGGCGCCGCCTACCTCGCAGCAGTGGGGCATGATCGGCCCGAACTGGTCGTATGGCTGGATCATCGAAGACAACGTGCTGCATGACGCCAAATTCTCCGCGGTGTCATTGGGCAAGGAAATCTCATCCGGCGACAACGAGTGGACGAAAACCGAGCGCAAGACCGGTTACCAGTACCAGTTGGAGGCCGTGTTCAAGGCCCGTCGCATCGGCTGGGGAAAGGGGCTGATCGGCGGTCATATCGTACGCAACAACGACATCTACGAGTGCGGACAGAATGCCATTGTCGGACATATGGGCAGCGCATTCTGCCGTATCGAGCATAACCATGTCCATCACATTGCGTTGAAGCGTGAATTCTTCGGATGGGAAGTCGCTGGCATCAAATTCCATGCCGCATTGGATACGGTCATTGCCAACAACAACATCCACGACTGCTCGCTGGGCATGTGGATGGATTGGCAGACGCAGGGCACGCGCATCACGCGCAATGTGTTCCACGATAACGTCCGTGACCTCATGATTGAAGTGAGTCATGGGCCGTATCTGGTGGACAATAACGTTTTCGCCTCGCCGGTGATGTTCCAGAACTGGTCGCAAGGTGGTGCCTTCGTCAACAATCTGATTTGCGGCGGCATTGAACCGCATACCGTCCCCGACCGTTCCACGCCGTATCACTATCCGCACACCACCGAGGTGGCCGGGTGCGCTGTGGTATCCGGCGGCGATGAGCGTTGGCTGAACAATATGTTCGCGCCGCAACCGGTGAAACCGACCGTCGGTGAATATGGTTTGTCCGCCTACAGCGATTGCCCGACGTCGATGCATGAATACCTGGAACGCCAGCGGGCCATGTGGGCAGATTCTTCGCAGGGTGGTGACGAGCACAATCCTCTGCAGTCTCTATACGCGGGCGGCAACATCTATCTGTCCGGCGCACAGGGGCTGAACAAGCAGGAAGGTGCGGCCGACGATTCGGAGCGCATGCAGGAGGACGCCCCGTTCTTCGGCGGCACCGTCTCCACGAGCGTTGCGTGTGATGAGCCCATGCCGGTGACATTGGTCGAAGAACCCGATGGACTGTACCTGCAGTGCACTGTGCCACAGGCCGTCGCCGATACCAGGATGCAGGTCGTCACCAGCGATATGCTTGGCGTGCCTCGCATCGTGGAGGAACGCTATGAACAGCCCGATGGCAGTGACTATGTGCTGGACACCGACTTGCTGGGACAAGCCTTGACCGCAACGGAACGCAAAGCCGGGGCGTTGAATGGTCTTGTCTCCGGAGAGAATCGCATCCGAATCTGGGAATGGAACAACTGATATGACAAATGCAACCGATACCAACAAGACATTGGGCGAGTCCATGTTCGCACAGTGCGGATATGCCCAGGACGCCATCGATAGGCGCGTGTCACAGGTCTGGTATGAAATTTTCGAAGGTCCGAACAAATTCTATTGGGAGAACGACGAAGGTCTTGCCTATGTGATGGACACCGGCAACAACGATGTACGTACCGAGGGTATGAGCTATGCGATGATGATCGCCCTGCAATACGACCGTAAGGACGTATTCGACAAGCTGTGGGGCTGGGTAATGCGTCACATGTACATGAAGGACGGTCATCATGCGCATTATTTCGCATGGTCGGTCGCGCCGGACGGTACGCCGAACTCGAATGGTCCTGCACCTGACGGCGAGGAATATTTCGCGATGGACCTGTTCCTCGCCTCCCGTCGCTGGGGTGATGGCGAGGATATCTACGAATATTCCGCATGGGGACGCGAGATCTTGAGATATTGCGTTCATAAGGGCGAACGCTACGACGGCGAGCCCATGTGGAATCCCGACAACAAGCTCATCAAGTTCATTCCTGAAACCGAGTGGAGCGATCCGTCCTACCATCTGCCGCATTTCTATGAAGTATTCGCCGAAGAAGCCGACGAAGAAGACCGTCCATTTTGGCATGAGGCAGCCGCCGCAAGCCGTCGCTATCTGCAGGCGGCCTGCGACGAGCGGACCGGCATGAACGCTGAATACGCGGATTATGACGGAAAGCCGCATGTCGACGAGTCCAATCATTGGCATTTCTATTCCGACGCCTACCGTACCGCGGCGAATATCGGACTGGATGCAGCCTGGAACGGTCCGCAGGAAGTGCTGTGCGACCGCGTCGCCGCGCTGCAGCGATTCTTCCTGACCCACGACCGTACTAGCGTCTACGCCATCGACGGCACCGCCGTGGACGAGGTCGTGCTTCATCCGGTCGGATTCCTGGCCGCGACCGCGCAAGGCTCACTTGCTGCGGTGCATTCGGCTCAGCCCGACGCGGAGCATAATGCCCGTGAATGGGTGCGCATGCTGTGGAATACGCCGATGCGAACCGGCACGCGTCGTTATTATGACAATTTCCTCTATGCTTTCGCCATGCTGGCGTTGAGCGGAAAGTATCGGTATGAATGATGATTACCTCAACTAATCCTATGGTCTACACGGATTTTCCTGATCCGGACATCATCCGGGTCGGAGACGTGTATTACATGGCCACTACGACTATGCATTTCACACCCGGGTGCGATATTCTGCGCAGCTATGACCTAGTGCATTGGGAATTCATTGCGCACGCATTGAATATCGTGGCGGATACCCCTGAAGAACGTTTGGAATGTGAAGGTGCCAACGCCTACGGTCGAGGCATGTGGGCGCCGTCACTGCGTTACCATCGGGGCACCTGGTATGTGTTGTTCGCCGCCAACGATACGCATGCCAGCTATCTGCTGACGGCGGACGATCCATGCGGCCCATGGCAAAAGCGTGAGCTTGACGGCTTCTATCACGACAGCGGACTGTTCTTTGACGACGATGATCGAGCCTATGTCGTATATGGGCAGTCGACATTGCGCATCACGGAGTTGAATCCTGAATTAAGCGGGCCGATGCCGGGTGGGCTCGACCGGGTCATCGCACAGGACGATCCGCAGGCTGACCTTGGTTATGAGGGCAGTCACCTGTACAAGCATGATGGACGCTATTACGTCTTCACCTGTCACTTCCCGCAAGGCAAGGGCAAAACAGAAGCCTGCTTGATGGCCGAATCCTTGGATGGCGCTTTCGAAGTGCGTGAAATTATCGAAGACGACCTGTCCTTCCACGGTTACGGAGTCGCGCAAGGCGGTATGGTGGACACTCCGGACGGCGACTGGTATGCATTCATGATGCAGGACCGCGGCGGCGTGGGACGCGTGCCGACACTGATGCCGATGCGGTTCGGCGAGGACGGATTCCCCGTCATCGGCGAGAACGGCAAAGTGCCGCAGTCGGTCAGCGTGCCGGCTGCAAGCTGTGCCGAACCTGTCGCGCCCATCAACGGCAGCGAATTCATAGCCCGGCATAACGCCGAAGGCGGAGTCGATGCCAACTGTCTGCAGCCATACTGGCAGTTCAATCACATCACACATGACGAATACTGGTCACTGACGGAACGTCCGGGAGCATTCCGCCTGCATTCCGGACGCATCAGCTCGAATCTCAATCATGCATGGAACACGCTGACGCAGCGCACGATGGGGCCGGTGACGGTGGCCGAAGTCACCGTCGACGCGTCGACATTGCATGATGGCGACTTCGCCGGATTGGCGGCGTTCCAAGGATGCTATTCCTACATCGCGCTTACGCGAAGGAACGGCCGCACGATGCTGACCGTCCAATACAAGCCGGCGAATGACGATTCCATCTTCTCCGACGATGATTGGGACAGTCCAGCCGTAACGGATGCGGAAATCATGGCGGATGCGGATTGCATGCGTCTGCGCGCGGTATATGATTTCACCGATTGCAAGGATGAAGTGACGTTCTTCTACCGCGATGCGGATACGCCGGAATCCGAATGGTGTCCATTGGGGACAGCGCACCGGATGGTCTTCAAAATGGATCATTTCACAGGTTGCCGTATCGGATTGTTCCTGTATTCGACAAAAGAGACCGGTGGAATCGCCGATTTTTACGACTTTGCGTATTCGGCGCCGAATACGAAGGAAGGAGGGCAATGAAGCGGCAGGCCGTAGTGGCGCAGGGAACTGTCGAAGGCTTGGCGGCTGAAGATCAGGGCATCACCGTGTTCCGAGGGGTCCCGTTCGCTCAGCCTCCCGTCGGCGGTCTGCGCTGGCGTGCGCCGCAGCCGGCCCTGCCATGGGATGGTGTGCTGCAAGCCTTCGATTTCGGGCCTACCGCGATGCAGCCGACGCCGGGCGCCTCCGATGATTTCTATGATCGTGAATGGGGCACCGATCCGGCCGTGCCGATGAGCGAGGATTGCCTCTACCTGAATATTTGGACTCCGGCATTACGCGGATATGGCGCGGATAGCATGGTAGCCTCCGAAAAGCTGCCGGTCATGGTCTGGATCTACGGCGGAGCCTATCAATGCGGCGGCACATTTGAAAAGGAATTCGACGGCACACGTCTCGCCGCGAACGGCGTCGTTGTGGTCAGTGTGGCCTATCGTCTGAATGCATTTGGGTTTATGACGCACCCTTTGCTGCATGAGGAGGCCGTAGAACGCGGCGACGGCGAACCATATGCGAATTTCGGATTCCTGGATCAGCGTGCCGGAATCCAATGGGTGAAGGAAAACATCGCGAAGTTCGGCGGAGATCCGGAAAACATCACGGTTTTCGGCCAATCGGCCGGTGCCGCCAGCGTCTTGGCCCAGATCTGCTCGCCGATGAATCATGGCCTGTTTCAGAAAGCCATCATGCAATCCGGCGCAGGCCTAGGGCATTTCAATGCGCGGCAGGACACGCTGGAGCATGCGCAGGCCAACGGAATCCGTCTGTTCGAAGCATTGGGTGTCTCCACGCTGGAGCAGGCCCGTGCAATCCCGGCCCGAACGGTATTGGAAGCCGCCGAGTCCCTGCCTGTTCCACCGGACAGCGGACGTGAAGATGACTGGTCGATGATCGTCAATTGGGCGCCATGCGTGGACGGCCTGTTCCTTCCCGATCAGGAGGAGCGTATCGTCGAGGGCTGCAAGGCCAACAACGTCGACATGCTGGTCGGCAACACGACCAATGAGTTCATCGCTTCGACTGAAGATGGGAAGCCTGTGCATGTCGGCCAGCTCGGCAATCTCACGCTGATCCGCAAATGGACCGCAAGCGGTGGAACCACGCCATACTACTATCATTTCGATGTCGCTATGCCGGGGGATGATGCCGGAGCCTTCCACTCGTCCGATCTGTGGTTCTCCTTTGGAAGCCTTGCGAAATGCTGGCGTCCGTTCGTTGGATGGCATTACGATCTGGCAAGGCGAATGGGGCTGTACTGGACCAATTTCGCCGCCAATGGCGATCCCAACGGAACGGACCGTGATGGAACGCCGCTTCCTGTATGGGATCCTTGCATCGGTGAGGAATGCCCCGCCATGCATTTGTGCCAAGAACCGGGCATGCGGACGGATTGGCTTACCGAAACGGATCGAAAAGCATTCGGCCTGTGACGGCATGCCGTTGATGTATACATACTGATATGTAAACAGGGACGGTCTTTGTGGATCGTCCCTGCCGCATAATGGGTTGCCGGCAAATAGACATGGTCGCCTATTACCGGCTGTAAATCCTGAAAAAGCATCTGATGAAAGAAACGTCATGCGCAATGATATCGGTAGTGCCCGAAGGGTTGCGCATTTTGGATCATGGTCGTCCATGGCGCGATGATCAGTTCGCTTCCATGAGGCTGCCACCGAGCCGTGGCGTGTCCAGGTAGCGGCTGGTCGACCATCCGTTCGCAGTGACGCAGCGGATTCCGGCGCATACGGGCATCAACGCGCCGCTCCCGTCCGGGAAGCCTCCCGCGACGCGGGTGCGCCGGCGGATCTCCCGGCCCAGCCGTCCGATCATGTCGTTCGCGCGGATGCGTCCTGATCATGGCGTCGAGCTCGGACTCGAGCATGGCGTCGTCGAACTGCATGATTCCCCGGACACAGCCTCGCGCCTCTTCCCGATCGCGGTTTTCCTGTTCGGCGACTGAAAATCGTACACGGTACGGGCCATGTTCCCTTCCGGGAAGCCCGCATCACAAAGTGCGCAGGATTTCGGTCCTTATTGCTATATTATTTTTTTTGAATAAAGGGGTTATTTTTTTCATGCTTAAGGATGTGCGCTTCGGCACGCATCCAAGCAAGCACATCCCTTGCGGTTATTGTCTCACGATGGTTCGCGCGAAGCGATGAACCGTTAACATGTGCGGAGTTCTGGTATGGTCATACGTTTGACGCGGCTGATGATGGCGATTGCGCGTGATGTACGCCGTCGCGGGGATTTTGATCGCCGTGGCGATGGTATGCACGGTGGTTCCGCTGCTGATGCAGTATGCGTCGCAGATGTCCATGTCCGTGTCGGCGTCTTCCGTCGAACAGCAGGTGCGACTGTGACCGGAAAGCCGGATCGACGACGAACTGCGGGCGGCGCGTGCCTACAACCGCGATCTCGTCCGATCCGGACAGCCGGTGCTGGGAGCCCAGGCCGACCCGTTCAGTAATGGGGAACGCCTGTCCTCCCAGTCGGCGCAGGATCAACGCTATGGCAGGCTGCTCAACGAAGGTCACGGCATCATGGGCCGCGTGTCCATACCGAAGATCTCAGTGGATCTTCCCATCTACCATGGCACCGGAGACAAGCAATTGTCCCTTGGCTCCGGGCATCTGTATGGCACGAGCCTGCCGGTCGGCGGCAACAACACCCATGCGGTCATCACCGGCCATCGCGGCATGGTGCAGGCGCAGATGTTCACCAGATTGGATGAAATGCGCGAAGGCGATTTCATCTACATCTCAACGATGAACAGGACCCTGGCCTACGAAGTCGATCGCATCACCGTAATCGAACCGACCGATACCTCGCAGTTGCGCATTGTTCCCGGGCAGGATCGGCTGACGCTGATGACCTGTACGCCGTACGGCATCAATTCCCACCGGCTCCTGGTCTCCGGCCATCGTGTGAGCATGCCCGTTCCCGCCCCCGATCCGACCGATCTGCATGACGGCCGGACCGGGGGCGCAGGGGTGTGCGGGGCGGTGCTCCTGTGCGGTTGGGGCGGCATTGTGGCGGTCCGTCGGCGCAAGCGTACGCCGGAAGGGCCGCCGCGCCATGCCGCTCGGGTGTGATTGGCGATCAAGGTCCGGCATGGTGATGCCGGCCATGTCTAACAATCGGGGCGCAGTTCAGTTTTTCTCGTTCAGTTTTTTTGGGGGGGGGCTTACCCGCGCATGCTTGGGGTATGACAAAGGGCCAGCCGGAATCGGCTGGCCCTAAGAGGAGATGCATGTGACGGGGAGTCGTCAGCGGTCGAGCTTGGACAGTCCGGCGGCGGTCAGTGCCGCGACGCAGACCTTGATGATGTCACCGACGACGAATCCCATGGAAGCGATGGCCACCACCTTGATGGAAATGCCGGTGAGCGTGGACTGCACCATGAAGCCGAGCGCGTAATCCAACACGACGCATCCGGCGAACGCGGCCAGCAGATACCGTGCGGCGGTCATCGCGGCGTGCTTCGCGGTATCGGTGCGAGCCTCGCCCTTCAGCACGGCGGTCAGCATCGCGGCCGGAAGGAAGCCGATCAGGAAGCCTGCGCTCGGGCCGATCAGAGCCAGGGTCGAAGCGCCACCGGCGAACACCGGCAGACCGACCGCACCGGCGGCGAGATACATACCGACTGCAGCGCCCGCCTGACGCCAGGTGAGCATCAGACCCGCGAGCATGACCACGAAGGTTTGCAGAGTGATCGGCACAGGCGTGCCGGGAATCGGAATGCTACCCGCGGCGCTGGCGGCCCACAGCAGCACGGCGAACATCACGGACTTGAGCACGGAACCGATACGACTGCGGGACAACGTGGTGAAACGCGCAGAAATCAAAGCGAACGTATTACGCATGAAACAGCCTTTCTAGGCGTGACAGATTAGGGGAATTCGTCAATTCCGAGTACAGGATACGGCTGTTTACCTACGGTAACGTTTGTGCAACCTCACAAAAGGCACGTGTCGATTTTGTGTTGTGTCAAATTGTTTTGACTTGCATACCGGCGTAAATAATTAACACTATGGCGTCAATTGTCAAAAAACTACTGATTGCAAACCGCGGCGAAATCGCTCTGCGTGTGGTGCGTACCGCTCGTGAAATGGGCATATCCACTGTCGCGGTATATTCCGAGCAGGATCGCGAATCGCAATATGTCGATCTTGCCGATGAAGCGTTCCTGCTGAGCGGCGATACCTACAAGGACACGTATCTCAACGAGGATGCGCTTATCGACATTCTTCAGCGTACCGGTGCGAACGCGGTGCACCCCGGGTACGGATTCCTGTCCGAAGTGCCGAGCTTCGCCAGTAAGGTCGCACAAAGCGGTGCCATTTGGGTCGGCCCGAGCCCCGAAGCCCTGATTGAGCTTGGAGACAAAATCAGCGCCCGCCGCGTGGCGGCACGAGCCAAAGTTCCGCCGGTTCCCGGCTTGTCCGAACCGGTGAGCAGCGTCCGCAAATTGTTGGACTTCGCGCACACCTACGGCTATCCGGTCATGATGAAGCGCACCGATGGCGGTGGCGGCCATGGCATTACCGTCGTGAACGACGATGAGGAGCTGCGGAGGTTCTTCGCCAGCCATGATTCCTTGCAGGGCGGCGATCTGAACGCATATTTCGTAGAAAAGTTCGTGCGTGCCGCACGTCATGTCGAAACACAGTGCGGACGTGACTCCCACGGTAACTTCACCGTGTACTCCACCCGTGACTGCTCGTTGCAGCGTCGTAATCAGAAGCTCGTGGAGGAGGCGCCGGCGCCGTTCCTCAGCGACGCCATTATCGACACGCTCGGCGAGTATTCCCGCAGACTGTTCGAAACCGTGGATTATGTAGGGCTCGGAACATGCGAATTCATGGTGACCGAGCAGGGCAAGGTCTACTTCCTTGAAGTCAACCCACGTTTGCAGGTCGAACATACCGTCTCCGAAGAGGTAAGCGGTCTCGATCTGGTACGAGAGCAGCTCACCATTGCAGACGGCGGCGAGCTGACCCAGGCACCGGCACCGCGTGGGCACAGCTTCGAACTGCGCATCACCTCCGAAGACCCCAACACCAACCTGACCCCGGCTGCCGGCACGCTGGAACGCATCATGTGGCCTACCGGCCCAGGCGTCCGCATCGACACCGGTGTGGTCGAAGGCGACTCCGTATCGCCGAAATTCGATTCGATGATGGGCAAGGTCATCGTCACCGCGCAGGATCGCGAAACCGCAGTAGCCCGTGTGCGCCGCGTACTCGACGAGCTCGTGATCGAAGGCGTTCCCACACCGGTTCCGCTGTTCAAGGAGATCTTCCGCAACGACGATTTCACCGCGGAACATGGGCATGCCTTCGCCGTGCACACCAAATGGTTGGAAAGCCATTACCTCAATCGTGAGCCGGCGTCCGCCAAAACCGGTCAGCCGGCATCGGTCAGCGGTGCCGCAGCCTCCGAACCGTCCAATACCGGGCGTTCCGAAAGCTTCGTCATCGAAATGAACAACCGTCGCGTCACACTCACCGTTCCGCTCGATATCGTCGAAAATCTTACCGGTTCGGCGCGGTCTCGCGACGCCAAGCGCATCACCCAGCCGTTGCGCGGCGGCGTGCTGCAGCATGCCGGCGAAAAGAACAAGGGCGATAACGGCGACGCCGCCAAGTCCGGCGTCATTGCCTCCCCGATGCAGGCCGTCGTCACCCGCATCAACGTGGCGGAAGGCCAGGAGGTCGCCAAGGGCGATCTTATCGTGGTGCTCGAATCCATGAAGATGGAGAACTACGTGTACGCCCCCGCAGCCGGCACCGTAAAGAAGATCTTCGTCGGGCCTGCGAACGGCGTCGAAGCCGGAGACACGCTGGTGACGTTGGATGTGAAGGGAGGCAAGCAGTGAGCGACATTCTCGAAATCGCCGCCGCCCAGGCACAGGCCAGGCAGCCGTTGCGCCCGGCCGTGGCCAAGGCCGCGGAACTGGCCCGGAACGCCGAGGAGCGTGCTCGCACCAAGCAGCACGCCAAGCATAAGAACACTGCGCGCGAACGCCTTGATCTGCTGTTCGACACCGGCACCTTTGAAGAGATCGGCAGGTTCCGCGGCGGCAATATCAACGACGGCAATGCCGGGGCCGCCGTCATCACCGGATTCGGCGAGGTCTATGGGCGTAAAGTCGCCGTGTATGCGCAGGACTTTTCCGTCAAAGGCGGTACGTTGGGCGCCGAGGAAGGCCGTAAGATCTGCCATCTGATGGATATGGCATTGGATCTGAAGATTCCGATCGTCGCCATCGTGGATTCGGGCGGTGCACGCATTCAGGAAGGTGTGGCCGCGCTGAACCAGTACGGTGAGATCTTCCGCCGCACCTGCCGTGCCAGCGGTTTCGTACCGCAGATCAGCCTGATCCTCGGCCCGTGCGCAGGCGGCGCGGTGTATTGCCCGGCGCTTACCGACTTCATCATCATGACCCGTGAGAACTCGAATATGTTCGTCACCGGCCCGGACGTGGTGAAGGCGGCCACCGGCGAAACGATCTCCATGGACGAACTCGGCGGCGGCGAAGTGCACAGCACCGTGTCCGGTGTGGCGCATTACCTGGCGGACGGCGAGTCGGACGCCATCGACTACGCGCGAACCGTGCTCGCATACCTGCCGTCCAACGCCGGACAGAAGCCTCCGGTGTACGCCTATGCGCCGACCCGTGCCGAACGTGATGTCGCCAAACGACTTGCCGGCATCGTGCCGGACAACGACCGTCAGCCCTATGACATGCTCGACGTAATCCGCTGCATCACCGATTACGGCGAATTCGTACAGGTGCATGAACTGTTCGGTGCATCCTCGATCGTCGGATTCGCCTGTATGGAAGGCAAGCCCGTGGGCATCGTCGCCAACCAGCCGGCTGTGAACGCGGGCATCCTCGACGTGGATGCCTCGGAAAAGGTGGCACGTTTCGTGAGACTGTGCGATGCGTTCAACCTGCCCATCATCACTTTGGTGGACACCCCCGGTTACAAGCCCGGATCCGATCAGGAGCACGCAGGCATCATCCGTCGCGGCGCGAAGGTGATCTACGCCTATGCCAACGCGCAGGTGCCGATGATCACCGTCACCCTGCGCAAGGCGTTCGGCGGCGCATACATCGTGATGGGCTCCAAGTCGATCGGTGCGGACATGAACTTCGCATGGCCCAACTCGCAGATCGCGGTGCTGGGCGCGGCCGGTGCGGTGAACATCATCCACCGCCATGATCTGAACAAGGCGAAAGCCGCCGGGCAGGATGTGGATGCGTTGCGCGCCAAGTATGTCGACGAATACGAGAAAAGCACGGTCAATGCAAATCTCGCGCTCGAGCTCGGTGCCATCGACGCCATGATCGACCCGGAACAGACACGCGAATCCATCGTGAACTCGCTGAAGCTGCTCGCCAACAAGACGCATGTGCGCCACACGGAAAAGCACCACGGCAACCAGCCGCAGTGACCGAGCGGAGAGCAACACCCGCATACGAGGACAGAGCCTTCGCATGAACGGCAACACTCCATATCACGACTTAAGAATTTTGGAACACAAGTAAGGAAACACCATGAGCAACCCCTTCTTCCTCAACCGCCTTGCCAGCGAGCCGCACGCGCTTGCCTTTGCAGGCCAATCCACCCCATGGCCGGTGGCGCTCGCCGACGAGACGGCCAATCCCGTGCTCGACGAGCAGCTGCATGCCCATGTGCGGCAGGCACAGAACCTGCTGTACCCGGTAAGCGCCGACCTGCTGGCCACCACTGGCCGACCGGTCGATCTGTTCGGCTTTACACCGAATCCCGCCAAACTTGGAGCGGCGGCCAATGCGTCCGCCAGCGTGCCGGGCATCGCCTTGGCCCAGCTGGGTGCGCTTATCGATGCCGAAGAGCTCGGGTACAATCCTGCCGAAGCCAAGCCGGTGGCCGTGCTTGGCCACTCCCAGGGCATTCTTGCCGTGCACATGGTGCAGTCCATTCGCGAAGCCGGCAGCGTTGAGGCTGCCGCGCCTAGCATCGACGAGATTCTCGCCATCGCATCCCTGATCGGCATCGCCGGTACCCGCCAGGCGCGCCAGCTTGGTCTGGCAGCACGCCATGGGGATGCGACCCCGATGCTGTCCGTCAAAGACATCACGCGTGCGCAGGTTGATGCGCTGATCGAACGCGTGGACGGCGCTCGTGGGCCGATTGCTGTGGCCGTGACCAATTCCGCCACCCACTACGTGCTGTCCGGATACCCGGAGGATCTGGCCGCCTTCGGCGTGGAAGTGGCCAAGGAGCACAAGCGCCAGGCCAAGCTGCGTGAGGAGAAGGTGCGTGGCGGCCGCGTGTTCGACCCGGTGCTCGAATACCTTGACGTGACGTTGCCGTTCCACAGCCCGCTGATGGCCGACGCTGTTTCACAGACTGTTTCATGGGCTGAATCCTGCGATATCGACGCCTCCCATGCACGTGAACTTGCGGCTGAAGTGCTGCTTAACCATGTGGATTGGGCGGCTCGCGTCCGTGCGCTGATGAGCTCCACCGATCCGAGCACGCTGTGGGTGCTCGACTTCGGCCCGGGCAACACCGTGGGCAAGCTGTTCTCCACCGTTGCCCAGGGCACCGGCGTCGGCGTGGTGGAAGCCTCCACCGTGGCCGATCGCGCCAAGCTCGCCACGCTGGAATCCTCGCCGGAACGCACCCAGAATTGGACGCGTTTCGCACCCAGCATCATCCACACCTCCGCAGGCGACAAGGTGCGCACCGCATTCACCGAGCTCACCGGCAAGGCTCCGGTGCTGCTGGCAGGCATGACCCCGACCACCGTGGAACCGGAAATCGTGGCCGCGGCCGCCAACGCCGGCTACTGGGCGGAACTCGCAGGCGGCGGCCAGGTGACTGCCGAAGTGTTCGACCGCCATGTGGCCAAGCTCGAAGAGGAGCTCGAAGAAGGCCGCACCGTCGAATTCAACGCCATGTTCATGGATCGCTATCTGTGGAACCTGCAGTTTGGCTCCCAGCGCATCGTGCCGAAGAAGCGTGCCAGTGGCACCCCGATCGACGGCGTGGTGGTTTCCGCAGGCATCCCCGAACTTGATGAGGCCGTGGAACTCATCCATAATCTCAACGCGGGCGGCTTCCCGTATGTGAGCTTCAAGCCGGGCACCGTCGATCAGATCCGCCAGGTGGTGCGCATCGCCAAGGCCGTGGCGCCCACCAAGGTGCTGATCGAGGTCGAGGGTGGCTCCGCCGGCGGCCACCATTCCTGGGAATCCCTGGATGATCTGCTGCTGAGCACCTATGCCGAAGTGCGCGAGCAGGAGAATCTCGTGCTCGTGGTCGGTGGCGGCATCGGCACGCCGGAACGCGGCGCCGACTACATCACCGGTGAATGGTCGAAGGAGTACGGCCGCCCGCTCATGCCCGTCGACGGCGTGCTCGTCGGCACGGCCGTGATGACCGCCAAGGAAGCGCATACCAGTCCGGAAGTCAAGCAGATGCTGGTGAACACTCCGGGCATTGCCGCCAAGGGCGCCGAGAACGACCCGTTCGCCCCGCTGGGCGAGCAGTGGGTGCCGTCCGGTCAGGCCAAGGGCGGCGTGACCTCCGGTCTGAGCCATCTGCACGCCGATATCTACGAGCTGGAGAACGCCTCCGCCCGTTGCGGCCGCCTGCTGGTTCGCGTGATGAAGCACCCGGAGGAACTGGAAAAGCGCCGTGAGGAGATCATCGAAGCGCTCAACGCCACCGCCAAGCCGTATTTCGGCGATCTGAAGACCATGACCTATCTTGAGTGGGCTCAGCGTTTCGCCGATCTCGCCTTCCCGTGGGTGGACGAGACCTACGCGGATCGCTTCCTGCACCTGCTGCAGCGTATCGAGGCCCGTGTCGCCGAGCAGGAGCATGGCGAACTCGAATCGTTGTTCGCCACTCGTGCCGATGTCGAAGCCGACCCGAACGCGGCCATCGCCAAGCTGGCCGAAGCCTACCCGCAGGCCGCCGAGCTGAAGGTGACGCCGATGGACGAAGCCTGGTTCCCGGTGCTGGTGCGCGAATACCCCAAGCCCATGCCGTTCGTGCCGGTCATCGACAACGATCTGCTGCGCTGGTGGGGGCAGGATCAGTTGTGGCAGTCCGAGGATTCCCGCTATTCCGCCGATTCCGTGCGCATCATCCCCGGCCCGATCTCCGTGGCCGGCATCACGACCATCGATGAGCCGGTCGCCGATATTCTCGGCCGCTTCGAGCAGACGATGGTCAAGCGTGTTGCAGCCGATTCCCCGGCCGCCGACAAGGCAGCCTTTGCCGAATTGGGCGCATCCGCATCCGCCGAGGAATTCATCCGCAAATCCCCGAACATCTCCTGGGTCGGCCATCTCATGGCGAACCCGGCGTTCGGTACCGCCAACGGCGACGAGCACTATGAGATCCGCAAGGTCGGCACGCAGGGCAGCGTCGAGCAGTATGATCTCGACATCCACCTGGACACGTATTGGGACAACGATCCCGATGGCGGCAAGTCCAAGCACGCCGTGCGCGACATCGTCATCCCGCTGAACGTCAACGGCAACGAATCCGGTCTGTTCCCGGTTGTGGACCGTGACCGTCTGCCGGAACACGTCTACCGTATGCTCGCCGACACCGCAGGCATCGGCAATGTCGCCATCACCGGCGACAAGCTCACCGCCATGCCGAAGATCGAACAGGTGGCCGACAAGACCGCATACCCGTTCGGCCAGGCGCATGCCAGCTACACGCTGTCGGCCAACCTCGGCTTCGACCATGAGGCCGCAACCGGTGGCGCACTGCCCAGCAATCTCGTGGCGTCCCGTATCGCGCCGGACGCGCTCGTCGGACCGGCATGGCCGGCGATCTACGCCGCGCTCGGGTCCGTGTATGTCAACGGCTTCCCGGTCATCGAAGGCCTGCTCAACGCAGTGCACCTCGATCATCTCATCGAACTCGAAGTGAGCGAAAACGAACTGCTCAAGCACACCGGTGAGACCATCCAGCTCACCAGCTGGGCCGAGGACTACTTCGAATCCGCATCCGGACGCGTGGTGACCATTCATGTGCAGCACGCCACCGAAGACGGCACCCTGCTGGCCAACGAAACCGAACGCTTCGCCATCCGCGGCCGTGCCTATTCCGATGCGCTGCCGCCCGAGGCTCCGGAATATGGTGGCATCGAAGCCGAAATCGAAAGCACGCCGCGCCGCATGCTGCGTCGCGTCACCGTGACCGCACCCCACGAGATGACCGCATTCGCACGTACCTCCGGCGATTTCAACCCGATCCACACCTCCCATCGTGGCGCTGCCGTCTCCGGCCTCGCAGCCCCGCTGGTCCACGGCATGTGGCTGTCCGCCACCGCCCAGTACGCCGTGCAGGCGCTGGACGAGAAGGGCGCCCACTACGAGATCGCCGGCTGGACCTACAACATGTACGGCATGGTGCAGCTCGACGACGAGGTGGAGATCTCCATCGAACGCGTCGGCCGCGTGGCGCATGCCGGCATGGTGCTGGAAGTGACCAGCCGCATCGACGGCAATATCGTGTCCCGTGGCACCGCCATCGTGCGTGCGCCGAAGTCCGCCTTCGTCTACCCGGGCCAGGGCATCCAGAAGCAGGGCATGGTGCTCGACGAGCGTGCCAAGTCCCCGGCCGCACGCGAGGTGTGGGAGCGCGCCGACAAGGTGACCCGCGAGAAGCTCGGCTTCTCCATCCTCGCCGTCGTGCGTGATAATCCGAAGGAACTGACCGCCAACGGCGTGACCTACCGTCATCCGGAAGGCCTGCTCAACCTGACCCAGTTCACGCAGGTGGCGCTCGCCACCGTGGCGTTCGCCCAGACCGCTCGTCTGCGCGAAGCCGGCGCGGACATCTGGCCCGCCTACTTCGCCGGCCACTCGCTGGGCGAGTACAACGCGCTGAGCTCCTTCGCAGGCGTGATTCCGCTGGAAACCGTGCTGGAGCTGGTGTTCCACCGTGGCTCCACCATGCACCACCTCATTCCGCGTGACGAGAAGGGCCGTTCCAACTACCGTATGGGCGCGCTTCGTCCGAACCAGTTCGGTGTGGGCGACGACGGCGTGCGCGAATACGTCGAATCCGTTTCGAAGGCTTCCGGCGAGTTCCTGCAGATCGTCAACTACAACCTTGCCGGACAGCAGTACGCCGTGGCCGGCACCATCGCCGGTCTGAAGGCGCTGAAGGCCGATTCCGCCCGTCGCGTCGCAGAATACGGCGGCAAGCCGGCGTTCATGCTGGTGCCGGGCATCGACGTGCCGTTCCATTCCACGCTGCTCAGGAAGGGCGTGCCGGAGTTCCGCGACAAGCTCGACGCGCTGCTGCCGCAGTACATCGACTACCGTGGCCGTCTGGTCGGCCGCTACATTCCGAACCTGGTCGCCGTGCCGTTCGAGATGACCAAGGAGTTCGCCGCCAAGATTCTTGAAGTCGTGCCGTCCGAGCGCATCAAGGCCGCGCTGGACGATCCGAAGGTGTGGGACTCCTATGCCGAGGACGACCAGAAGCTCGGCCGACTGCTGCTCACCGAACTGCTGAGCTGGCAGTTCGCATCCCCGGTGCGCTGGATCGAAACCCAGGCGCTGCTGTTCGGTTCCGCCGAGCAGGGTGGCCTCGGTGTCGAGGAATACGTGGAGGTGGGCCTCGGCAATGCGCCGACGTTGGCCAACCTCGGTGCCAAGACCCTGCGTCTGCCGCAGTTCTCCGGCCGTGACGTGACCGTGTACAACATCGGTCGCGACGAGGGCCGTGTATACATGACCGATTCCGATTCGCTGGTTGCGGAAACCGACGATGAGCCGATTGAGCAGAGTGCTCCTGCAGCCGCTCCCGCCGCACAGGCCGCGGCTCCGGCGGCTCCGGTTGCACAGGTTGCCGCTCCTGCCGCTGCCGCTCCCGCAGCCCCGGCTGGTGCGCCGTCCGGTGCCGCCGTAGCGGATATCCCGTTCAAGGCATCCGATGCCATCGGCATGCTGCTGGCGTATTCCGCCAAGGTGCGTCCGGATCAGATCGGTGATTCCGACACCACCGATACGCTGACCAACGGTGTCTCCTCCCGTCGCAACCAGCTGCTCATGGACATCAGCTCCGAGCTGGGCGTGGCCAGTGTCGATGGTGCCGCCGAAGCGACGGTGAATGCGTTGAGCGCCTTGGTCAACAAGGTGGCTCCGAACTATAAGGCGTTCGGTCCGGTGCTTTCCGACATCGTGCGCGACCGCGTGCGTGGTCTGTTTGGTGCTGCCGGCGTGAAGCTGGGGCAGATCACCAAGCGCGTGACCGACACCTGGCAGCTTGGCGAAGGCTGGGCATCCCATGTGGTGGCCGCTCTGGTGCTTGAAACCCGTGAGGGCGCCAGTTCCCGTGGCGGCGACCTTGCTTCGCTGTCCACCGATGCCGCATCCAACGCCGCTGCGGCCAACGCGCTGATCGATGCCGCTGTGCAGAAGGTCGCCTCCGACAAGGGCGTGGCTGTGGCCATGCCGAGCGCCGGTGGGGCGGCTGGCGGCGCCGTAGTCGACTCCGCCGCACTTGATGCGTTCGCAGCCAAGGTTACGGGCGCCGATGGCGTGCTTGCCTCCACCGCGAAGTTCGTGCTGAACCAGCTGGGCGTTACCGCTCCGGTGACCGAGGATGGCGTTGACGAGAACGCCGCCGTGGTGGCTGCGGTCGAGAGCGAGCTTGGCTCCGACTGGCCGAAGCAGGTCGAACCGCGCTTCGACGCACGCAAGGCCATCCTGTTCGACGACCGTTGGGCGTCCGCTCGTGAGGACCTTGCCCGCGCCTACTATGACGGCAATGCGTCCGTGCTGTCCGGCAGCTTCGTCGGTCTGGGCAAGGCGGTTGCAGCCGAAGCCATGTGGTACGCCGACAAGGTCGATGACGCCGAACTGAAGGCCGCCTACCAGCGTGTAGCTGCCGAGGCCCTGGAATCCGTTTCCGAAGACGTTGCGAGCAGCCGCTTTGCCGGTGATGTCGCCGTCGTGACCGGCGTGGCTCCGAACTCCATCGCCGCGCAGGTCGTCAACGGCCTGCTTGCCGGCGGCGCAACCGTGGTTGCCACGTCGCACAGCTTCAAGCCGAGCGTGAAGGCATGGGCCAAACAGACGTACCGCGAGCATGCGGCAGGTGACGCCAGGCTGTGGCTCGTTCCGGCGAACCTCTCCAGCTACCGTGATGTGGACGCTTTGGTGGACTGGGTCGGCAATGTGCAGAAGAAGACCTCCGGTGCGACCACCACGATCCTCAAGCCGGCGTATGAGCCGAGCCTGTTCTTCCCGTTCGCGGCCCCGCCGGTGCACGGCACGTTGGCCGATTCCGGCGAACTGTTCGAATCCCAGGCACGACTCATGCTGTGGGGCGTCGAACGTGCCATCACCGGTCTGGCGAAGATCGGCGCCGACACGGATGTCCAGCACAAGCTGCACGTGATCCTGCCGGGTTCCCCGAATCGTGGCATCTTCGGCGGCGACGGTGCCTACGGCGAGGTGAAGAGCTCCTTCGACGCGATCGTGAACCGCGCTCGCGCCGAAAAGGTGTGGTCCAGCCGTGTGACCTTCGCTCATCCGAAGATCGGCTGGGTGCGTGGCACCGGCCTGATGGGCGGCAATGATCCGCTGGTCGAGGTCGTGGAACGTCACGGTCTGAAGACCTATTCCACCGCTGAAATCGCAGTGAAGCTGCTCGATCTGGCCACCCGCGAATCCCGTGAAGCCGCAGTGTCCGCTCCGCTTGACGTGGATCTGACCGGCGGCTTGGGCTCCGAGCCGATCGATATCAAGGCGCTGCGTGCCGAAGCCATGGCCGATGCCGCTGCGGCGGCCGACGAAACGACCGTTGCCGACGAGGCCAAGCGCTCCGGCGCGACCATCAAGGCATTGCCGACGCCACACGTTCCGCAACAGGCCTCGGTCGATCTGGTCGATTGGAAGAACGTCACCGCACGGCCGGAGGACGAAATCGTCATCGTCTCCGTCGGCGAACTTGGCCCGTGGGGCTCCGGTCGTACCCGCTTCGAAGCCGAGCTCGGCATCCATTCCGACGGCGAGGTCGACCTGTCCGCCGGCGCCGTGCTCGAACTGGCCTGGAACATGGGTCTGCTCACATGGAACGACAGCCCGAAGCCGGGCTGGTACGACACCGACGGCAACCTGGTGCCCGAAGAGGACATCGCGGAACGCTACCACGACGAGGTCGTGGCACGTTCCGGCGTACGTCCGTTCGACGAGGGCATGGGCAACGACTACAAGGACGGCACCGACGAGGAGGAAGCGGAAGTCTTCCTCGACCACGATGTGACCTTCTCCGTGCCGACTCGTGAGATCGCTGAAGAGTACGTCAAGCTTGACGAAGCGCATACGAGCTTCGCAGCCGACGCTGAATCCGGCGAATGGAACGTGACCCGTCACGCCGGCTCCATGATCCGCGTGCCGCGCCGTGCCGCCATGACCCGTACCGTCGGCGGCCAGTTCCCGAAGGGCTTCGATCCGGTCAAGTGGGGCATTCCGGCCTCCATGGTCGGCGATGTGGACAAGATCGCCCTGTGGAACATCGTCACCACAGTGGACGCCTACCTGTCCGCAGGCTTCACCCCGGTGGAGATCCTGCAGGCCGTGCACCCGTCCATGGTCGCCTCCACCCAGGGCACCGGCTTCGGCGGCATGGCCTCCATGAGGAAGCTGTACCTCGACCGTT
>ERZ507026.351-NODE-351-length-22096-cov-5.801098_pt1 | contig 22096 bp, 22 predicted proteins | sample MGYA00512876_ERZ507026 | MGnify/ENA metagenome assembly ERZ507026 | reverse complement strand
CCCTACACGCCGCTCTTCCGATCTCAAAGGACTCCCCCAGCGTATCAAAGGCACGGTAGTCCAGAATCATACCCGCCACGGTGTTGACGGCCCCGGTCTCCTCCGTGCCCTGCTCCACATAGCGCTGGGCCACCTCATTGACGGTGGGTGCATCCGCCGAGCCGTAGCGGGGGAGGTTGGCCACCGTCATCAGCATCAGCGCCGCAAACACGGCGCACAGCAGGAAGGCCAGCACATTATAAAGCCGCAGGGAGCGCCGCAGGGAGCGTAGGAAGGTGTCCCGATCCCGCTTGGGCTGATAGGGCTCCACAGCCTCCGGCTGAGGCTCGTCCTTCTCCACATACAGCTGCTGAGTCAGGTCCAGATCGCCCTCCAGCCACTGGTGCAGCAGTTCCTGCTCAGTGGGTCGCTTCGTTTTCTTCATGGGGTTCCTCCTCTCCTTGCGTCTCCTCCACGTCGGCATCCCGGTCGATGCGGTCGATGCGCCGCAGCGTCAGGAAGAACAGAATGCCGGTGATGCCTGCGCCTACGGCGGCCTCGGTCAGGGCAAGATCCGGCGCCTCCAGCAGGATCCAAATGACGGACATGATGATGGAGTAGGCCATGTAGATGATGACCGCCCGCAGGGGCTTTTTCACCAGCGCCGTGGCCACGGCGCACACCAGCAGACCCGCCAGCAGCAATAGACGGAATACGGTGCTCATGGGGCGCTCACCTCCTCCGTTTCCTCCGGCAGCTCCAGATAGCGGGCCAGATCCTCCTGCCCGGCCCGGTACTCGAATTGCGCCAGCATATGGCTGGACAGGGGAGAGGTACACCACTGGATCACCAGCACCAGCACCAGCTTCCACAGCACGGCCCGGAAGCCTACCGCCACCATGACGCCCAGCAGCACCAGCCCCAGCGCCAGCGTGTCGGCGATGGCGGCGGCATGGAGCCGGTTCAGGGCATAGTCAAAGCGGAACAGGCCCAGCAGCGCCGTAAGCAGGGCGAAAAGCCCCCCCACCACGCACAGGGCGGTCACGCCGAAGCGGATCCATTCACCGATCATGGGACGCCTCCTCCTTTTTCCGCTGATTGCGCTGATAGAGATTGATGTAAATGCGGCAGAGCATCATCACGGCGATAAACGACAGCACCACATAGATCAGGGCGATGTCCGCCAGATAATCCTCTCCCAACAGGAAGGTCAACACCACGATGACCATCACCACGATGGTGCCGACGAGGTTGATGCCGATGATGCGGTCCACCGTCAGCCTGGCCCGGATGATATACACCAGCGCCGCAAGAATGCCCACAGCCAGCACCACCAGAGCGCCCCAGAACAGATAGCTATAGCACTGCTCGATCAGATCCATCACTTGCTGCCCTCCAGCTTCTTCAGAATACGAACCAGATTCCAGTCCGGGATGGCCTCACCGCCGTCCTTATCCAGACACAGTACCAGAAATTCCTCCTCGTGCTGCCGGATGGTGACGGTGCCGGGAGTCAGGGTGATGGAGTTGGACAGCAGTACACGGGAGCTGGCCTCCTCCAGCGGCACCTGCAGCCGCACCACGGCAGGGCGGTAGGCAGCCTTGGGGGAGAGAATGACCTTCATGGTCTGCACATTGGCCTTCACGATCTCCCATACCAGCGTCACGCCGTATTGGAGATACCACCCCAGCCGCCGCAGTACCCGCCGCTCGTTCCGGGGATGATACCCCAGCACGGCGACGCAGAAGGCATATACAAGCCCCGTTACGACGATGCCGAACAGGCAGATCTCCAGCGTCACCCGCCCGTTGAAAATAAGCCACAGCAGAAACAGAAACACACACATCAGCATGGGCAGTCACATCCTTTTTCGGGGCGGGCTGTTCCGTACCCATCCCCTGATAATTTACATAAAACGTCCAAAGTTGCACGCAAAATTTATTTTACCATGGCTGGAAAGCACAAGTCAATAAAAAATGGTTTCACAATGCGAAAAAATGAAGGAAAGCCGCCGGGAAACCCGGAAAGTCCCAGTCCGCAGCATAGGAAATCGTGCCGGTTTTTGGCATATTTCCACCGCCGGAAGGCACCCCTTGCGCCGGAGGGCGTCTCCTGTTATAATACGGTGAAGAACAGGAGGTGCGTTCATGGCGCTATACACACAAAAGGCCATCCTGCGGGCCTTTGGGGAGATGCTGGAGGAGATGCCCTTCGACAAGATCACCGTGACGGCCCTTGTAAAGCGGTGCGATATCAGCTCCAACACCTTTTATTACCACTACCGGGACATCTATGATCTGTTGGATGCGTGGTTCCATCTGGAGTTGGGCCGCTTCACCGGAGAGGGTACCGACTGGCATACGTCCACCAAGGCCGTCATGCGGGAGTGTCAGGCCCATCCCGCCAAGATCTACCATGTGTTCAACGCCCTGTCACGGGACCGGATGGAGCAGTATGTGTTCTCCCTGACGGACGACACCTTTTTCCGGCTGGTGCAGCAGCGGACGGAGAACAGCGGCCTGCCGCAGGAGCGGGTGGAGGAGATCGCCGCCTTCTGTCGCTATGCCTATGTGGGCTTTTTCCTGCAATTCCTGTGGAACCGTATGGAGGCGGACATCGACCGCAGCGTGGACCGGCTGGGGGAGCTGATGACCGTCTTTGTCCGCAGCGCCATGGCGGAGCCGTCGAACTGAATTTTCGGATAAACCGGCAGAAATGTCCCCAATAGGACGCTTCTGCCGCCGTCTATAAGGGCGGCATCCGGGGCTATCATGCGGCCCAGAAGACGGCGGAAAAGTACGATATCAACGTGCCGTGGCTGATCCTCATGGATCCCACCTCCGCCTGCAATATGCGCTGCACCGGCTGCTGGGCGGAGGAGCACCAAAACTGAAGCCCATGAACGAGAGGCCCACGGCATCGCCGTGGGCCTCTCCCTGTCCGGAGATAAAAGACAAATTGTAACCATTTTGTGCATGTTTTGTAATTGTAATTCCCATGGGGATAGACCATAATAAAATACAGTTTCACGCAGCTTACGGGACAGCCTGCAGAGTGATCTGCGGGCTGTCTTTCTGAATAGACAGCATCGGTCACGTTCAATACCATAGGAGAATCGCATGGGCTTTAACACACTACCCTTTATTTTCATCTTTCTGCCGGTGTTTCTGGCAGTATATTACCTGATACCGGAGCGACTGCGAAACGGCGTTCTGGCATTAGGGAGTCTTGTCTTTTACCTGCTCGGCACATGGAAGCGGCCGTGGTGTCTGGCGCTGCTGCTGGGGCTCATGGCTCTGACGTGGCTCTCCGGCCGGAAGCTGGCGGGGAGCAAGCCCCTGCTGGTGGGGAACCTGCTGGTGCTGGGCCTGTGCCTTTTCGGCTTCAAATATGCCGGCCTGCTGGGCAGTGGCATCGCCCTGCCGCTGGGCCTGAGCTTTTACTCCTTCCAGATGGCCGCCTACGTCATCGACGTGTACCGTGGCCGCATGGAGCCGGAGGAGTGTCCGGTGTCCTACGCCGCAGAGATCCTGATGTTCCCCAAGCTCCTCTCCGGCCCTCTCATGGACCCGGCGGATCTGAAGGAGCAGATGTACCGCCGTACCTGCACCCTGCGGGAGCTGGATGCGGGCCTGCGGGACTTCATCATCGGTCTTTCCATGAAGGTGCTGCTGGCCAACCAGATCGGCGGCCTGTGGCGTCAGGTCAAGACCATCGGCTTCGAGAGCGTCTCCACCCCTATGGCGTGGCTGGGCCTTGTGGCCTACTCCCTGCAGCTGTATCTGGACTTCTGCGGCTATTCGTGGATGGCCATCGGCGTGGGGGAGATGCTGGGCTTCCGGCTGCCCCGGAACTTCGAGCACCCCTATGCCGCCCGCTCCATGCGGGACTTCTGGCGCCGCTGGCACATCAGTCTCAGCTCTTGGTTCCGGGACTATGTGTATATCCCACTGGGCGGCAGCAAAAAGGGGGAGGGCCGTACCTACCTGAACCTGCTGGTGGTGTGGCTGTTTACGGGCCTGTGGCACGGCAGTACGCTGAACTTCCTGCTGTGGGGACTGTTCCTCTTTGCCCTCATCTCTCTGGAACGTCTGGGCTGGGGCAAGGTGCTCCGGCGCAGTCAGGTGATCTCCCGGCTCTATATGCTCCTGGTGATTCCCCTAAGTTGGATGCTCTTCGCCATCCCCTCCCTGAAGGACATCGGCAGCTATATCGGGCGGCTCTTTGCCTTCTCCGGCGGCACGGCGGTCCATGCACGGGACTTTCTGGTCTACGGACGGCAGTACGCCGTGGTGTTGGTCATCGGTCTGCTGGTGTCCACGCCCTTACCGGAGAAGCTCTGGCTCCGCGTCCGCACCTCCCCGCTGGGAACGGTGCTCCTGCTGGTGCTGTTCTGGGTATGCGTTTACTGTATGGCGGTGGCCACCAATGACCCCTTTATGTATTTTAGCTTTTGAGGACGAGCAGCCATGAAGAGATTAGTACCAAAAAAGAGAGGACTGGCCGTGCTGGCCATCCTGCTGGTGGCCACCTCCCTGGCAGCCACCGTAACGGGCCTTGTGCTGAAGGCCCAGCTGCAAAAGTATGTAGGGGGCTGGGAGGACCGCCTGGCCATCGCCGTGCCATTCATGCTGCTGCATGACAACACGGACCTCCGCCGCATGGAGCAGGCCAAGCAGCGTAGTCAAGATGAGCCAAAGCAGCCGGAGCAGCCGGAAAACCCCACGGACCCGGAAGCACCCGACGAATCGGAAATTCCTACTGACACAGAGACTCCTGCCCAGCCGGAGAAACCGCAGGTGCCGGGGGTACCAACGGAGCTTCCCGACGTGGTGACGGGGGCCAAATACGGCGAGGACGAGAGCTTTTTCGACGATGCCCTGTTCATCGGAGATTCCCGCATGGTCAGCTCCGCCTACTATGCAAGGCTTGGCAAGGCGGATTACTTCACAGACGTTGGCATGAATGTTTTCCAGATGTTCTCCGTTACCGCCTCGGACGATAACTTCGATGCCACGGACCTGACGACCCTGCTGCAAAACCGTACCTATAAGAAGATCTTCATCATGCTGGGCATCAACGAGTGTGGCTACCCCATGAGCAGCCTGCTGAGCGCCTATCAGGAGGACATCGACACCTTGAAAAGGCTCCAGCCGGATGCCACCATCTACCTGCTGAAGGTCTACGGCGTGTCCCGCTCTGTGGCAGAGAGCGCCAGCTACTTCAGCCCCCAGCGCCTACAGGAGGTCAACGACGGCATCGCCGGTCTGGCCGACGGCAAGAAGGTTCACTGTCTGGATGCTTCCCACCTCTACTGCGATGACGAGGGCTACATGAAGGAGGAGTACACCAGCGACGGCGTCCATCCCTACGCCAAGGATGCAGCGCTTTTTGCCCAGTGGCTGTGCCAGCAGATCAGCGGCGGCCGGTAGGCCTTTACAGATCACCGGATGTGTGGTATCCTGTGTAAGAACGCAAAAGGAAAGGGGACAGCAAAATGCCGGGACTCTATGACCGGGTGCAGCGCAGCCCCCGGCAAAAAACCTTCCCGTGGTGGGCGGTCATTCTGGCGATCGCTCTGGTCGTGCTGACCTGCATCGGCCTGTTCATCAGCCGGCCCCAGCGCATCAAGAACCGCTACGAGGCCTGCATGGACGCCGTCTCCGCCAGCACCATCTACGCCAAGCGCCACCGGGGCGTCCGGGCGCTGGTGGACGGACAGGAGCTGCGCCTGCGGGAGAGTAACGCCCGCTCCATATACAGCAGTCTGGCCGCTTTGGGCGTGGGCCACTTCACCGACCGGCTGCCGGAGGGGGAGCCGGATGCCACCCTCTATTACAGCGACACCTCGGTGATGCGCCTGTGGCGCTATCCGCTGAAGCACAGCAGCTCCGGCCGTTGGGAAGGTGTGTTCATCTCCTTCGTGACGCTGGATGGCACCACCTACTCCTACTACACCGACCGAACGGATTGGCAGAGACTCTCTTGGCCCCTGAAGGCAGAGAGCAACGACCCGTGGGAAGAATAAATATCGACGCTAAAAGGCGGCGTGTCACCGGACACACCGCCTTTTTTTACAGCTCCTGCTTAATAGAGCGTATGGCATTTTTCTCCAACCGGCTCACCTGCGCCTGCGAGATGCCGATCTCGGAGGACACCTCCATCTGGGTCTTGCCCTGACAGAACCGCAGGGCCAGAATGTTCCGCTCACGGGGCTGCAAGTGGGAGATGGCATCCTTCAGCGCCAGCTGCTGCAGCCAGCCCTCATCGCTGCTGTGGTCGTCCCGGATCTGATCCATGACGCACACGGCGTCCCCGCCGTCGGCGTACACCGGCTCATACAGAGACACCGGGGCCGACATGGCGTCCATGGCGAACACCACCTCCTCACGGGGCAGCTCCAGCTCCTGGGCGATCTGCTCCACCGTAGGCTCCCGCTGCTGCTGGCGCAGGAGCCGCTCACGGGCCTGCAGGACCTTATAGGCAGTGTCCCGCATACTCCGGCTGACCCGCAGGGTGCTGTTGTCCCGGAGATAGCGGCGGATCTCCCCCACGATCATGGGAACGCCATAGGTGGAGAACCGCACCGGCTGACGGATGTCGAAGTTGTCGATGGCCTTGATAAGACCGATGCACCCCACCTGAAACAGATCGTCGGCGTTCTCGCCCCGGCTGCTGAACCGCTGGATCACCGACAGCACCAGCCGGAGATTGCCCCGGATCAGCCGCTCACGGGCCGCCATATCCCCCTGCTTGGTGCGCCGGAGAAGCTCCATCATCTCGTCGTTTTTCAGGATCTCCAGCCGGGCTGTATTGATCCCGCAGATTTCCACCTTCCCCTGCATACGCCGCCTCCACCACTTGGATGATGACAGTATTTCCCGCAGATAGGCGGCTTATACGGCGTGACAAAAATCCCGCACATTCGACGGAGAATAGAGAAAGCCTCTTGGCTGTCAAAAAGGGGAGACACTTTCGTCAACGGGGCGGAAGGGTGTGTGCGGGAAACCCGGAAGGGGTGTCCTACACGATAATAATCACCATTTTTTAGAACTTTTTTGAAGTTCTGAAAAATGATTGCAGCGTGTCGAAAAAAACTTTTCGACACGCTGAGTCCCTCAGCTGTCAGATACAGCTGAGGGACTTTTGACCTGTAAACTATTTCACCCTTACACCATGCGGCAGGACTCCACCTCGCCGCAGTCATCCGGGAACCTACTGTGGTCGTACTCGATGCCGTTGCGGTCATAGTAGTTCTTGATGGCGGACTTGATGGACTCCTCCGCCAGCACGGAACAGTGCAGCTTGTGGGCCGGCAGACCACCCAGCGCCTCCACCACCTGCCGGTTGGTGACGGCCAGCGCCTCATCGATGGTCTTCCCCGTAATCATCTCCGTAGCCATGGAGGAGGAGGCGATGGCGCTGCCGCAGCCAAAGGTCTCGAATTTCACATCCTCGATCACGCCGTCCTTGATTTTCAGGAACATCTTCATAATGTCGCCGCACTTGGCGTTGCCCACCTGCCCCACGCCGTCGGCATCGGGGATCTCACCCACATTCCGGGGGTGCATGAAATGATCCATTACAGTATCGGTATACAGTGCCATGATAGTACTCCTTTCACTAAATCAACGCTTACAGCATGAATTGCTTCTTACCGGATTCCAGATCCTTCCATACCGGGGACATGGACCGCAGATACGCCACCACACGGGGGACTTCCCGCAGGATGTGGTCGATCTCCCACGGCTGGTTCCACTCGCTGAGACTCAGCCGCAGGGAGCCATGGGCCACCTCATGGGGCCGCCCGATGGCCAACAGCACATGGCTGGGATCCAGCGAGCCGGAGGTGCAGGCGGAGCCGGAGGAGGCGCAGATGCCTGCATCATCCAGCAGCAGCAGGAGAGACTCGCCCTCAATGCCCTCGAAGCAGAAGTTGACGTTGCCGGGCAGCCGGTTCACCGGGTCGCCGTTGAGAGCGCTGTGGGGGATCTGGGACAGCCCCGCAATAAGCTTGTCCCGCAGAGCCGTCACCTTGACCCGGTTCTCCTCCATGTGGGCGCAGGCATCCTCCAGCGCAGCGGCCATGGCGGCGATGGCGGGGACGTTCTCCGTACCGGCTCGCTTGCCCCGCTCCTGTGCGCCACCCTCGATGAGACTGGTGATGGGTACGCCCTGCCGGACATACAGAGCACCTACGCCCTTGGGGCCGTGGAACTTGTGGCCGGAGAGACTCAGCATATCGATGTGCTGGGCCTTGACGTCAATGGGCAGATGTCCCGCCGCCTGTACGGCGTCGGTGTGGAACAGCACGCCCGCCTCCCGGCATACGGCGCCGATCTCCTCGATGGGGAGGATGCTGCCGATCTCGTTGTTGGCGTACATCACCGTTACCAGACAGGTATCCGGCCGGATGGCCTCCTTCACCTGCTGGGCGGTAACGGTGCCGGCGGGGCCTACCGGCAGCAGCGTCACCTCGAAGCCCTGCTTCTCCAGACGCTTCAGGGAGTGGAGGACGGCGTGGTGCTCAAAGGCGGTGGAGATGATGTGCTTCTTGCCCTTCAGCCGTCCCAACTCCGAAGCGGACAGCAGAGCCTGATTGTCGGCCTCACTGCCGCCGGAGGTGAAGAGGATCTCACGGGGCTTGCAGTTCAGGCACCGGGCCATGGCCTCACGGGCGCTCTGCAGCAGCTCGGCGGCGTGCTGGCCCACACTGTGCAGGCTGGAGGGGTTTCCGTAGTTGTCCTCCAGCGCCGGCAGCATGGCGGCCAGTGCCACGGGATTCATCTTGGTGGTAGCGGCATTATCTGCGTATATCATAGGGATTCCTCCTGAAAAGATTTACCTACCATTTTGGTATGTTAGTAGTATAGCAGGATTAACCTACCAAGTCAAGGGGTATTGAAAATTTTGGGAGAAAAAGCCCTCTCCGCCGGTGCGCTTGCATCTCACCCTGCTTTGTGATACACTGAAGCACATATATAGATTCAGGAGATAACGTATATGACCGACTACCTTCACATACAGCTGCCGCCGGATCAGATCCGGGGCATCAGCAGCATCGGTCTGGCCCATATGGGAGACGCCGTGTATGAGCTGCTGGTGCGGACATGGCTCTGCGCCCACGGCAAAGCCACCGGCAAGGGCCTGCACCGGGCCACGGTGGCGCTGGTGTGCGCCCCCAAGCAGGCGGAGCTGGCCCAGCGCATCCTGCCCCTGCTGACAGAGGAGGAGCAGGCGGTGTTCCGCCGGGGCCGCAACGCTAACGTCCACTCCATTCCCGCCCATGCCAGCCGTGCGCAGTACCAGCAGGCCACGGCGCTGGAAGCGCTGCTGGGCTGGCTGCACCTCAGCGGCCGCCACGACCGGGTGGAGCAGCTGTTCGCCGTGATGATGGAGGAGGAATAATATGCCGCTGGACGCCATTTGTATGCAGGCCGTGGTCCGTGAGACCGCCGCCCAGATAGAGAATACCCGCATTGAGAAGATCCAGCAGCCGGCACGGGATCAGGTGATCCTGCTGCTGCGGGGCGGACGGCGACTCCTGCTCAACGCCGGAGCCAGCCAGCCCCGGCTGCATCTGACATGGCAGCTGCGGGATAATCCCGCCCAGCCCCCCATGTTCTGTATGCTGCTGCGGAAGCATCTGGCCGGGGGACGGCTGCTGCGTCTGGAGCAGGAGCCGCTGGAGCGTGTGGTGACACTGACCATCCAGGCGGTGGACGAGCTGGGGGAGCAGAGCAACTACCGCCTGATCCTGGAGGCCATGCCCCGCCACGCCAACCTCATTCTGGTGGATCGGGAGGGCCGCATCGTGGACTGCCTGCGCCGGGTGGACTTCGAGATGTCCCAGCAGCGTCAGGTGCTGCCGGGGCTCTACTACCGCCTGCCGCCCCGTCAGGACAAGTGCGACCCGCTGACGACGGAGGAGGATGCCTTCCGCCGCCTGCTGGCCCGGCGCCCGGAGGACAGTCCGCTGGACCGCTGGCTCATGGACACCTTCACCGCCATTCCGCCCCTGCTGGCACGGGAGTTGGTCTGCCGCACCTGCGGCGAGACGGACGCCCGCAGCACCGACCCCGACACCCTGTGGCAGACCTTCCACACATGGCAGCAGCAGGTGCAGGAGGGCCGCTTTCTCCCGCAGCTGCTGGAGCGTGAGGGCCGACCGGCGGACTTTTCCTATTTCCCCGTGACCCAGTACGGACCCTCGGTCACCTGCCGCACCTACGACACCTTCGCCCAACTGCTGGATGACTTCTATCAGGGCCGGGAGCAGGCGGACCGTGTCCGCCAGAAGGGGCAGGATCTGATGAAGGCCGCCACCGCCGCACGGGATCGTGTCCGCCGGAAGCTGGCCCTTCAGGAGAAGGAGTACGCCGCCGCACGGGACCGGGAGTCTCTGCGGCTGTCCGGTGAGCTCATCACCGCCAACCTCTACCGCATGGAGCGGGGCATGACCTGCCTGACGGCGGAGAACTACTACGAGGAGGGCTGCCCCCAGCTGGATATCCGTCTGGATCCGCTGCTGACGCCTCAGCAGAATGCCGCCCGCTACTTCAAGCAGTATGCCAAGGCCAAGACGGCGGAGCGCATCCTGACGGAGCAGCTGGAAAAGGGTCGGCAGGAGCTCTCCTATCTGGAGAGCGTGGTGCAGGAGCTGCAGCAGGCGGAGCTGGAGCAGGACTTCAACGACATCCGTACCGAGCTGACGGAGGGCGGCTACCTTCGGGGCCGGGGCAAAAAGCAGCCCGGCTTCCAGCGGGCCTCCCGCCCACGGGAGTTCCGCTCCACAGCGGGCCTGCGGATCCTGGTGGGCCGCAGCAACCGCCAGAACGACAGGCTGACGTGCAAGGACGCCGACCGCCGGGATATCTGGTTCCACACACAAAAGATCCACGGCTCCCACGTGATCCTCTGCACCGGCGGCACAGAGCCGGACCGCCGGAGCATTGAGGAGGCCGCTTCGCTGGCCGCCTACTATTCTCAGGGCCGGGAGGGCGGCAAGGTGCCGGTGGATTATACCCCGGTGAAATTCGTGAAAAAGCCCGCCGGGGGGAAGCCCGGCATGGTAGTCTATACCACCTATCAGACGATCTACGCCGTACCGGACGAGGCGCTGGCCCGCCGCCTGTCGGTGAAATAAGGCAAGCCCCGGAGGCCCTTCCTCCGGGGCTTATATATTTCTTAACGGCCGATTTTTCCCCGGATGACTTAAAATATACGGAATATCTTGCATAAATCAGTTGTAAATTCGGCGGAAGTATGATAATATATTGAATCACTGAACAGCGGCGCAGTATCCTAGTCAGATCTGCCGTCTTCTAAGAAGGGCCTAAAAATCCTTTTAAGGGCACAACTGTGAAACTCCTGGTGCCTGCTGCTTACGCCCAGTTTGGGGTGGGTGCTGGGAGGAGATGCGGGAGCCCCCGCATCTGCGGTGGTGGGGCGCCCTCCAATGGCATGGAGGACCCGACCCTGCCTCTGTGGAGACCTGCTGTTGTGCACAGGCGTACTCCCTTTGTGGTCAAGCGACCTGTGTACGAGGCAGATTGTGAACCTGCAATGCGGTGCTACCCGGCCTTGTGCCGTGAACGCTGTGTGCAGAGTAGCCTGCCTTGCGTGGGTAGGGTAGATAGGGAAGTGGAAGCACCACTGCCCCCGGCCAGGGGCAGCGTGTTGATTCTCTCGAAACCCTGCCTGCAAAAGAGGCTAAGAGACGGTTTGACTGCTGTGGAAATCACCTAGGCTGTCCCACAGGGGCGCAGGGGGGATTGCAGTGCGGACTAAGTGGCAGTCGGGTCCCATGACCGGTAACATCATGGTGCGGCACCGAACGGGAAACCGCCTGATCGGCAACGAGAGGTGTGCTGTGGGGAAATCCTACCCGTACCTAAGCCGCAAGATTAACCCTCGGCGCTGCCCTGTTCAGTATTTTCTTATGAAGCATCTATATTTTTGCAAAGCAAAGAGAGGGATATTCCTTTGAGCGAAAGCGATAAAACCGATAGAAATAAGGGAAAGAGCAAGAGTAAGAACAAGAAGAAAAGCAGCTGCAGCTGGGCGCTGCGGGTCTTTCTGCTGGCGGTGGCGCTGTCGGCGCTGCTGAGCTTTTTCTCCTCCACTGCGCTGGAGGGGACCGGCTACGCCGTGGCCATCATCGTGCTGGCGGTGTTCATCGCCCTCGGCATCGTGTTTGATATGATCGGCGTGGCCGTCACCGCCGCCGACCCCAAGCCCTTCCACTCCATGGCGGCCCACAAGGAAAAGGGCGCCATGGAGGCTATCCGCCTGTTGAAAAACGCCAACCAGGTCAGCTCCTTCTGCAACGACGTGGTGGGCGACATCTGCGGCATCGTCAGCGGCTCCACGGCGGCTGTCATCGTGGTGGAGCTGCAGAGGGACCTGAGCACTACCTCCATCCTCATCTCCATCGCCGTGACGGCGCTGATCTCCGGTATCACCATCGGCGGCAAGGCGCTGGGAAAGACGGTGGCCATCAACGAGTGTACCGGCGTGGTGTACCGGGTGGCCCGGCTCATGCATACCCTGCATCTTTACCGATGAAATGGAGCGATCAACTTGCTGTTGGAACAGATACATGACCCCTCCGATGTGAGGAAACTGAATGATGAACAGGCCCGCCTGCTGTGCCGTGAGCTGCGCACCTTCCTGCTGGAGCAGGTGTCACGGACAGGCGGGCATCTGGCTTCCAATCTGGGCGTGGTGGAGCTGACGGTGGCCATCCACCGGGTGTTCGACACGTCGCAGGACCGTCTGGTGTTCGACGTGGGCCACCAGTGCTACGTCCACAAGGCCCTCACCGGGCGGCGGGAGCTGTTTGGCACCCTGCGCCAGCTGGGCGGCCTCTCCGGATTCCCCAAGCCGTGGGAAAGCCCCCACGATGCCTTCATCGCCGGCCACGCCTCCAACTCCGTGTCCGTGGCCTTGGGCATGGCACGGGCCCGGACGCTGCTGCATCAGCACTATCAGGTGCTGGCACTGATCGGTGACGGAGCCTTGGGCGGTGGTCTGAGCTTCGAGGGACTGAATGACGCCGGGGCCTCTCACGAGCCTATGATCGTGATCCTGAACGATAACGGGATGTCCATCGACCCCAACGTGGGCGGGATGTCCCGGCATTTGTCACGCCTGCGCAGCAAGCCCGGCTACTACGCCTTTAAAAAGCGCTATCGCCAGGTGCTGGAGTCCTCCCAGACGGGACAGAGGCTCTATTCCGTCAGCCACGACGTGAAAACGGCGCTGAAAAAGTCCCTGCTTCCCGGCAGCACCCTGTTTGAGAACATGGGCTTTACCTATATGGGGCCGGTGGACGGCCACGATGTGGTCCAGCTGACCCGGATGCTGCGGGAGGCGAAAGATCTCCGCTGTCCGGTGCTGCTTCATGTCCATACCGTGAAGGGGCAGGGCTACGGCCCCGCCGAGGCGGATCCCGGCCGGTTCCACGGCATCGGACCCTTCGATGTCCGTACCGGCAGCGGCAAGCCCGCCGCACCCAGTTTTTCCTCCGTGTTCGGTGAGACACTGACCCGACTGGCGGGGGAGGACCGCCGCATCTGCGCCCTGACTGCCGCCATGGTAGACGGTACGGGGCTGACGAAATTCTCCAAGACCTACCCCAGCCGCTTTTTCGACGTGGGAATTGCCGAGGGCCACGCCGTGGCCACGGCGGCGGGCATGGCCAAGCAGGGCCTTGTGCCGGTGCTGGCGGTGTACTCCAGCTTTCTGCAGCGTGGCTATGATATGCTGCTGCATGATGTGGCCCTCAGCGGGCTCCATGTGGTGCTGGGGGTGGACCGGGCCGGACTGGTGGGGGCCGACGGCGAGACCCACCACGGCTGCTTCGACGTGATGTACCTGTCGCAGGTGCCGGGCATGAAGGTGTTCTGCCCCGCCAGCTTTGCCGAGCTGCGGACCATGCTGCGCCGTGCGGTGCAGGAGGAGACCGGCCCCGTGGCGGTGCGCTATCCCCGTGGCGGGGAGGGGGCCTATCAGGAGGATCGCAGCGATGAGGCCATCGCCTGCCTGCGCCCGGGGACGGATATCACCCTCCTGACCTACGGCACCCTCATCAACGAAGCCCTGTCCGCCGCCGATCTGCTGGCACAGCGGGGTATCTCCGCTCAGGTGCTGAAGCTCAGCACCATCGCCCCCCTGGACCCGGAGACCATCCGCGCGGCCCTGACCGGCACGAAGCGCCTGCTGGTGCTGGAGGACTGCGTGGAGACCGGCTGCGTGGGCCAGCGGGTGGCAGCCGTCATGGCCCAGCTGGGCATGGCCCCCCGGCGGCTGGTGCTGAAAAATACAGGCGACCGCTTTATCCCACAGGGCAGTGTAGCGGAGCTGCGTCATCTCTGCGGACTGGACGCTGAGGGCGTCGCCGCTGCGGCAGAGGAGGCTGTGCATGAGCAATAAAACAAGGCTGGACGTACTCCTGACGGAACGTGGCCTGGCGGAGAGCCGCCAGAAGGCACAGGCCGTCATCATGGCGGGCCACGTGTTCGTGGCGGGCCAGCGGGTGGATAAGCCCGGCACGGCGGTGCTGAGTGATGCACCCATCGAGGTTCGTGGCCACACCCTGCCCTATGTGAGCCGGGGCGGATTGAAGCTGGAAAAGGCCATGAAAACCTTTCCCATCACCCTGACCGATAAGATCTGCGCCGACATCGGCGCCTCCACCGGGGGCTTTACGGACTGTATGCTGCAAAACGGCGCCCGGAGGGTCTATTCCGTGGACGTGGGCTACGGCCAGCTGGACTGGAAGCTCCGCAGCGACCCCCGTGTGGTGTGCATGGAGCGCACCAACGCCCGGTATCTGACTCCGGAGCAGATCCCCGATCCGCTGGATTTTGCCAGCATCGACGTGTCCTTCATCTCCCTGAAGCTGATCTTCCCGGCGCTGTACGGCCTGCTGCGGCAGGGGGGTGAGATCGCCTGCCTCATCAAGCCCCAGTTCGAGGCCGGTCGGGAAAAGGTAGGCAAAAAAGGTGTGGTACGGGACCCTGCTGTACATCTCGAAGTGCTGGAGAACTTCCTGACTCATGCCAAGGAAAGTCACTTTACAGTGCTTGGAATCACTTACTCTCCCATCCGTGGACCGGAGGGGAACATCGAATATCTGGGCTATTTGAAAAAGTGCGATGAGCCAGACGGCAGCTTCGATCTGCCGGCACTGGTGGCGGAGTCGCACAGTCAGCTGAAGGACTGAGGAGGAGTAGATATGAAAAAAGTGATCCTCTGCCCCAATCCCTATCGGGATAGCGAGCTGCGGGTGTGCAAGGAGGCCAAAAAGCTGCTGGATGCCCTGCATTTTCAGACGGTGGTGTGCCTGCCCTTCCAGCGGGAGGGCTATGGTGCGGAGCTGGGCCTGCGAATCACCCCGCTGCATCAGGAGATCCGCTCGGCGGATCTGCTCATCGCCTTCGGCGGCGACGGCACCATTCTGCATCTGGCCCGGACGGTGGCGCTGCACAGCGTCCCGGTGCTGGGAGTGAATCTGGGAAGCCTCGGATTCATGTCGGAGCTGGAGGTGGACGAGCTGGACCGCCTGCGGGATCTGGCGAACTGGAGCTTCGACGTGGAGTCCCGGATGATGCTGGACGTGTCCGTCCTCCGGGGCGGAAAGTCCGTGTATAACAACATCGCCCTCAACGACGCCGTCATCTCCAAGGGCTCCATTGCAAGGGTTGTAAGGCTGAATATCTTTACAGAGGAAGGCCAGCTCACCAAGGTCGGCGGCGACGGTATTATCGCCAGCACCCCCACCGGATCCACCGGCTACTCCATGGCCGCCGGCGGCCCCATCGTGGAGCCAACGGCCCGGAACCTGCTGCTGACCCCCATCTGCCCCCACTCCACCCGCTCCAGCAGCTACGTTCTCTCACCGGAGCACGTCATCACCGTGGAGGCCCCGGACGCCAACCGCAAGTTCGTCTATCTGTCCGTGGACGGCGGCAAGGCGTTCTCTCTGAAAAACAACGATCAGGTGCGTGTCAGCACCTCCAGATACACCACCAAGCTGGTGCGGCTGTCCAAGAAGAGCTTCTGCGAGATTTTGGATAAGAAAATGGGCGGGGAGGTTACAAAAGCATGAAAAATCAGCGTCAGGAGCAGCTGCTGCAGATCATTGCCGAGGAGACGGTGGAGACACAGGAACAGCTGCTGGAACGGCTTCAGGAACGGGGAATCCGCAGCACCCAGGCCACCATTTCACGGGACATCAAGGAGCTGCACCTCATCAAGGAGCCGGTAGGGCAGGGCCGCTACCGCTATGCCGTGTCCGCCCATCGGACGAAGCTGAACTTTGCCGACCGCCTGCGTACCATCTTCCGGGAGGGTGTCCTCAGCGTGGACTACGCCCAGAATCTGGTGGTCATCAAGACCATGCCGGGTCTGGCCAACGGCGCCGCCGCAGCGCTGGACGGCATGGAGGTTCCCTATCTGGTGGGCTCTCTGGCGGGGGACGACACCGTTCTGCTGGTGCTGCGTGACAACGCCGCAGCGGCGGAGTTTGCCGACGAGATCAAGGAGATGCTGCGCTGAAGCAGCGCCTGTACGGAGGGATGACAGATGCTGGAATTGCTCCATATCGAAAATATCGCCATCATCGACCGGGCGGATATCACCTTTGAGCCGGGCTTCAACGCCCTCACCGGCGAGACCGGTGCCGGTAAATCCATCGTCATTGACTCGCTGAGCGCCGTGCTGGGTCAGCGCACCTCCCGTGACCTGATCCGCACCGGGGCCGACAAGGCCTACGTCAGCGCCTGCTTCACCGGCATCCCGCCGGAGGTAGGGGAGGACTTGGGCATCACATGGGATGAGGAGCTGCTGCTGCAGCGGGAGATCCACGCCGACGGTAAAAACGTCTGCCGGGTGGGCAGCCGCCCCGTCACGGTGACGCAGCTGCGCACCTTGGGCAGCCGCCTGCTGAACATCCACGGGCAGCACGACGGCCAGCAGCTGCTGGACGAGGAGCAGCACCTGCTGTATCTGGACAGCTTCGGCCGCACCGAGCCGCTGCTGACCGCCTATCGGGAGAAATACGCCAAGCTGACGGATATCCGTCGCCAGATGCACGCCCTGCAAATGGACGAGGCAGAGAAGGCCCGCCGCATGGATACCCTGCGCTACCAGATCCAGGAGCTTCAGCGGGCCAAGCTGAGGCCCGGCGAGGAGGAGGAGCTGACCTCCCGCCGCAACCTGCTGCGCAACGGCGAAAAATTCATGTCCGCCGTCTCCGAGGCAGACTTCTGTCTCAGCGGCGACGACAGCACCAGCGGCGCACTGGCCCTGCTGCGGCAGGCCCAGAGCGCTCTGGAGCCCATCCGTCGTCTGGACGACAGCTTCGAGGAGCTGTACCAGCGGCTGGAGGCAGTGTACAGCGAGGTTTACGATCTGGCCTACACCGTGCAGGACAAGCGGGACGCCTTCGACTTCTCCCCGCAGGAGCTGGACGAGGTGGAGGGCCGTCTGGATCAGCTGTACCGGCTGAAAAAGAAGTATGGCCCGGATGTAGAGAGTATGCTGGCCTATCTGGACCGCAGCACCAAGGAGCTGGACGCCATCGAGGACGCCGGCGACACCCTGCTGCACCTGCAGCAGCTGGAGAAGAAGGCCCTGTCTGCTGCCCAGTCTGCGGCGGAGGAGCTGTCCAAGGCCCGCCATCAGGCGGCCGAGCGGCTGGAGGAGCAGATCCTCACGGAGCTGCTCCAACTGGATATGGGCCGCATCCGCTTCGCCATCGACTTCCAGCCCCAGCCCCTGTCGGAGTCCGGTATGGACGCCGTGCGCTTCCTTATGTCTGCCAACGTGGGCGAGGAGCTGCGCCCCATCCAGAAGATCGCCTCCGGCGGTGAGCTGGCCCGCATCATGCTGGCCATGAAGAACGTTCTGTCGGAGCAGGACCGGGTAGGCACCATGGTCTTTGACGAGGTGGATACCGGCGTCTCCGGCCGGGCCGCTCAGAAGGTGGCGGAGAAGATGGCCCGCATCAGCCGCACCAAGCAGGTGCTGTGCGTCACCCATCTGCCCCAGCTGGCCGCCATGGCCGATACCCATTTCTCCGTGGAGAAGGGCGTCACCGATGGCCGCACCTTTACCCATGTGCGGCGGCTGGATCGGGCCCAGCGGCGGCAGGAGCTGGCCCGCCTCACCGGCGGCGCCCACATCACTCCCACCATGCTGGAGGGGGCGGAGGAGCTGCTGTCTGCGGCGGAGGATTTCAAGCGTACGCTGGAATAGGGCTTGACAAACCCGCCGATACCCCCTATAATGTCCTCACAGCAACTACAAAAGCTACTGCAAGGAGGGGAACAAGTAGCAGCGCCTGCACCTGCAAAGAGAGCCTCTGTCCGGTGAAAAGAGGAGAGGAGCGCCGCTGCGAATACATCCCGGAGCAGCCGTCCCAACGCCCTTCAGGGGCCAGTAGGCACGGTCGGGTCCGCCCGTTACAGCGGCGGAGTGTGATGGCACTCCATGAGGCCGCCTTCCGTGAGGGAGCGGCGAAGCTGAGGTGGTACAGCGATGATACATCGCCCTCTGTCTGCGGACAGGGGGCGTTTTCTTTTCCCCCTGCGCCCGATCACATCCCACATAAAGGAGAAAGGAAAGAACAACTATGGGAATTTATGAAGAGCTGGTGGCCCGTGGCCTGATCGCACAGGTCACCAACGAGGAAGAGATCCGTGAAATGATCAACAACGGCAAAGCCACGTTCTACATTGGCTTTGACTGCACGGCGGACTCTCTGACGGCGGGTCATTTCATGGCCCTGACCCTGATGAAGCGCCTGCAGATGGCGGGCAACAAGCCCATCGCCCTCATCGGCGGCGGCACCACCATGATCGGTGACCCCTCCGGCCGTACCGATATGCGGAAGATGCTCACCAAGGAGGATATCGACCACAACGCCGAGTGCTTCAAGCGCCAGATGGAGCGCTTTATCGAGTTCGGTGAGGGCAAGGCCGTCATGCTCAACAACGCCGACTGGCTGCTGAAGCTGAATTACGTGGATCTGCTGCGTGAGGTGGGCGCCTGCTTCTCCGTCAACAATATGCTGCGGGCCGAGTGCTATAAGCAGCGCATGGAGAAGGGCCTGAGCTTCCTGGAGTTCAACTACATGATCATGCAGAGCTACGACTTCTACTATATGTTCCAGCACAACGGCTGCAATATGCAGTTCGGCGGCAACGACCAATGGAGCAATATGCTGGGCGGCACGGAGCTGATCCGCCGCAAGCTGGGCAAGGATGCCCACGCCATGACCATCACGCTTTTGACGGACTCTCAGGGCAACAAGATGGGCAAGACCGCCGGCAACGCCGTGTGGCTGGATCCCAACAAGACCAGTCCCTTCGAGTTCTATCAGTACTGGCGCAACGTGGCGGATGCCGATGTGCTCAAGTGCATCCGGATGCTGACCTTCCTGCCTCTGGAGCAGATCGACGAGATGGCCGGCTGGGAGGGTGCAAAGCTCAACGAGGCCAAGGACATTCTGGCCTATGAGCTGACGAAGCTGGTCCACGGCGACGAGGAGGCCGACAAGGCCCGACAGGCCTCCAAGGCCCTGTTCTCCGGTGCCGGCGACGCCGCCCATATGCCCACCACGGAGCTGACCAACGACGATCTGGGCGGCGGCCAGATCAACATTCTGAACCTGATGGTCCGCTGCGGCCTGTGTGCCAGCAAGGGTGAGGCCCGCCGCCTGGTGCAGCAGGGCGGCGTCAGCGTCAACGACCGGAAGGTGGAGTCCATTGACGAAGCCTTGGGCTGTGAGCAGTTCACCGGCGACGGCGTCATCATCCGCAAGGGTAAGAAGGTGTTCCACAGGGTCGTACTGGTCTGATCTCCCAGAGAGCGAAATACCGTAAACCGGGGGCCAGCGTCCTGAAAGACACCGGTCTGCCCGCTGCCGAAGGGCGGCAATGTGTGCGCCATCCCACAAAAAGCGGAGAACCATAAGGGGAATGCCCTCACCTCCGGAAGCGGGAAAGGCGAAGACTTTTAAGAAAGACCCGGCATTTCGACGGTCATACCACAAGACTCCGACCCTTTTGGATCGGAGTCTTGACCATTTTTCACGAATTTCCTTCTCACTATGGAATTTCCGCATGACCTGTGATATAATCCTCGGGAGAACAAGGAGAGTGAGGGAGCGGCATGAAGCGGCAAGAATTGGCGCCCGCCAAGGTGAACCTGACGCTGGATGTGGGGGCCAAACGCCCCGACGGCTATCATGAGGTAGTCTCGGTGATGCAGAGCGTGGCGCTGTACGATACGGTGACGATGGAGAGCGGCACAGGGGAGGGCATCTCCCTGACCTGCGACGATGCGGCGATCCCCGCCGACGGGAGCAATCTGGCGTGGCGGGCGGCGGAGGTGTTCTTTCGCACCACAGGCGTGGCCTGCGATGGCCTGCATATTACCTTGGAAAAGAGTATCCCCTCTCAGGCGGGGTTGGGCGGCGGCAGCAGCGACGCTGCCGCTGTGCTGCGTGGCCTGCGGAAGCTGTACGCCCCGGAGCTGCCCATGGAGGCGCTGGAACGCATGGGCATGGAGTTGGGCAGTGACGTCCCCTACTGTGTCCGGGGCGGCACGGTGCTGGTGCAGGGGAAGGGAGAACAGCTGCTGTCGCTGCGGGCGCTGCCGGAGTGCTGGTTCGTTGTGTGCAAGCCGCAGGTATCCTTCTCCACGGCGGAGATGTACCGGCGACTGGATGAGGCGGGGATGGCGGTCCACCCGGACACCCGCCGGATGATGGATGCCTTACAGCGCCGGGATCTGGCGGAGATCTTCTCCCAGATCGGCAACGTCTTTGAGCAGGTGCTGCCGCCGGGGAGTGAGATTTTTGCCATCCGGGACAGACTTCTGACCTTGGGGGCGGGGACGGCCTGCATGAGTGGCTCCGGCTCCGCCGTGGTGGGTTTTTTTTCTCAGGAGGAAGCTGCCCGGTCATCCGCAGCGGCTATGACCGAGGTCCCCTTTGTCCGCTGTGTGGGGCGGGGGTAATTTGCCCGTCGACGGCCCGATATTTTTTCAGGCATTTTCCGAACATTTTTCTGGACATTTTTCTGGACATTTATCGGACGTCCAGAGGACAAAAAGGAAGAAAAAAGAGGCCGTGATTTTGTCCCGGCTTTGTCCTGTGATCGTCCAAAATTTTTCCGTACCGGTATAAAACGCAAAAGCACCGTCCACAATGCAGATAAGCTGCATGGGACGGTGCTTTCATCCTTCCGTGCAAAAATCAACGACACGGAGAGGTGTTTCCTATGCGGAAGAAAACTGGAAATAAATTACATACATGGGAGGCGGCGCTGCTGCTGGCAGTGGCGGCGGCTTTGCTGTGGGGGGCCTGCACCCTCCAGCGGCAGGATGCGCTGGAGCAGAAGGTCATCCGACTCCACGTCATCGCCAATTCCGACAGCGAAGCGGATCAGGCACTGAAGCTGCGGGTGCGGGATCGGGTGCTGGTGCTGGCGGAGGACATCCTGCGCCAGTCGAGAGACATGGAGGAGGCCCGGCAGCGTCTCGCCGAGGCGCTGCCCCAGCTGCAGCAGACGGCGGCGGAGGAGATCGCCGCTCAGGGCAGCCGATACACCGTCAGCGCCGGGTTGGAGGAGACGGAGTTTCCTACACGGGAGTATGACGGCTTTGCATTACCCTCCGGGGAGTATCTGGCTCTGCGGGTGGTCATCGGGGAGGGAGCCGGGAAAAACTGGTGGTGCGTGGTGTTCCCACCCCTGTGTACCACTGCCGCCTGCGACTTTCAGGAGACGGCCGTCTCCGGCGGCTTGGGGGAGGAGGATCTGTCCCTCATCACCGAGGAGGACGGCGGCTACGTCCTGCGGTTCCGGGCGGTGGAGCTTTGGGAGGGCCTGCGCCAGTGGCTGGGAAAGCACTGACCACGGAGGAAGGTCGGAGAGACTGGCAAGGAGATCCTGCATGGAATGGTGAAGCTATGCAGCTCTGAGATATACGATACATGACCCTCTCCGGTAAACACCGGGGAGGGTCATGTGAGCCTGTCAAAAGAGCGGAAACCTTTCGTCAACGGGGCGGAAGGGTGTGTGCGGGAAACCCGGGAAGGGTGTCC
>ERZ507026.346-NODE-346-length-22424-cov-7.132326_pt1 | contig 22424 bp, 19 predicted proteins | sample MGYA00512876_ERZ507026 | MGnify/ENA metagenome assembly ERZ507026 | reverse complement strand
GGCGACGGCGCGCATAGAACGGGCGCGCTGGCCGAGTGACAGACTCGGATGATCGAAAGGGGACATATGAATGAGGAGAAGGACACGGACGGAACGACGGACGCGCACGAGGGGGACCACACGCCCGCGGACGGTGCCGGGACGGAGGGCGAAGGCGGCAAGCCGGACACTAGGCCGGGCGACAGACTCGCGACCATCCGACGCACGCTGTGGTGGATAGGACTGGCGCTACAGCTCCCATTCGCTTTGACTCTGATCCATTTTGATACCCCTTACCTGATATTGGAGCGTATCCTATGCGCTATTCCGCCAAGACTGGCAAGCGACCCGTCATCAATCGTCGGCATTCCCGCACTTGAAACGGAATGGTGTCGAGAATTCCTGGCACTAGTCCTGGGCGCAGTTTGCTGGGTTACAGCTGGAGTAATGAGATTAGTTGCGGACAGCCCATCAAACCATGGAAAAGAAACCCTTCCTGTACGCATCTTCGCCGGAATCATCACCATCATCGTATTGATGGCCACCGGTATTACAGGACTCTTCCTCGGCATAGCGGCCTTTTAGAAGTTTCCCCGTATCTGGCAGAGGAATTCCAAATCGAAAGCACAACAGCGAATGTGTGGGCAGACGACACATCTGCCCACACATAATGCATTATGCGAGCTACCGTCTTGGCTGATCAATGAATGCAGCGAACGCCCGAGCACTCACTTCAGCTTCCTGCTTATCAGGAAGCTTGTCTGTACCGGCAGCCTTTTTTAGGATGCTTTCGCTCATTCCAATATTTGTCAAACCAAGTGCATCAAGACCGTCCGCCATTGTTGAATATGCACTCACCACATTATCTGCGCTTGATGCAAAACGTTCGTCGTAGAATCGAACGATACGATGGGTCTCACTCTGCTTAAGAAAAATTGAAGCAAAACACGCAAAGCCAGCAGGCAGGATTCATCTACCTCATCCTGTGCACCGTCTCCGGCGTTGCTGCCGGCCTGCAGAACACAGGCTGATCTACACACCAGCGCATATGGGGAAGCCCCGCTCGATGTGAGCGGGGCTTCCCCGTTTTGTGTACATCTTTCACCATCTTGCAATAATTCTTACATGTAAACAGAGAGTTCTTACATGAAAGAATTATTGAAAGGTGATGAAAGAACTTACTTTCACGCGCACCAATCACCCCAACACGTATCGGGATGACGGCCCATTCCCCTCGCGGCGCAACTTGCCCGCATCCTCTAGCTTCTTCAACAACCGGTATGCACTGATATAGCTCAGGCCAAACAAATCCATGACATCCGCCGTAGTGACGACACCATCATTTTTTTCGGCGAACTCCAGAACAAGGCCACTGCGCCGGGTGGCATCGATGTCACGCTGGCGCACGTAAGACGCCAGCCCCTCTGAACGTTTGTACACTCGGGCACTCAGCATATACGAACGAGAGCTCCCGCTACCGACCCCCTCTACCAAACCAGCTTCCACCAGATTCTCAACAGCGGACACGATGCGTCGATGCTCCAAATGGGAGAAATCGCACAATTGGACCACGGTAAGCCTACGATGCTCACGCAGCAGCGAGAGCACAATCAGTGACCAGACCGGCAATGGAGCCCCACGTCGACGTTCCTCGTCGCCAATCATGGTTACGAATGCCTCGTCAGGTACCACGCGGCGCAAGAACAAGATAACTTCCTCAGCACTGGACTGTGAATAATCCGGGAAAGAACCACCCGCCGCAATCGACCCGGCATAGATGGTATCCACGCCTCGTCCGGTGCGTTCAACATATCCGGCAGCTTTCAGAATCAGGGCAAGCTGCGGATTGCGGGAACGCGGTTGTGCAGTAAGCAGGTTATCTTCGGAAACACCCTCTATGAATCCTCCGGGGTTGGCTATGGTCAACCCATCATCATCAACCAGGAATCTCACCGAACCCATTCGTGCATAATCGCGATGGCAGAAAGCGTTAATCATTGCCTCACGGAATGCCCCTCGATCGAAGTCTGGCAGATCGACACGAATCAAGCCGCTCATGACTTCGTGGCTGGGATTCCATGGCTCCATCAGCTCGCCTACACGATCAAACATATCCACCAAAGGCAACACGAACGGATCCATATTGACCTTTGGAGACATGCCTTTCATCACTTGAAAAACAGCCGATGCGGCTGGAACCGATCGATGAATAGCATCAACCGAACCAATGGTGAGCAGACCAGCAACAGATGGCTGCAATCCATACGGGCCATCAACAACCAGCTCAAGTGCCCGATCGAAATCCTCATCAGTAAAAGACAACAACGAGTTTTGCGCATTGGCACTGCGAATACGGCTTCTCAACTTGTTCCGTGAGTCTGGATTCAAATCGTCCAACCGAGCCTCTGGTGCAGGTTGCGCGCTGAAATCGTAGAACCGTTGCTGAGATAAACGGCTAATGAATTGGGAAACAAACAGCGGAACGACCTCAGGCGAGCCGTCTGCTTTCAGCCGGCGCTGCAATGTCTTCCCCTGACTGGTAGACACGATTTGCTGACTGTTATCCACCTCAATACTGACTATCGGCACCTCGTTCTCATACAAGAGCGCCACGCGAGCGGGAAGCTGCGGAACAGTCTTATTGAAAATTAGTACCGCAAGTCCATTGATATTGCGATGCTCGTCACATACGCCGGTCACAGTGCCATCGTCTTCAATACCGAGATACAGTGTGCCGCCTTCGGTATTGGCTAGAGCCACTACGTTGTCAACAATTTCATCATGCGATTGAGGGCGCTTCTGCTCACTCTTGAACTCAACCGTCAAACTTTCTTTGGCCGGCAACATGAGCATCCCCTTTCACCATCTTGCAATAATTCTTACATGTTAACAGAGAGTTCTTACATGTAAGAATTATTGCAAGATGGTGAAAGGGGTAAAGAGCAATCCATCCTGTCATCTCCAGCAACTTAAATCCGATCATCGCTGCTTTCGGCATATCTGATATCAGCCGCTGGTGCCAGTCCAATCACCCAATTGAAGCTCAACACGGCCAAAGACTCTACGCCGCAGTGGATTCGCGCTCGATGAGCTTATAGCCCACATTCACGGTCTGCGGGAAGAACTCGTCGTCCAGGTTCTCGATACGCCGCATAAGCAAGGTCAGCGCGGTATCCGCCATGCCCTTGAAATCGGTGGCCACGGTGGTCAAAGTCGGCACGCTGTACATGCTCTGGCTCAGGCCGTCGAAGCCGATAACGCGCACATCGCCCGGCACACTTACGCCATCGTCCGCCAGACCACGCAGAATACCGAGCGCAATACCGTCGTTCAGGCAGTACAGACCGTCGTACTTGCACTTGCCTTTCTTGGCCAAGCCGCGCCCGGCCTCGATACCGCCGTCAATCGACCACGAGGATTTGATGAAATCACGGCGCTCGTCAAACGGCAGTCCGGCCGCGAGAATCGTCTCCTTGGCGGCCCGCATACGAATATCACGCGAGCCGGGAATGATGTTGGGATTGTTGGGATCGTGATTGTCGCCGACGATGCCGATGCGCGCACAGCCACGCGCGATAAGGTGTTCGATTGCCGCCCGTGAGCCGGCGTCGCTCGGCGCGTTCACGGTGTCGACGGGCAGGCTGGTGTCGTAGTTTTCCAGCATGACGGCCGGGTGCCGCTTCAGGATATCGACCGCACGTGGCGCATTGATGGCGATGATGCCGTCCGAAAACGTGTACGACAGATCGTTGTCGTCGGTAAGATACCGGGACAGTTCGATGAGCATGTGCGAGTCGCGCTTGTGCACTTCCTCAGCCACACACATGGCCAGATGGGAGAAATAGTCGCCCTCGAGGCCCGAGGTAAGGAAGGTGATGGTATCGGACCGCCCAGAACGCAGGGACCGGCCAGACAGGTTGATTTTGTAGCCGAGTTTGCGGGCGGCGTCACACACGCGTTGCGTGGTTTCGGGCTTGACGTAATCCTTGCCTCGCAGGGCCGCGGAGGCGGTGGTGGCGGTCACTCCGGCCAGTTCGCCGACATCCTTTAAGGTCACCATCGTTATCGTCTCCGCATATCACGAACCTTATCGATAAGAATCCATAGTACCGCCCACATCTCAGCCGAGGATGAGACCCTCGGTCGAGGCCCTGCCCGGCGACTCGAACGCCGCGGTCACCGTGGTGAGCACCGACGCTGCAAACGAAAACATGTCAAACCAAGAAATGGACATGACGGAGTCATTGTTTTCCGAGAGGGATATGCCGCGTCCACGGGCAGACGTCACGTATCAATCACGCCGATACCGTCATATAACTGTTTTCGATGTGAGAAAGCTCATAGCTTCCGACCACAGAAACCAGCCACAGCAACCCCATAACAGCGTTATAGTTCTGTTTGTCGGCGTCGACAAGAGCCAGCAGCGCCGATGAAATGCACACCAAGGATGTTTAGCGAATTGTTCGCAGTTCGCACGATTCGATTTGATTCGATTCGTGCAGCCCGGATGGTTCACGGGGGGGCATGCCGTCGTGATGTGCGTGGATATGGGCGATACGACTCTCGTTCGGGTCGGCAGGTCATCGTACACCAGTTACGAAAGGATCCGTCCATATATGGCAAGGTTTACCGAGAATCGTTGGACCAGCGCAATTATTCCCGCACTGCTGATTCATATCCCAATCGGTACCGTCCATTGCTGGAGCGTGTTCAAGCAGCTTATCGCTGACCGTCTCCACGCCAGCCCCGCCTCCGTGGAATGGGGCTTCTCACTCGCCATCTTCTTCCTCGGCATGTCCGCCGCGTTTGCCGGGCCAATGGTGGAGAAAAACATCAAGAAATCCGCACTCGTATCCATGGTCTGCTTCGTGGTCGGCTTCGCCGGCACGGGCGTGAGCATCGCCCTGAACTTCCTGCCGGGCGTGTTCATCTGTTATGGCGCGATCATGGGCATCGGCCTGGGCGTCGGTTATCTGACTCCGGTCAAGAACCTGATGCTTTGGTTCGCCGACAACAAGGGCCTCGCCACCGGCATCGCCGTCGCCGGCTTCGGCCTGGCCAAGGCCATTGCCAGCCCACTGATGGAATATCTCATCGGCACGGTTGGCCTGGTCAGCATGTTCTTCATCCTCGCCGCGGTCTACGCGGTGATGATGTTCGTCGGCTTCCTGCTCATCAAGCGTCCGGCCGGCTGGGTGTACGATCCCGCGACCTCACACGTCAGCCGCAAGACAATCCTCAAGAAGCCCGTGTTCTGGGGCATCTGGATAGCCTTCTATATCAACATCACCTGCGGCCTGGCCCTCATCAGCCAAGAGAAGGACATCCTGCACGATGTGCTCAGGGCCTTCCCGCAGTATGCCAACCTGAGCCCCGCCAAGTTTGCCGCCGCCATCTCCGGCATCATCGGACTGGTGCTCGCCGTGGACTCCGTGTTCAACACGGCTGGCCGCGTGGGCTTCTCCACACTCTCCGACCACCTGAAGCGCCGCGAGACCGTCTATCAGGTAATCTTCATCATGTCGATTGCCGTGTGCTTGCTGCAGATCTTCACCAACAGCATCGACAACGCTCTGCTGTGGGCCGTGCTGGCCATGCTGTTCCTCGTCAACGCGGGCTATGGTGGCGGTTTCTCGACGCTGCCCGTGCTGCTTGATCAGCACTTCGGCACCAAAACCGTCTCCACCACGCACGGTCTGACGCTGAGCGCCTGGGCGTTCGCCGGTCTGTCCGGCAACCAGTTGGCCTCGTTCGTAGTTGCCCACGCGCCTGATCAGGCCCACCGCTACGCCGCGCTGATTCCGGTGCTCACCGGCCTGTTCGTCGTGGCCCTGATCAGCATCAGCTTGGTCAAGTACCTCGGCGACAGAAACGTCACGAAGGCCGTCGAAGACCGAGGCTGAGCTGCCGCAAAACAACGATTCTGCCGGAGTCGGGCGCATCGATCGCATCAATCGATGTACGTCACGATTTTGGCAGAATCGTTGTTGTTGCTGTTGAGTACCTGAGGTCGTGCGGCTTACGCGCCGACCAGTTCGAGCATTTGGGGGATGCTCTTTTTGCCGAATTCGACTTGCTGGGTGCCGTCGGCGTGGGTGATGACGATGCAGGGCACGCTCATCGCGCCGTACTGGTCCTTGAGTTCGGGGAAGTGCGAGACGTCGTAGGCTTCGGCGCGCACGGCCGGGCTCAGGGAGGCAATGCGCTGGGAAGCAAGCACGGTTTCCGGACACATCGTGCAGGTGAGCGAGACGAGGATCATGATGTTCAGCGGGTCCGTGATGGACTTCGCGCGTTCGACCAGGTCATCGCCCAGCGGCTGGCCGGGACCGGCCGCGTTGTACAGGCCAAGCACGAACGAGTTGAACTCGTGGCCGGAAGGTACGCCGTGGAAGGCCAGACCGGTGAAGACCAGTGAACCATTGCCGTCCTTGCCGGCCTTGCCGTCGCCCTCAGCCGGCACGCAGATGCGCACGGCCGGACGAGCGAGCGGCAGGACGCCGGCGACGCCGAACGTGGCACGGCCGGAATCGTCCAACGAACCATAAGTGGGCAGTTCGGTGCCGTCCGGCAAGGTGACGGACAGCGGTTCGCCGACCACCAAAGAAGTAGGCACAGAAGCACCATCCACCGCCGTGATCAGCCCTGCGGCATCAACGGCAACCGAGTTCAGCTTGCCGCCGGACAGCGCAACCATCTCGCCGATGAAACCCTGCAATTCCGCCGAAAGCGGAGTGCCGTCCAGCTCGAGAGCGAGCGTGACCGGGCGGGTCATGCGTCCGAAGACCACGCCAAGCTGCTGCTTGACGGCGGCGGAGAACAGTTCGCCGGGCTTCTTGGCGGCGCTGGCTGCGGCTGCGGCATCGGCGCTGCGTTTGGCGGGAGCCGGGGCGGGCGTCGTGCCAGCGGCCGAGGCGGCGGAGGCGGCCTTGGCCTCGGACTCCTCATAAGCGGAAGCAGTGGGACGCGGCGGCACCAAGCCGGTTTTCTCGCTCATCTGCTTGGCGTAACGCTCCAGTTCCACGGCGGCAATCGCACCGTCGGCGGTGGCGGTGACCACTTGGCGCAGGTTCTTGACGCGCAGATCGCCGGCCGCGTACACGCCCGGCACCGAAGTTCTGAGGTAGTCGTGCGTGACCACGTAACCGTGGTCGTCGAGCTCCACCACGCCGCGCACCAAATCGGTGGCGGGCACATAGCCGGCGAACACGAAGACGCCGAAGGTGCCGGCGTCGGCGGGCTTCCACGTTTCGGTCTGGCCGGTGGCAAGGTTCAGGATTGAGGCTTCTCGCAGGCCTCCTTGGCCGGCGGTGACGCCCTTCAGCTCGACCTGATAACGCACGTCGATCTTCGGGTTGTTCTTGGCTTCGGCGGCCACTGCGGCATCGCAGGTGAAGTCCGGTTCGCGCACGAGCACGGTGACTTTGGAGGCGTATTTGGTCAGGAACACGGATTCCTCGGCTGCGGCGAATCCGCCGCCGACCACCAGTACTTCCTTGCCGGTGAAGAACTCGCCGTCGCAGGTGGCGCAGTAGGCCACGCCGCGGCCGGCGTACTCGGCCTCGCCCTCGAAGCCCAGCTTGCGCGGGCTGGCGCCGGTGGCGATGAGGATGCCGAAGGTCTTGAGGTCGCCGCGTGAGGTGTGCACGGTTTTGATGTCACCATCCACGTCGAGACCGGTGGCTTCGGCGGAGAGGAATTCGGCACCGAAGTCCTGAGCCTGCTGGCGCATGGTCTGGGTGAGTGCGCGGCCCGTGGTGCGGCCCACGCCCGGATAGTTGACGACTTCGTTGGTGATGGTGATCTGGCCGCCGAAATCGTCCTTTTCGAGAATCAGCACGCGGTAGCGAGCGCGGGCCAGGTACAGGCCGGCCGTCAGGCCAGCAGGCCCGCCACCAATGACGACGACGTCATAGAGATTGTTGGTCTGAGTCATGAAAACTCCCTTACATACACTGGCTCCCCTCTCTGAGGGGAGCTGTCGTAGTGAGACTGAGGGGAGCATATCGGATCAGGCTAGCTCTCGCGAGCACTCCCCCCAGTCGCTTTCAGCGACAGCTCCCCTCAGAGAGGGGAGCCAAGGTTACCGCCTATTCAGTGTCGATCACAGCTGGCCGACGAGGTCGAGGCTGGGCTCGATGGTTTCCTCGCCAGGGGTCCAGTTGGCGGGGCAGACCTGGTCGCCGTGCTCGTGGACGAACTGGGAGGCCTGCACGCGGCGCAGCAGCTCCTCGGCGTTGCGGCCCACGTTGGAGGAGATGACCTCGTAGGCCACGACCTTGCCCTCGGGGCTCACGATGAAGTCGCCACGCTCGGCCATGCCATCGGCCTCGTTGTAGGTGTCGAGGTCCTTGGCCAGCAGGGCGGTCGGGTCGGCAAGCATCGGGTACTCGATCTTGGCGATCTTCTCGTTGGCGTCGTGCCAGGCCTTGTGCACGAAGTGGGTGTCGCAGGAGACGGAGTAGATCTCGCAACCGATTTCCTTGAACTTGGCGTAGTTCTTGGCCAGGTCTTCAAGTTCGGTGGGGCACACGAAGGTGAAGTCGGCCGGGTAGAAGAAGAACAGGGACCAGTGGCCGAGCACATCGTCCTTGGTCACTTCGTGGAACTCGTTGTTCTGGAATGCGTTCACCTTGAAATCGGTCAGTTCATGCTGCAGAAGAGTCATCATCGGTCCTTTCGGGAATTGTTAATCTTCAAGCGTTTACCACCACCTATCGTAATGTGGTGAGCCACGGCTCGCGCGGGTGTAACGTATGAGCCTTATCACACCACCCGCAACCCTTGTGCCCAAATGGCCGTTGCCCCAATCACGACTATGCGCGAATACTCGCTAATATGGCAATCAGCAGTCCGCTGATAATGGAGGTTTCATGGCTCAGTCAGACTTTGAACAGGAATCGACCGCGAACGCAACGTGGAGCCGCATGCTGCAAGGCAACCGGCGCTTTGCCGAGGGCAAGCCCGACCACCCATGGCAGGACAAGGAGACCCGCCAGACGCTGCTTGATGGCCAGAACCCGGATGCCGCGGTGCTCTCCTGCTCGGACTCGCGCGTACCTCCGGAAATCATTTTTGATCAGGGCCTGGGCGACCTGTTCACCGTGCGCACCGCCGGGCAACTCATCGATAGCGCGGTTATCGCCTCGCTGGAGTACGCGGTCAAGAAACTGCACGTCAGCCTGATCTGTGTGCTCGGTCACGAGCACTGCGGCGCAATCGAGGCCGCCGAGCAGGAGCTGGACGACCTGATGCACACCATCACTTCCGAAGCCGACGGCTCACTGGAGGCCGCGGATGCGATGGACGACCTCGACGAGCACATCGCCGCCGCCGAATCGATTATTCTGCGCCAGGCCGGCATGTCCGTCTGGCAGGCGCGCGAAGCCGAGCTCGACGCGCATGAAGACATCGAGCGCGTACACGTGGCCCACATTATTGAAACTTTGGTGGAGCAGTCTCCTGTCATCCAGCAGGCCCTCGCCGCTGACAAGCTCATGATCGTCGGCGCCCGCTATCAGCTCGATTCCGGCAAAGTGGAAGTGCTGAGCTTCTGAGCGTGCGATCCGCAATATCGCCACCTGCGTGGGATTTGGCGAATCCTTGGCCATAGCCGCGAGAAACAGCCTCTCTGCACTAGTAATGCCGTCCAGCGCTGGAACGCATACGGCATCGTCGAAGGCGAGCAACGCATCGGAAACACCGGTCGACACGTCGTCCGCGGTAATGATAAGAGTGCCCTTCCCTTTGCCGAGTTTCTTACTGCCCAGCCAGCACACCCCAATTTGACGTGCCACTCCCCTAGAGTTGAAGCCATGTCACTTGGTTTGAACATCCTCCTGATTTTTGTATTTCTCGTTATCGGTTCCGTGTTCTCCGGCACCGAGTTGGCATTGGTCTCTCTGCGCGGCTCGCAGATCGAGCAAATGGAGCAGGAGGACGCTCGCGGCGCCAAAGTCGCCAAAATCGCACGTGACCCGAACACCTTCCTCTCCACCGTGCAAATCGGCGTGACGCTCTCCGGCTTCCTGTCCGCCTCGTTCGGCGCCTCCTCCATCGCCCCCTACCTGATTCCGGCGGTCGAAAGCTGGGGCGTGCACCCCGGCATCGCCGGCGGCCTGGTGAACATCATCCTGACCCTCATCATCTCCTACTGTTCCATCGTGATCTCCGAGATGGTGCCCAAGCGCATCGCCATGCAGCGCACCGAGCAGATCGCGCGCGCCGTGGTGCCCGCCATCGACGCCTTCGCCGCCGTCTGCCGCCCGATCATCTGGCTCATCGGCAAGAACACGAACGGCATCGTCCGCCTGCTCGGCTTCGACCCGCAGCAGACCGAGTCCGAGGTGTCCGACGACGAGCTGCGCGTGCTGGTCAGCTCCAACACCAACCTTTCCAAGGACGAACGCACGATTCTGGACGATGTGTTCGACGCGTCCGAAACCATCGTCGCCGAGGTGATGCGCCCGCGTGCCGACGTGGTCTTCATCGAGGGCGACCAGCCCTTGGCCGAGGCCGCCGCGTTCGTACGCGACCAGCCGTACTCCCGTTACCCGGTGACCGGCAAGGATTTCGACGACGTGATCGGCTTCGTGCATGTGCGCGATCTGCTGGACGTGCGCGATCCGAACGCCAAGATCGTGCGCGATGTGGTGCGCGAAGGCATCTCCCTGCCCGGCACCTCCAAGCTGCTGCCAAGCTTGGAACTGCTGCGTAAGCGCGGCATCCATCTGGCCGTGGTCATCGACGAGTACGGCGGCACGGACGGCATCGTGACGCTTGAGGATATGACCGAGGAGCTTGTGGGCGATATTCGCGATGAGTACGATCTGCCCAGCGAGAAGGGCGGCGAACGCACCACCCGCACCGCGTTCGTCAATGGTGTGGCCACGATCGAGGCCAGCATGACCATTGAGGACTTCGCCGATCTGACCGGCATCGAATTGGAGGACGGCCCGTACGAGACGGTCGCCGGCTACTTCTTGTCCAAGACCGGCAAGATGGGAGCGGTAGGCGACGTGCTGCATTCCGACGACGGCTACAACATGGTCGTCACCAAGGTGGATGGCCGCCGCATCGAAACCATCGAAGTCCGCAAAGCCGGCGCCCCGGACCATGCGCCGCTGCCGGCCGAATCACAAAGCGACGATGCCAAATAGTCGCGTGATATTCACCACCTATTCGTTCGGCCCGGGGCATAACCAAAAAACGTAGAATGAAAGGGCAACGTTCCACCTACTGAAAGAAGGAACATTATGACACTTGCATTTGTTGTGCCGGGCCTTGATGAAGCGGCCAGTGAGAAGGCCATCGCCATCCTGCAGAACCGACTGAGCCAGGAGCAGGAGGCCGCTCTGGTCCTGAAGCACGCACACTGGAACGTGACCGGCCCGAACTTCATCGCCGTTCACGAGATGCTTGACCCCGAGGTCGAGGCCGTGCTGGCCCAGGCCGACGAGACCGCCGAGCGCATTGCCACTCTGGGCGGCACCCCGGATGGCCGTGCTGACGCCATCGTGCGCAACCGCACGTGGAAATCGTTCGACGCTGAGGGCCGCGTGGGCACCGAGGAGTATCTCAAGGCGCTGATCGAGTACTACGACGCCTTCATCGCCGACGACCGCAAGGCCATCGCCGAGCTGGACGAGCTGGATGTGATCAGCTCCAACATCATCCAGGACCACGTGCAGGAACTCGAAAAGTTCCAGTGGTTCATGCGCTCTCACCTGGCATAAGTAAAAGCAGTATTCCGTGGCTCCCCTCAAAGAGGGGAGCCACTTTCGTCTCACGTGAAATAGAGAGTCTCCACATACATAAGTTGGAAAAGTGTATAAAACTCCCCATTTTGAGGTTGGAAAACGTAGCCAAAACCGCATTCTTATGGTTGGAAAAGTGTAAAATATGCGCTATAAACAGTTGGAAAACGTGCCCAGCATAGATGCAAGGCCTACAAATGACTGGAGATTCTCATGCTGCGAAGAAAAATCGAGACACAGCTGGAAGCTTGGAGATCCGCGCCGAAACGCACTGCACTGCTGGTCACCGGAGCCCGTCAGATTGGCAAAACCTATATCATCAGGCACTTTGCCCAACAGCATTACGACCATATCGCCGAGCTCAATTTCATCGAGAACCCTGACCTCGTTGCATTATTCGATCGGCCCCGCGATGCCAAAAACCTACTGATGAGGCTGGAACTGGCCGTAAATACGCCATTAGTACCCGGCAAAACCCTGATTTTCTTTGACGAGGTCCAGCGTTGCAAGGAAATGGTCACCGCAATTAAGTTCCTTGTAGATGATGGTCGGTTCGATTACGCGCTTTCCGGCTCGCTACTTGGAGTCGAGCTCGAAGATATACGCTCGGTACCGGTCGGGTACCTGACCGAGCTGGATATGTATCCACTGGATTTCCAAGAGTTCTGCTGGTCGCAGCATATCGGCAACGACGTATTCGATATGCTTGCCGAATGCTTTGCCAAGCACCAGGAAGTGGATGAGTTCATTCATCAAAGGTTCATGGAGCTATACTCCAAATATCTGGTCATCGGCGGCATGCCTGCCGCAGTCGACTCGTTCGTGGCAAACGGCAGCGTTGCGGACGTGCGCACTATACAAGAGAACATAAAGCGTGAATATCGCCGCGATATCAGCCAATACGCGCGCAAAGAAGACCGGCTGCATATCCGCGCTATCTACGATTTGGTGCCCAGCGAGTTAAATAACCCAAACAAGCGCTTTACCTTCGCCAAAATCGAAAAGAACATGAGATTCCAATCGGTTGCTTCCGATTTCGATTGGCTGGTCAATGCGGATGTAGCCGTCGCCGCGTACAACGTGGACGAACCGTGCACACCGTTGGAGATGAGCAAGGAACGTAACCTCTTCAAACTCTTTTACAACGACGTGGGTCTGCTTACCGGCTCGTTTCTCAAGAAAACCGCGCTCGACGTACTCGACGGCAACCCTGATATCAACTACGGTTCAATCTATGAAAATGCGGTGGCCCAAGAGCTACGCGCTCACGGATTTGACCTGTACTACTACAACAGTAAGAAGCTTGGCGAGCTCGATTTCCTCATCCAAGACCGCAACGATCACGTGCTGCCGATTGAGGTGAAGTCCGGCAAATCCTACAAACGCCATCGCGCAATGGACAACGTGCTCGCCCACCCTGAATACCATCTCAATACAGGCTATGTGCTTGGCCCGTGCAACGTCTCAGTCGAAGGGAATGTAACCTACCTGCCTGTATACATGGCCGGCATGTTCCATAACGAATGACGGGCCGCACACTTAGTCAACAAGTACATGTCGGTCAGATGGTTCGGACTGGTCAGAGGGCCCGCTCTGATCAGTTAGGTCGGTCTGAACGGACTGGCTGGGCTGGTCGGCCTGAGTAGCCCGTTTGGACCGATCCGGTTCGCCCTTGCTGGCCTTCACACTGCTTCAGCTCCAGCTGAAGTTCGCTGATGCGCCGTTCGAGTTCGTCGATGCGCCGCACGTGTGGCGAAGTGAGACTAAGGGGAGCCGAGAGATGGCTCACAGGCCGAGGGCACCGGCCACGGCCATGGCCTCGTGTTCGGGATCGGCCTGGCCGATGTGTACGTTGACGTGAATTTCGTCATCGCCCGGCTCTTCGAGAATGTCGGACTGGGATTGCAGCATGCTCGGCTTCATGAAGTGGCCTTGGCGGTGGGAAAGGCGTTCCATCACCTCGTCGAATGTGCCCTGCATGTAGACGAACACCACGCCTTGACGGCGCAGCTTGTCGCGGTAGATCTTCTTCAACGCCGAGCAGGTGACCACGGCGGGATCGCCGGCGGCCACGCGCTCGTCGATCCACGCGGCGATGGTGTCGAGCCAAGGCCAGCGGTCTTCGTCGGTGAGCGGGTGTCCGGCGGCCATCGAGATGGTGGCGCATTCGGACCATGCGAACGAATCCGATCAGGCCATCAGCCACATCGCCGGCACTGAAGCCTGACCCGTCATCGTCACAGCACCACGCGGCGGTTGAGGTCGCGGCGCAGCGTCTTCCAGCCGGGTAGGTAGGCGGTCATGCGGCGCTGGAATCCGGCACCGTGGCCGCTTTCCCACAAATGCGTCATCTCATGGACCAAGACGTATTCCAGGAATTGCGGTTCCATCAGTCCCAATTGAAGGTTCAGACGGATGCGGCCGGTTCGCGGTGTACACGATCCCCAGCGCGAGGTCATGACCCGTAGCGTGATATGCGTGGGCTGCCGGCCGACGACCGGCCCCCACTTGGCCAGCAGCTGTGGCAACGCGGCGTTGATCGCGGCCGCCGCTTGTCGTTTGCGTTCGTCGGTCCAGATTTGGGAGCGGTCAAAATACGGTTGGACATTCGTACCGGCTTGGCCTGGCCCGGCGTCACCAATTCCCGGACGACTGATATCACCGGTTTTCGGACGACCGGCAACGCCTCCATCATGGCCGCTGGCACCAGCTACACCACGACCTCCGTTCTCGAAGCCGGCACCCTCGTTCAATGCCATGATGGAGCGCCGTTGCGCCTCAGCCATGCGCTGCTGCTGGGCGAGAATCCACGAATGTCGCTCTTTGACGAAATCCGCAATGCGACTCTCGCTCATCCGCATCGGTGCGGAGATTTCGACGCGGCCGCTCGGCGGTTTGATGCGCAGATACAGGTTTTTGATGGGTTTGCGCGTCAGGTGCAGATGGATGCCATCAATATCCAACGACTGCCCGGCGGCAGCGGACCGAACGGATTTCGGCGCACCGGACTTCGGAGCGGTGGATTGACGACGGCGATAAGGCACGCAAGTCATTCTCGCACAACGGCGGACAACGATGGCGGCCCGCCCGGAACCTAACGTTCCGAACGGGCCGCCATCAGCAATGAACGGTGCTGTCGGCAACGGCTACAAACCGTCACCGAACCATTGAGTCACCCAATCAGCAACCGGCCGCGGTCAGCACCTGGTCGAGGATCTCGACGCCCTGGGTCGCCTCGTCGGCGGAGATGACGCAAGGAGGAGTGACGTGGATGCGGTTGTTGTGCACGCCGAGAATCAGGCCGCGCTTGTCGCCTTCGGCCACGATCTGCTTCATCGTGGCGTCGTCCAGCGGCTCCTTGGTGGTGCGGTCGGCAACCATTTCCACGGCCCAGAACACGCCCTTGCCGCGAACCTCGCCGATCTTCGGGTGCTTGTCGTACAGAGCGGTGAGCTGCGGGCCGAGCACGTCCTTGCCGATGGTGTAGGCGTTGTCGACGATGTGCTCCTCTTCCATGGCTTCCTGGGTGGCCACGATGGCGCCCATGGCCAGCGGGTGACCGGAGTAGGTCAGGCCGCCGGGGAAGACGATGTCGTCGAAGCGGTGGGCCACCGGGTCGCTCATAATCACGCCGCCGGCGGGCACGTAACCGGAGTTGCAGCCCTTGGCGAAGGAGATGATGTCCGGCGTGTAGTCGTAGTCGTCGAGTGCGAACCAGAAGCCGGTGCGGCCGAAGCCGGCCATGACCTCGTCGGTGATCATCAGGATGCTGTACTTCTTGGTGATCTCGCGCACGCCCTTGAAGTAGTCCTTGGGCGGAATGATGATGCCTGCGGTGCCCGGCACGGATTCGAGCAGCACGGCGGCGATGGTGTCCGGGCCCTCGAACTGGATCACGTGCTCGAGGTGAGCCAGCGCACGCTCGCACTCCTCTTCCTGGGTGGTTGCGGAGAACTCGGAGCGATACAGGTACGGGGTGAAGAAGTGCACGTGGCCGCGAGAGTAGTCGTTGGGCTTACGGCGCCAGTCACCGGTGGCGCTGATGGCCGCACCGGTGTTGCCGTGGTAGCAGCGGTAGGAAGACAGAATCTTGTCGCGGCCAGTGAACAGGCGGGCGGCGCGCATCGCGTTTTCATTGGCGTCGGCGCCAGCGTTGGTGAAGAACACCTTGTCGAAGCCTTCCGGAGCGCGGCGGGCCACCAGGGAGGCGGCGCGGCCACGGGCTAGGTTCGCGTAGTCAGGTCCGACGGTGCACAGGAGTTCCGCTTGCTTCTTGATGCCCTCGATCACCTTCGGGTGCTGGTAGCCGATGTTGACGTTGACCTGCTGGCTGGTGAAGTCGAGCATTTCACGGCCGTCGCCGTACTTCAGCCACACGCCGTGACCGGTTACCACTTCAGTGGGATCCAGGTTGCGCTGTGCGTGCCACGAATGGAATACGTGTGCGCGGTCCAGCTTGTAAGCGTCGTCCCAGATTTCCGCATCCTGCGAAAGATCATGCCCCATGATGTGTCCTTTCCTCGATATTTTCTCGAAGTGCCCGATGCCGTCTCCCGTGGATCGGGTCAGGGCAGCAACGCGCTGTGAATGTCATTATGAGAGTTGAACATTTCGCGTCAAACTCGAACATTTAATAATGTCACAGTAGTGGCGAATACGAAATCATTTTGAAACATAGGAACAAGAACAATAATTGTATCCAGATTATGTAATGTTTATGTTATTCAAAAACATACTCATTGCACAATGCGGCGCTAACATTTGACTACCGTTGCCACAGTGACCGTTACTATCGGCAGTCAAGCAGCCAGCAACAAGCCGGCAACCGCCATCGATCATCAGCCGGCGGCAATCGGCAACATTCACGCAGACGCGCGCTCATCACGCTCGCCGCCAAGATCCGGGAGGCAGATCATGGATACGCCATCGCCATCAACCGCATCAACAACCGCACATGCCGTCGGCTACAACGATGAGCCAAGCATTACGGCCGCTCCCCTGCGTTCCACCGACGACCTGGCCGTTGATGCCGGCCAGTTATCCTCACTCATCCTCACCACCGAGGCGACGGCCACCCCGCAACGCATCGTCGAATCGGTCACCTCGCTGACCTCCTCCGGCATACTTGCGGAAGGCCAGCGCATGCCCACCGTACGCGATCTCGCCCGACTGCTACGCACCAGTCCGGCCACCGTCTCCAGTGCCTACCATGCCCTCGCCAGGTCCGGCATACTGCGCTCCCGCGGGCGCGCCGGAACATTCGTACTGCGGCAGTCGCGCACGCATCGCTACGATGCCGGCGACTTGCTGGCCGAAGCCCCGGCCACCGCGCCGGACCGACCGATTATCGACCTGTCCAAGGGCACGCCGGACCTTTCGCTGCTGCCGGACATCCGCCCGTTTCTCGGCAAGCTCGGCACGCACAAGGCATTCGTCAATTCATACGACGGGCCGACCATCCTGCCCATGCTGGAACAGATTTTGCGACGCAACTGGCCGTATGAGCCGGAGGCGATGACTATGGCATCCGGCGCGGGCGACGGTTTGGCGCACACCATGAACGCTTTTGTTCAGCCGGGTGATTTTGTGATTACCGAGGCACCGGAATATCCGCTGATTCTCGACATGATCGAGGCACATGGCGCGATGGCGTTCGGCGTGCCGATGGACGGGTTCGGTATGCTGCCCGACGCACTCGACCGTGCGCTGACCATGCTGGAATCGCAGCGTCTGGCGGTGCCGCACGGCGGCCATCAGGTCAGTATGATCCTGCTGCAGCCGCGCGCCCAGAACCCTACCGGGGCCAGCTTCAGCCCGCAACGCATCGACGCTTTGGCGGACGTGCTGCTCGCGCACTACCCGAATGGCGTTGGTATGCCGCTGATTGTGGAAGACGATCACAGTGGCGATGTGGCCAATGCGTATGCGACATCGTTGGCGCAACGATTGCCGCAACACGTGGTGCATATCCGCAGTTTTTCGAAGTCGCACGGGCCGGATCTGCGCTTGGCTGCGCTGTCTGGGCCGGAGGATGCCGTGGAGGCGATTATCGCCCAACGACGCTTGGGATCGGGATGGGTGAGCCGGTTCCTGCAAGAGATTCTGTATGAAATGCTGGCCGACAAAGAGGCGTTCCACACGGTGACCAACGCCCGGCATATCTACGCCACCCGGCAAAAGACGATGCACGCGCTGCTGCTGCGTCAAAGTTTGGACGTGCATACCGGTGACGGACTGAATCTGTGGATTCCGGTGCGCGACGAGCCGGCGGCGCTGCGACTGCTGGCCGAACAGGGCATCCGTGTGGCCGCCGGCAAGCCGTTCCTGCCGAGCCTGCGTATCAGCGCCGACGCCACCGGAGCCGACGCGGGGGCCGGTGCGGGCGTGGACGCGCATGCCAGTCGAGGCATCCGCGTCACCATCGCACAGCAGGGAGCCGTCAACGAACAAGTGGCCGCCGCCCTGGCTCAGGCGGCGGCCGTAACGCCGAAGACTTCGACGAATCACTCGTAATTCTTCATGAACTGCGTTCGTACGCGCGGCGAGGAGCCGCCCCGTCTGTACGGGGTGATCAACGGGCTGCTGCGCATGCGCAACGGGCTGCGCAGGTCGCAGGAGCTCGACGACCTGGTCGACGTGCTGGCCTCCTCCATCGGCGCCCTGACCAATCCGCGTACCAACTGCCCACACCGGAGAAGGTCGCGCAGGAGAAGGCCTCGCTGCTCGAGATCGACGACAGCTTCCAGAAGATCGTCCTCGTACGCGACGTGGTCAAACCCGTCCGCGACGAGCACGGCATCCTCACGATGAGCGTCTACGATTTCCTCCTCGACCCGGACAGCCTGACGATGTGACGCCGTGGATTGGCTACAACGTATTAGACAGTCCGATGAGGGACGAATGACATGAGATTGGAGGCCGACGATGGCCGACCCGAAACATCCCCGCCACTACGACGAGGCGTTCAAACGGCAGATCGTGCAGTTGTACGAGAGCGGCAAGCCATCCCGGAAGATCCGCCGTCGTGGGCCCGACATCCTCAGGACCATCGAGCTGGGCTACTCCAACGCCAGGCTCGAGGCGTCCGACAACAGGATCAAGGTCACCATCCGCATGGCCTACGGCTTCCACCGCGTCACCAACCTCATCGCCCTGATCATGCTCCGATGCAGCGGACTCGACATCCGACTACCACAACCCACAATCTAACCCACAAAAACAGCAGAAGCCTCTCAAGTATCCAACTTTTCGTCCGCACCCCCACAAGGTTCTAATCAGGCATTACAGAAAGCGCGTCACCGGTTCCGAGAGGAGTCGGCGGCGCGCTTCCATAAGGGCACGCAATCCCAAGATCCCACCCACAGATCAATACCGATCAGTACTCGTACGTGATCGCGGGGTCGCCGATGGTCGGCGTCTGATCCAGTTTGAGGTTGGCCGAGCCGGCCGCGGTGGTCACGTCGTATTCGATGGTCACCGTGTCCTGAGGTGCCAGGGAGATGTCGCCCATGTAGGTCATATGGTCCTTGGCCTGCACCTGCGCGAAGGAACTGCCGTTCGACGCCGACACGTTGCTGACCTCGCCTCCGGCCGGCGTGTAGATGACCACGCGGTTCACCGCCACGCCTCCCTTGGCGTTCGCCGTGATGTATTCCGGCAGGGATCCGGCCTCGCCCGGCTGCAGGGTGTTGGTGAACGAATACGTAACGTGGTAGGTGTTGTCGCCGGTCCTCTTCACCGTCGACTTGCGCTGGATGTACCAGTCCATCTTCGAGGCCTGCATCTCGTTGAGGTAGACGCCGGTCACCGGGTTCTTCGCGTCGTTGGTGATCTCTCCGGTGACGCCGGCGCTGCGCAGCACCGCCTGATCCTCCTCGTGGAACGACCAGAAGTACAGGTGCCGCTGCTCGGCCATCCGGAGCATCGTCTTGGCGACGGTCATGAGCTTCTGCGTGTTCATGTCGCTGAACAGGTGGGCGACCGTCTGGGCGGCGGTCTCGCTGAAGTACTGGTCCTGAGCGGAGGGCGTCAGTTCCTTGTAGGCGCCGTTGAGCAGGAATTCGGCGGTGTTCGACCCGTTGAGCACGCGCCCGTCGGACAGGGTCACGTCGCCGGTGGCGTCGATCATCGCCTGCAGCGCGACGGGGTCGAGCGACATCACGCCGTCGGACGATCCGCCGAACGGAGCCGCCTGCCAGAACTTCTGGGCCATGGACGCGACGCGCGGGAAGTCCGGCGTGGACGAAAGATTATGGATGACTTGACCGAAGTACAGTCCGCTGTACAGCGTGCCGTCACCGTCCTGGTTGACGTCATCCAACGCGGCGTTGGAGGGGAACTCGGCATCCGCGTGGAACTCCCCCACCGCGATCTTGCCGTTGTCCGCGCTGAAGGAACCGGCCGAACCGATCAGGCCGCCGGTGCCGCGGATCTCGGAATTCGTCTGGGCCAGCAGCACGTAGTTGCGGGCGCCATTCGCGCCGAGGAAGTTCGGCAGCATGTTGAGCATGCCGCTCAGGTTTTCGGTCACCTGCGCCAGGGCGGCCATCTGCGTCTTGCCGTTCTGCAGCGCGTTGTTCACCACGCCGAGTTTGGCGTCGGGAAGATCCTGGATCGTCCTGGCCTGCGATTGCACGGACTGGTCGACCGTGGCAAGTTGCTGCGCCGCGGCGATGATCGGCTCCATGTTGAGCTGCCCATCGCCACTGGAGAGGCTGGCACCGATCAGTGTGGTGACGACCTTGCCCAGCTGGGGCAGCGTGGTCTGCGCGAAGTCATCGATGGTACCGATGGCGGTGCGCGCCGTCTTCACGTCACCGCCGACCACGGGCATCTTCTCCGCCAGCGTCCACAGACCGCCGCTGACATCCTGCTTGGCGGCGGCCGCCTCCTTCTGGATGTAGCTCACGTCGGACAGCGCCTTGACCATGTCGTCGGTGGAACCGTCCTTGATGACCTTGGCCGCGTTGACGACATTGTTGAGGTGCGCTTTGGCGCTCATCGCCGACTTGTACAGTTTGAATCCGCTGAAGCCGGCCGCCGCGGCGCACACGACCAGCAACAGCAACACGACGAGCAGCGCGTTGCGAACGCGATGGGTTGTCCTGGTGACCGTGCGTGCGTGTGATGGCATGGGCTACTTCCTTACGTTATGACATGTATCGATACTGGCTGGCTGCCCGGTTACGCTTTCGCTGGACGGGTAGCCCGGCGGACGGCACGTAGCAGTGCACGACGTGCACATCGCGTATGATGCCGGGGGTTGTCAGCACGGCTGACTGGGGTGGCCGCGGACCGGATGGAGCACCGGCACCGCCGGCGTCGTACAGGTCCGTGGGGAACGTGATCGGAGGAATGTCCCAGAACGTATCGACGATGTCGTGATTGGCAACGGGAATCGCCGTGCCCGCCGGTTCGGACGGGGCACCGGAACGCCGCTCATCGCCTCCGTGGGCTGCGCATCGCCCGGTTGGGCAGGCCCGGACATCGGAGACTGCACCATCGTGGGCTGATCCGCGACACTGTTATGCGCCGCCGGAGCCGTTGGCGTCGTATTCTTTTCCGGCTGGCCACCCGTTCCCATGAGCTGGCATGCACCTTTCAGCGAGTATTTCTCCTACCGCATGCCAGTCTACCCATGCCCGCGGGATAACCCAAAAAGCCCTGCAAGAATACCGATCTTTGAGACTTCTGCTGTTTTTGTGGGTTAGATTGTGGGTTGTGGTAGCCGGATGTCGAGTCCGCTGCATCGGAGCATGATCAGGGCGATGAGGTCGGTGACGCGGTGGAAGCCGTAGGCCATGCGGATGGTGACCTTGATCCTGTTGCTGAACGCCTCGAGCCTGGCGTTGGAGCAGCCCGGTTCGATGGTGCGTGGGATGTCGGGGCGGCGTCTCCTGATTTTTTTTGGAAAGCTCGACGATCTCGGGGATGCGGCTATGCGAGGCTTGGAACACCCAGCGGTTCAGCTCTCCTTTGGCCCGGTCGGGGGGGAGCCCGAGCAGGGTGTGCAGCGGTTCCTTGAGCCGCCATGAACGGTAGGGCTGGCCCTTGGGGTCCGTTCGTTGCAGGCTTTCGAGGTGCGCTGCCGGCTCCAGCGCGAACGGCCCCACCGAGGCCATCAACGGCAGGCTCGAGACCCTCAGGGGGCATCGCCCTCGGCTTCCGCAACCTCGACAACCACATCACCAGAAGCCTGCTCCACACCGGAGGCTTCAGACAAGCCGTCCAAACCCACCTCTAACCACACGCCATGCACGCCAAAATGCGAAGAGCCGGCAACAAGCCGCAGACCCCGGCCAACCAGTGCAAGGGCGAGCTCTCGCAAACCGGTGTCACAGTGGAGCCGATTGCGGCCGCGCTGCTGTTCATGGCATTTGCCGGAATCACCCTTCTGCTGGTCCGTCGCAAGACCAACCGCTGATTGCTGATTACTGACAACACATAACCAAAGAGCCTCTGCCGGAATCAAACCGGCAGAGGCTCTTTGCGTAGACCGAGAATAATCGCAATCAGTAATTGTTATGGGCGATCCAGTAGTTGTACGCTGCGACGATGCCGCCGTAGCGCTGCTCGCAGTAGCTGATGAACCACTTGAACTGGGTCTTGTAGTTGGTCTGCCAGTCCGCGCCGAAGGAAGCCATCTTGCTACCGGGGTAGGCCTGACCCAAGCCATAAGCACCAGACGTG
>ERZ507026.344-NODE-344-length-22435-cov-4.225871_pt1 | contig 22435 bp, 18 predicted proteins | sample MGYA00512876_ERZ507026 | MGnify/ENA metagenome assembly ERZ507026 | reverse complement strand
CGCCCCGCCGTCGAGGCGGGCGAGCGGCTGGGCTTTCTCCCCGGCGACCTGCAGTCGAAGGTCGACCCGTACCTGCGCCCGCTGTATGACGCGCTGTTCGACATGCTCGGCGCGGAGACGTATCAGAAATATCTCGAGCGCGGCAACATCGAGGTCGCGCCGCTGGCGTACATGCGCGGCCGCACGCTCGACGACAGCTTCATCATCCTCGACGAGGCGCAGAACACCTCCCGCGAGCAGATGAAGATGTTCCTGACGCGCATCGGCTTCGGCTCGCACGTCGTCATCACCGGCGACGTGACGCAGATCGACCTGCCGTCGGACAAGCCGTCCGGCCTCAAGGAGGCCATCCGCATCCTCGACCGCATTGACGACATCGCCATCTGCCGCCTGACGGGCGCGGACGTCGTGCGCCACGCGCTCGTGCAGAAGATCATCGCCGCCTACGAGCAGGATGACAAACAGAAAGAAAAACGCGCCGCGGCCGCAGCCAAAAAGCCCGCCGCGCGCAAGACGACAGTGAGGAAAAAAGCATGACACAGGCGAAGATCACCATCACCCGCACGCGCCGCGGTCTGGGATTTCCGGATACGCAGCGCTATGTTAAGCGCGCGGCTGCCGCTGCGCTCAAGGCCGAGGGCGTGACCGTTCCGTGCGAGCTCGACGTGACGCTCACGGACGATGCCGTCATCCACACCATCAACCGCGAGCAGCGCGACGTGGACCGCGCGACGGACGTGCTGTCGTTTCCCATGAACGAGCTCACGCCCGGCGCGTTCGACCCCGATGCCTGCGAGTGGGACTACGAGACCGACCGCGCCATGCTCGGCGACATGGTCATCTCCATGGAGCGCTGCGCCGAACAGGCCGAGACTTACGGCCACAGCTTCGCGCACGAGGTCAGCTATCTGACCGTGCACTCCGTGCTGCACCTGCTCGGCTACGACCATGTGGACGAGGGCGAGGACAAGCGCCGCATGCGCGCGCGCGAAAAAGAGATCATGCGTCTGCTGGACGTATAAGGAGAAACGAATGATTACCAAAACCGCTATGATCACCATCTGCGGACGGCCGAACGTCGGCAAGTCCACACTCACCAACGCCCTCGTGGGCGAGAAGATCGCCATCGTCTCGAACAAGCCCCAGACGACGCGCAACCGCATCAGCGCCGTCGTCAACCGCGGCGACACGCAGCTGATCCTGATGGACACGCCGGGCTTTCACAAGCCGCGCAACCGCCTGGGCGACTATATGGTGCAGGTCGTGCGCGAGAGCGTGGCGGACGTGGACGGCGTGATGCTCGTCGTCGAGCCCATTGCCTCCATCGGCGAGCAGGAGCACGCGCTCATCGAGCGCATCCGCACATCCAACGCTCCAGCCGTGCTCGTCATCAACAAGATCGACACGGTCGAAAAGCCGGAGCTGCTGGCCGTCATCGCCGCCTATTCCGAGGCGCTGCCGTGGCGCGCGATCGTGCCGGTGTCGGCCCAGAACGGTGACGGGCTTGCCGAACTCTTCGGTGAGCTTGCGCAGCTTGCCGTGCCGGGGCCGCAGCTGTTCCCGGACGATATGATCTCCGACATGCCGGAAAAGCAGATCTGCGCCGAGCTCGTGCGCGAAAAGCTGCTGCTGTGCCTCGATAAGGAGATCCCGCACGGCACGGCCGTCGAGGTCACAAAATTTTCCGAGCGCGATAACGGCATCATCGACATGGACGTGACCATTTACTGCGAAAAAGAGAGCCACAAGGGCATCATCATCGGCAAGCGCGGCGCCATGCTCAAAAAGATCGGCGAGCTCGCGCGGCAGGACATCGAGCGCTTCATGGGCACGAAGGTGTACCTGCAGACGTGGGTCAAGGTCAAGGAAAACTGGCGCGACTCGGCCGCCCAGCTGCGCAATTTTGGCTTTACCGACCAGTGACCCTTTATTACCAGCCATAAATCCACCCCGCTGTGCAGACACTATGCCCAGCGAGGTGGTTCATTGTGCAAGACGATGTTTTCTGGCAGCTGTTCGCGGATACCGGCGATCCGCTCGGCTACCTTTACTACCGCGCCGCGCAAAACGCGCTGGCGCAGACGACCGATGAGTCTGCGGCGGATGCGACCGTCCGCCGCCCGGCCTGATGAGGTACATACGATGTTTCTTACGACCCGAGGTCTCGTCCTGCGCGAGGTGCGCTACAAAGAGGCGGACAAGATCCTCACCGTGCTCACGCAGCACGAGGGGAAGGTGACGGTCCGCGCGCGCGGCGCGCTGCGCAAGGGCAGCCGCATCACGGCGGCGACGCAGCTGCTGACGTATTCGGACATGACGATTTTTGAAAACCGCGGCCGCCGCACGCTCAACGAAGCGTCCACGGTCGAGGAGTTTCTCGGCCTGCGCGCAGACCTTGGCGCGTTCGCGCTCGGAAGCTATTTTGCCGAGCTGCTCGAGACCGTGTCCGCCGAGGAATACCCCGACCCGCCGGTGCTGCAGCTCGGGCTCAACAGCCTGTATGCGCTCAGCCGCGCGCTCTGCCCACCGGAGCAGATCAAGGCCGTGTTTGAGCTGCGGCTCATGTGCCTCGCGGGCTACGAGCCGGACTTGTCCTGCTGCGCGCAGTGCGGCGCAGCGGAGCCGGACGAGCCGTGGTTTTCCCCGCGCGGCGGCGCGGTGTACTGCGCGCACTGCCGGGGCGCAAGTTCATCGGCCGTCACGCCGCTACTGCCGGAGACGCTGGCCGCCATGCGGCACATCGTGAACGCCGACCCCAAGAAAATTTTTTCCTTCACACTCGGTGACGCGGGCCGCAGACAGCTTGCGCACGTGTGCGAGGATTATACGGCGACGCAGCTCGAGCGGGGCTTCGCGTCGCTCGATTACTGGAAGAAGGTGAAAGACTGACATGAAGCACATCCTCATGATCGCTACCGGCGGCACCATCGCGTCCAAGGAGACGGCCGACGGTCTCACGCCGCAGCTCACCTCCGAGGAGCTCCTTGCCGAGGTGCCGGAGCTCGAGCAGCTGTGCCGGATCGACACCGTGCAGCTCATGAACCGCGACAGCACGAACATCAACAGCCGCGACTGGCTGCAGATGGCGGCCTGCGTGCGCGGGCACTATGACGCTTACGACGGCTTTGTCCTCACGCACGGCACGGACACGATGGCCTACACGGCGGCGGCGCTGTCGTACCTGATTCAGAACAACGCCAAGCCCGTCGTCATCACCGGCTCGCAGAAGTCGATCTTCAATCAGGACACCGATGCGCGCGAGAACCTGCGCGACGCCTTTCTCTATGCCTGCGACGACGGTGCCTGCGGCGTGCACATCGTCTTTGACCACAAGGTAATCCTTGGCACCCGCGCGCGCAAGATGCGCACGAAGAGCTACAACGCCTTTTCGAGCATCGACTACCCCGAGACGGCCATCCTGCGCGGCCGGCAGGTCGTGTATTACATCCCAGAGCATGTCATAGGCTTGCCAAAGTTTTACGACCGGCTCGACCCCGGCGTGTTCGTGCTCAAGCTCATCCCCGGCATCGATGCCGGCATTTTTGACTACCTCAAGGCCCATTACCGCGCGCTCGTGATCGAGAGCTTCGGCGTCGGCGGCCTGCCATGCTACGGCGACGAGAGCTTTTTCCACACCGTGCGCGACTGGGTGCAGTCCGGCCGCGTCATCGTCATGACGACGCAGGTGCCGCACGAGGGCAGCGACATGGAAGTGTATCAGGTCGGCCACCGCGCCAAGCGCGAGCTGGGCCTCATCGAGGCTTACAGCATGACGAGCGAGGCCGTGGTCACAAAGCTGATGTGGATCCTCGGCCAGACGGACGATTACGCGGAGATCTGCCGCCTGTTCCGGACGCCGGTGCAGAAGGATCAGATCTACTGAGGAGGAAGCACCATGGATTTTCAGGCAGAATACCGCAGCAAGCTGCGCACGCCCGCCGAGGCGGTGCGCGCGGTGAAAAACGGCGACTGGGTGGACTATACGTCCGCGCTCGGCTTCCCGCCGCTGCTTGATGCGGCGCTCGCCGCCCGGCGCGACGAGCTGCACGATGTGAAGGTGCGCGGCAACCTCTGCGCCGGCCCGGTGCAGATCGTCGAGTGCGACCCGGAGCAGGCGCATTTTCTCTACCACACGTGGCACTGCTCAGCGTATGAGCGCAGGCTGTGTGACCGCGGCCTGTGCTACTATACGCCGATGGTCTTCCGCAACCTCGCGTGGTACTACCGCGAATTTCTGACAGTCAACGTCGCCATGGCGTCCGTCGCGCCGATGGATCGCCACGGGTACTTTAACCTCTCGGCCGCGACCGGCGTGTCCCGCGCCATTCTCGACCGGGCGGACATCGTCATTCTGGAGGTCAATGAGCACCTGCCGCGCCTGCGCGGCGGGTTTGACGAGGTCATTCACATTTCCGATGTGGACATGGTCGTCGAGGGGGCGCACGCGCCGTTCACCGACCTGCCCGCGCACCCGGCGACGGCGGAGGACACCGCCATCGCGAATCTTCTCCTGCCGCACATCTGCGACGGGGCGACCGTCCAGCTCGGCATCGGCGGCATGCCCACCGTGCTCGGCAAGCTGCTGGCCCGGTCCGGCCTGCACGACCTCGGTATGCACACGGAGCTGTGCTCGGACGCCTACCTCGACCTGTACGAGGCCGGCGTGCTCACGAACCGCCGCTGCACGCTCCACTGCGGGCAGGGCATGCTCGGCATTGCGCTCGGGTCGAAGCGGCTGTATGACTGGCTGGACGACAATCCAGGCATCATTGCGGCGCCGCTGTCGTATGTCAATGCGCCGGAGGTCATCGCGCAGCTCGACAACATGGTGTCCATCAACAGCTGCATCGCGGCCGATCTCTACGGGCAGGTCGCATCCGAAAGCTCCGGCCTGCGCCAGATCAGCGGCACGGGCGGCCAGCTCGATTTTCTCACGGGCGCGGCGATGGCCCGCGGCGGCAAGGCGTTTATTTGCATGACGTCCACGTTCACGGACAAGCAGGGCACGCGCCGCTCGCGCATCCTGCCGCACTTCGGCGGCGACATCGTCACGTCCCCGCGCTCGCAGGCGTATTACCTCGCGACGGAGTACGGCGTGGTCAACCTCGCCGGGCGCAGCACGTGGGAGCGCGCCGAGGGGCTCGTGTCCATTGCGCACCCGGACTTTCGCGAGCAGCTCATTGCGGCTGCCGAGTCGCAGAAGATCTGGCGGCGGAGCGCCAGGCGCTAAGCGCGCGCTAAAATCCGGCGCCGGATACAGATTTCACTTGTTTTCCCGCGCGCCATCGCATACAATGGAGACCGATAAGGGAGTAATTGGCGCGAACCTTCGCGCGGCCCAGCCAACAACCGATCCGTAGGATCTGGCCCGGTCTGAAATGATGAGACTTATCTGCCGAGAGGCAGATAAGTCTTTTTTTCATTTCCGGGAAAACTATATCGGACACTTGAAGGAGGACGAAACCGTGGACTACTACCGGCAGCCGCCATCGGACACCCTGCACGCACTCGACAGCACGCCCGACGGCCTCACACCAGAGCAGGCCGCCGCGCGCCTTGCGCGCGACGGGCGCAATGTGCTCACCGAACCGCCGAAACCATCGCTCGTGAAGCGCTTTTTCCAGCAGCTGGCCGACCCAATGATCCTCGTGCTGCTTGCGGCGGCGCTGATCTCGGCCATCACGAGCGCGTATGCGCACGAGAGCTTTGCCGATGTCATCATCATTCTCATCGTCGTCATCATCAACGCGGTGCTCGGCGTGTACCAGGAGAGCAAGGCCGAGCAGGCCATCGCCGCCCTGAAGGAACTGAGCGCCGCGCACAGCCGCGTCCTGCGCGGCGGGAAGCTCGTCACCGTCCCCAGCGAGGAACTGGTCGCGGGCGATGTGCTCGTGCTTGAGGCGGGCGACGCCGTTCCGGCTGATGCGCGCGTGCTCGAGAGCGCGAGCCTGCGCGCCGAGGAGGCCGCCCTGACCGGCGAGAGCGTGCCGGTGACAAAATCGCCCGACGCGCTCACGGCCGCCGGTGACATCGGTCTCGGCGACCGCAGCAACATGCTCTATCTCGGCAGCAGCATCGTCTACGGACGCGGCCGCGCCGTCGTCACAGAGACCGGCATGCAGACGCAGATGGGCCACATCGCCGACGCGCTCACGCAGACAAAGGAGAATAAGACGCCCCTGCAGCTGCGCCTGTCGCAGCTGAGCCGCATCCTGACGTGGCTCGTGCTGGGCATCTGCGTGGTGGTGTTCGCGGTCGGCGTGCTGCGCGCCGGGACCATCAACGGCCGCGTCGTGCTCGACACATTCCTCATCGCTGTCAGCCTCGCGGTCGCGGCGATCCCGGAGGGGCTGGCCGCGGTCGTGACGATCGTGCTGTCGATCGGCGTGACGAACATGAGCCGCCGCAGCGCGGTCATCCGCCGGCTCACGGCCGTGGAGACGCTCGGCTGTGCGCAGGTCATCTGTTCGGATAAGACCGGCACGCTCACGCAAAACCGCATGACCGTGACCGAGTGCGCGGGCCGTGACGAGCACCTGCTCGCCACGGCCATGGCTCTGTGTGTCGACGCGGTGTACGACCCGGACACGGACACCGTGACCGGCGAGCCGACCGAGGCTGCGCTCGTGCGCTGGGCGGTCGCACAGGGGCTGTCGCCAAGCGTGCTGCGCGCGCAGTATCCGCGCGTGGCCGAGGCACCGTTTGACAGCGAGCGCAAGATGATGAGCACGCTGCACACGGATGTCAGCTCCGTCGTGCAGTACACCAAGGGCGCGCCCGACGTGCTGCTGCCGCTGTGCGACCGCATCTGGATCGACGGCCGCGCTGAGCCCATGACGGACGCGCACCGCGCCGAGATCGCGGCGCGCAACCGCGACATGACGGGCCGGGCCCTGCGCGTGCTGGCGGCGGGCATGCGCACGTATGACGCGCTGCCGGGCGACACGTCCCCCGCAGCGCTCGAGCAGCACCTGTGCTTTCTCGGTCTGGCTGGCATGATCGACCCGGTGCGTCCTGAGGTCGTGGACGCCATCCGCGCCTGCCGCAGCGCCGGCATCCGCCCGATCATGATCACCGGCGATCACGTGGACACCGCCACCGCAATCGCCAAAGAGCTCGGTCTGCTCGCCACCGGCGACGAGGCCGTCACCGGCACGGAGCTGAGCGCCATGGACGATGACACGTTCCGCCGCCGTCTGCAGCACATCAGCGTCTATGCCCGCGTGCAGCCGGAGCACAAGACCCGCATCGTCAAGGCCTGGCGGGATGCCGGCTTCGTCACCGCCATGACCGGCGACGGCGTCAATGACGCGCCGAGCATCCGCGCGGCGGACATCGGCATCGGCATGGGCATCACCGGCACGGACGTGACAAAAAACGTGGCTGACATGGTGCTCGCCGATGATAACTTTGCCACCATTGTCGGCGCGGTTGAAGAGGGCCGCCGCATTTACGACAATATCCAGCGCGCGATCAAGTTCCTGCTCGGCTCGAACATGAGCGAGGTGCTGAGCATTTTCACCGCGACGATGCTCGGTTTCATGATCCTTGAGCCTGTGCACCTGCTGTGGATCAATCTCCTGACCGACTGCTTTCCGGCGCTCGCGCTCGGCATGGAGCGCGCGGAGCCGGATGTCATGTCCCGCCCGCCGCGCAGCGCACGCGAGAGCATTTTCGCCCACGGCGTCGGCTTCGACTGCGTGTATCAGGGCGTCATGTGTGCGATCCTGACGCTGGCGGCGTTTTTCATCGGCCATTACATGGAGTACGGCGTCTGGACGCTCACGAACTCGCCCGACGGCACGACCATGGCGTTTCTGACCTTGAGCATGGCGGAAATTTTCCACAGCTTCAATATGCGCGCGCACCGGGCAAGTATCTTCACGATCTGCACACCCAACTGGACGCTCGTCGGCGCGGCCGCAGCGAGTCTTGCGCTCACGACGCTGTGCATTTACGTGCCGTTTCTGGCCGATGCGTTTGATTTCACGGCCATCTCCGCCGCCGAGTACGCCGTGGCCATGGGGCTCGCGGTCTTGGTCATCCCGGTCGTGGAGCTCGTCAAATGTGTGCAGCGCGCGGTGGAAAAACGCGCGGCGCACGCATGATTTCCGGCGCATTGGTGCACACTAACCCTGATTCCAACGAGAGGAGATGGGTGCTGTGCGCCAGGTGCTGCCGGTTCCCCAGCGCGTGATGGCCGTCGTGCTGTCGGTGCTGTTCGTGTTCTGTCCGTTCGCGGCCTATGCCGCCGGGGAGACCGACGCCGCGGCCGATCCCGTGCTGCTGCCGATCATCATGTATCATGAGGTGAAGCCCGATAAACCCGGCAAGGACGCCATCCAGCCGTGGGAGTTCGAGGCAGACCTCAAATGGCTGGCCGACAACGGCTACACGACGATCGTCATGGCCGACCTCATCGCCTATGTCCGCGACGGCACGCCGCTGCCGGAAAAGCCCATCATCCTCAGCTTTGACGACGGATACTATAATAATTACGTCTATGTCCTGCCGCTGCTGCAGCAGTATTCGGCGCGCATCGTCCTCTCGCTCCTCGGGCGCAACACGGACGATTTCACCGAGTGGCCAAGTGAGAGCATCGACTACGCGCACGTCACGTGGGATCAGCTCAACGAAATGCTCGATACCGGCCTCGTTGAGGTGCAGAACCACTCGTATAATCTGCACGCTTACACATCCGAGCGGCACGGCTGCATGCAGAACCGGGGCGAGTCGGACGCGGCCTACGCGGAACTTCTCCGTGCAGACCTCCAGCGCCTGCAGGATGAGCTCGCGGAGCACACCGGCCGCACACCGGAGACCTTTGCCTATCCCTACGGCAAGTACGGCGACCTGACGGACACCGTCCTGCGCGACATGGGCTTTCAGGCGACGCTGACGTGCGACTGGGGCGTGAACCACATCACGCGCGATCCGGCCTGCCTTTATCGGCTCGGGCGTATCTGCCGGTCGCACAATCAGTCGCTGCAGTCCGTGCTCCGGCGCGCGCTGAAGGCGACGGCGTGAGCGGATGAAAACAGAAGACAGAAAGGGCACGCATCTTACGGATGCGTGCTTTTTCGTGCTTTGCACGCACCATGCGCCTTGGGCATACACTGAGGAGAAAGCGATTTGGCGCAAGCAAAGGGGGAGACGCCATGAAAATCGAGCTGCGCCGGGCCGCCATGACCTATCAGGCGCCGGACGGGGAAGTGGCGGCGCTGCGGGATGTGACCTTCGGCGTGACCGACGGGGAGTTTGTGAGCATCGTCGGGCCGTCCGGCTGCGGAAAGTCCACGCTGCTGGCGCTCATCGCCGGCATCGAGCATCCGTCGGGCGGGGAGGTGCTCGTCGACGGGGAGCCCGTGCGCGCCCCGACGGGCAAGGCGGGGCTCATGCCCCAGCGCGACCAGCTCTTTGACTGGCGCACCATCTGGGGCAACGTGACGCTCGGGCTGGAGGTCCGGCACGAGAACACGCCCGCACGCCGCGACAGCGTGCATGATCTGCTGGAGCAGTATCAGCTCTCCGGCTTTGCGCGCAAGCTGCCAAACCAGCTCTCCGGCGGCATGCGCCAGCGCTGTGCGCTCATCCGCACGCTGGCCACATCGCCGGATGTGCTGCTGCTCGACGAACCGTTTTCCGCGCTGGATTATCAGACGCGGCTGGCCGTTTCGGGCGATATTTCGCAGATCATCCGCCGCGAGCATAAGACGGCCCTGCTCGTCACGCACGATATTTCCGAGGCCATCAGCCTCTCGGACCGCATCGTCGTCCTGTCGCACCGGCCCGCGACCGTCAAGGCCATCCACGACCTCGGCGCGCTGCGCACCGTGCCGCCGCTCGAGCGGCGCAGCCGGCCGGAATTTCAGGCGCTGTTCAATCAAATATGGGAGGAGCTGGATGTCAATGTCTGAACGATCGCCCTCCCCGCAGCGCGCGGCCTATCTGCGCGCGCAGCGCCGCCGCCGTCGGCTCGTGCTGGCGCTGCAGATTCTGCTTCTGGCCGCATTTCTCGGCTGGTGGGAGCTCTCGGCCCGGCTCGGCTGGGTGGACGCCTTCATCGTCAGCAGCCCGTCGCGCGTGGTGCACACGCTCGTGGGCCTGCAGGCTTCCGGGGAGCTGTGGCTGCACATCGGCACGTCGTGCCTGGAGGTCGTGGTCGGCTTCGTGCTCGGGACGCTCTTCGGCACGCTCATCGCCATCGGCCTGTGGTGGAGCGAGCTGCTCTCGCGCGTGCTCGACCCGTATCTGGTCGTGCTCAACGCGCTGCCGAAAACGGCGCTCGGCCCGGTGTTCATCGTCTGGATCGGCGCGGGTACCGAGTCGATCATCGCCATGACGATCGCGATCTCGATCTTTGTCACGATCCTGAATATGCATGTCGGCTTCCTGTCCACGGACCGGGAGAAGATCCGCCTGATGCAGACGCTCGGCGCGACCCGGCATCAGATCCTGTGGCGGCTGGTCATCCCGGCCAACTACGCCACGCTCTTCAATACGCTGCGCGTGAACGTCGGCCTGTCGTGGGTCGGCGTGATCATGGGCGAATTTCTGGTCTCCAAAGCCGGCCTCGGCTATCTGATCGTTTACGGGTCGCAGGTGTTCAACATGGATCTCGTGATGGCGACCGTCCTCGTGCTTGCGGTGGCGGCCGTCGTGATGTATCAGCTTGTGCTGTGGCTGGAGAAATTTTTCAAAAATCGGTTGGGAGTGACGCAATGAAACGGTTTCTTAGTGGGGTTCTGGCGGCGCTGATGCTGGTGGTTTTGTGCGCCTGCGGTAAGCAGGAGACGGCCACCGTCCGCCTGAGCGAAGTGACACATTCGGTGTTCTACGCGCCGCAGTACGTGGCGCTGGAGCAGGGCTTTTTCGCCGATGAGGGGCTCAATATCGAGCTGACCAACGGCGGCGGCGCCGACAAGGTCATGACGGCGGTGCTCACCGGGCAGGCGGATATCGGTCTCGCCGGGCCGGAGGCGTGCATCTATGTCTACAATCAGGGCAAGGACGATCATCCGGTCGTGTTCGGCCAGCTCACGAAGCGCGACGGGTCGTTCCTCGTCGGGCGTGAGGATGTGCCCTTCAGCTGGGAGCTGCTGCGCGGCAGGACCGTCATCGGCGGCCGCGCGGGCGGCGTGCCGGAGATGACGCTCGAATACGTCATGCGGCAAAACGGCGTCGTCCCCGGCACGGATGCCGCCGTGGACACGACCGTGCAGTTCAACATGATGGCCGGGGCCTTCACCGGCGGCAACGGCGACTTTGTCACGCTCTTCGAGCCGACGGCCACCGAGGTCGCGCAGGCGGGCAAGGGCTACATCCTTGCGTCCATCGGCCAGGAGAGCGGCGAGATCCCGTACACGGCCTACTTCGCCTCGCAGGCGTACATAAACGACCATGCGGACATCGTGCAGCGCTTTACCAACGCCATTGCCCGCGCGCAGAAATGGATCGCGGAGCACGACGCGGCGGAGACTGCCGAGATCATTGCCCCGCAGTTCCCGGACACGAGCGTGCCCGTGCTCACGCAGGTCGTGCAGCGCTACAAGGATATCGACGCCTGGAACACCACGCCGGTCATGACGCAGCCGTCCCTTGAGCGGCTCGAGACCGTCATGGAGACGGCCGGCGTGCTCGATCACGCCGACTGGGTGGACTTTGACCGCCTCGTCGACAACAGCTATGCCCATAACGCCTCCTGACAGGCGCAAAAATCCCCCGGCAGCAGCCGGGGGATTCGTGCGTTTTTCAAAAGAGGGGGGGGTGCTTAGAAGCTCGCAACGACAGCGCCGTTGTAGGTGTCGGCGATGTACTGCTTCACGGCGTCGGTCTTGAGGGCCTTGAGCAGGGCCTGGGTCTTCGGGCTGTTCTCGTCGCCGGCGCGCACGGCAATGATGTTGGCGTAGGTCTGGGCGGCAGCGCCATTGGCGTCCTCGGAGGCGAGCGCGTCGCTGATCTTCAGGCCGGCGGCCAGGGCGTAGTTGCCGTTGATGACGGCGATGGTGCCGGCAGCGGCGTTCTTGAGCTGGGCCGGGACGGTGTCGGCCTGCACGGTGACGATGTTGTAGCCGCCGTCGTCGACGATGTCGAGCGTGCTCACGCCCTTGGCGGCGTCCGCGTCATCGGGGAGCTTGATCAGGCCCTCCTGCTGGAGCAGGAACAGGGCGCGGGTCTCGTTGCTGTCGTCGGCCGGGATGATGATGGTCGCGCCCTTGGCGAGGTCCTTCAGGTCGGTGACGCCGTTGCCGTAGATGCCGAACGGCTCATAGTGGATGGTGCCGACGGAGACGAGGTTGGTACCATTCTTGGCGTTGAAGCTGTCGAGGTAGGGCTTATGCTGGAAGTAGTTTGCGTCGAGCGTGCCGTCGGCCAGAGCCTGGTTCGGCAGGACATAGTCGTCATAGGTGACGATCTTGAGCTCGTAGCCTTCGTCGGCGAGGGCCTGCTTGATCTGCTCGAGGATCTCGGCGTGCGGGGTGGCGCTGGCGCCGACGGTGATGACTTTGTCATCGGCAGAGGCGGGGTTCTTGTCGTCGGTGGTCTTGCTGCCGCAGGCACTCAGTGCGACGAGCGAGAACGTCAGCACGAGGGCGAGGATGAGGGACGTGATCTTTTTCATGGTCGTTTCTCCTTTATATTTTTGTTTTTAGAATTTGAGTGGTTTCGGATGATAGGATGTGCAGTTTACCAGCGGCACATTCGTCCGCGACGGATGTTCACGCGCAGCAGCGCGGGATAGTGTAAACGCATGGGCTGCCTCCTGTCAGGTGCGGGAGCGCCGGTCGGTGCGGCGGGCGATGTACATGCCGAACTCCTGCAGGATCTGCACGATGATGATCGTCAGCGCCACGCACAGCCAGACGATCTGATCGTCGTACTTCTGGTAGCCGTAAGTGATGGCAATCTGGCCGAGGCCGCCGCCGCCGATCGTGCCGGCCATGGCGGAGTAGCCGAGGATGGTCACGGTGGAGATGACGGCACCGGTGATGAGCGCGGGCTTGGCCTCCGGGATGATGACCTTCCAGATGATGCGGAACGTGGACGCGCCCATGGACAGCGCGGCCTCGATGACGCCGGCGTCCACTTCCTTGGCGGCGGATTCGACCATGCGCGCCACATACGGGGCGGCGGCGATGACGAGCGTCACGATCACGGCGCGGTTGCCGAGGCTGGTGCCGACGACGAACTTTGCCACCGGCAGCATGGCAACCATGAGAATGATGAACGGGATGCTGCGCAGGGCGTTGACGATGATGCCGAGCGTGCGGTTGAGCCAGCCGATGGGGTGTATGCCGTCGCGGTCGGTCATGCGCAGGATGAGGCCGACCGGCAGGCCGATGAGATAGGCAAAGAACGTGGAGATGAGCGTCATGTAAATGGTCTCCCAGATACCGAGCTGCAAAATGCCGTTTTGCCAGAGCTTGATGAGCAGATCAGACATGACTTCAATCCTCCTGTAGATAAGAGATGTGGTTGTGATCGAGCCAGCGCAGCACATCGTGGAACTGCTGCGGATCGTCGGGCAGGTCGATGACCATGTGGCCATAGATGCTGCCCTCGACGATGCGGGTGTCGGCGAAGAGAATGTTCACCGGCACGTGGCACTCGAGCGTGATGCGCGAGATGACCGGCTCGTTGGAGCAGCTGCCGTCGAAGACGAGGCGCAGACGCTTGCCCGTGCACGGCGGGAGATTTTCGGCCGGGCTCTTCGGAAGGATGAGCGCCTTGGCGATGTCGGACTTCGGGTGTGTGAACACATCGCTGACGTTGCCGATCTCGGCGATGCAGCTCTGGTCGATGACGGCCACGCGCTGGCAGATCTGCTCGATGACGCGCATCTCGTGCGTGATGACGACGATCGTCACGCCGAGCGTCTGGTTGATCTCCTTGAGCAGGTGTAGAATCGACTGCGTGGTGTTCGGGTCGAGGGCGCTGGTGGCCTCATCGCACAGGAGGTATTTCGGCCGCGTGGCGAGGGCGCGGGCGATGGCCACGCGCTGCTTCTGGCCGCCGGAAAGCTGCGAGGGATACGCTTTCGCGCGGTCGGACAGTCCAACGAGTTCGAGCAGCTCGGCGGCGCGGGCCTGTGCCTCGTCGCGCTTGACGCCGGCGATCTCGAGCGGGAAGCAGATGTTGCGCAGCACCGTGCGCTGCTCGAGCAGGTTGAAGCTCTGGAAGATCATGCCGATGTCCTGCCGGGCCTTGAGCAGGTCGCGGCGGCTGAGCTGCGTCATGTCGCGCCCGTCGATGCGCACCGTGCCGGAGGTCGGCCGCTCGAGGAGGTTGATACAGCGCACGAGCGTGCTCTTGCCGGCGCCGCTCAGGCCGATGATGCCGAAGATCTCGCCGTCCTCGATGCGGAGGTTGACGTCCCGCAGTGCGTGGATGTCGCCGCCCGGTGAGGGGTAAGTCTTGTTGAGATGTTCGATTTCGATCATGGTGGATTCTCCCTCACAGAATGAATTTTTCGGAACAAAAAAGCAGAGGCCGGAAGACTCGTTGTCTTCCGGCCTCTGCGGATACGGCTTGGAATTTGGATCAGCCGTTATTAGAAGCGAACACAAGACGAGTCATATTTCTGAGCACGACGAGACATGCACATGCAGCCGGGCATGTACATCATCATAGCCATCATCATGTTGTTCGTCTGAGCAAACTTCATAATACGACGCGTCTCCTTTCGTTAAAAATCACGGTTTCCTGTGGAAACGAGCGCAGTATAACGCAGTTTTCCGCGCTTGTCAACCCCAGAATCCACAAAAGCAGTATGAAATACGCATTAGAAAAATTGAATGCATCGATTCTAAAATTCGATGGTTTGCGGCGCGACATCCGGGTCGTGGCTGCACAGGGACGCCACGCAGGCACCGTCGCGGCTCATCCCGCCGATCCAGTCGAGCGCCTTTTTGGCGCGCACGCTGTTTTCGCAGATGCCGGGCACGGTACCCTCCGCCCACGAGCGCGGGCTTGCCGCACCGTCGGCATTGAGCAGCACGTACCGGTCACCATTGCGGATGAGCGTTGCGAACATGCCCTCCGTGTGCCCGGCGACGTGCACGAGATGCACCGAGTCGTCCCCGAACAGGTCGTATGAGCGGCTCTCCGGCCCGATGTGGTTCACGCGGTACCAGAACCGTTCCGGCGGCTCGTCCATCCACAGCCTGCGGGAGGTGTAGCGCAGGTTCACGCGGCACGACCAGAAGTACTCCTCCTCCGCCACCAGCAGACGCTTTGCGCCCCGCACCTCGCTGATACCCGCAATGTGGTCCGGATCGAGGTGGGAAAAGAGCACATAGTCCAGATCCTGCGGCCGGATGCCGCGCGCGGCCAGCTGCTCGCCGATCGACTGCCCCGGCTCCACGACGCTGTGCACGAGCGTGTACCACCCACGGCCGAACATGCGCAGCTGCGCGGCGCGGTCCTCGATGCCGGTCGGGCTCACAGTGCGCGGCAGCCCGGCGTCCACCAGAAACAATCCCTTTGGGTGCTCCACCAGATACGCCGACACCGGCAGCCAGATGCGCGCGCCGCTCTTGAGCCGCCGCGCGTCCGCTTTTGCCGGCCAGCGCCACTGGGCGCTCGCCGGCAGGTTCGGCGCCACGCCGATCTTTCCACAGTGCAGAACATGGATCCGGATCTGAGCCATTGCCGTTTCCTCCTCGAGAATCTGCGCGATATTGACCAAATGGTTATGAAAAAAGCATAGCACCGCCTGTTGAAAATGTCAAGACAGGCAGGCGAAATTGACCGGAATTTTGCAATCTTCAACAATGTGTTGCCCATTTGCATATTGAATTGTATGTGTGAGATGTGCTACAATAGATTGCGTATCTATTCACAAACCAGGGAATGAAAACAAAATATTTAAAGGGGAAGAAAGGAGCCTGAAAATGGCAAGAGAACTGATCCTGAAACTTGGCAAGAAGATCACCGACCGTGTGGATGTCAAGCTCGGCATGACGAAGCTCGACGAGGATTCGCCCGAGTATTACGGCCTGGCCAGCGTCGTCACCGACGAGATGGCGGAGCTTGCGCTCGCGATGAAGGTCCGTGTCCCGACCACCCCGGCGGAGATGAGCAAAAAGACGGGCAAGGATCCGGTCTACATCGAGCAGCTGTTTGACCAGATGTCCATGATCGGTCTGCTCGAGTACAACTGGGAGAACGCCGACCATCACAAGCAGTGGACGCTGCCGATCTTCGTGCCCGGTTCTGCGGAGCTGATGAACATGAACCTCCAGCAGGTGGAGACGCACCCGGAGATCGCGCAGTTTTTCGAGCGCATGGCGTTCCTGCCGCTGACGAAGATCACCTGCATGGTGCCTCCCGGAGGCGCCGGCGTCGGCATGCACGTCATCCCGGTCGAGAAGGCCATTCCGGCCACGAACGAGTCGGTCGATGTCGAGCACATCTCCCACTGGCTGAAGAAGTATGAGGGGCACATCGGCGTTGGCTACTGCTCCTGCCGCAACGCCATGCGCATTCAGGGCGAGGGCTGCGGCGAGCTGCAGGATGAGATGTGCATTGCCGTCGGCCAGTTTGCCGACTACTGCCTTGAGACCGGCAAGGGCCGCAGCATCACCTATGAAGAGGCGCTCGAAATCCTTCAGCGCGCCGAGGACAACGGCTATGTCCACCAGATCACGAACATCGACGGTGAGAACAAGATCTTCGCCATCTGCAACTGCGCGCTCGGCTCCTGCTTCGCGCTGAGAACGAGCCAGCTGTTCAACACGCCCAATATGTCCGCCTCCGCTTACCGCGCCCATGTCGACGCTGAGAAGTGCGTCGCCTGCGGCAAGTGCGCCGAGGTCTGCCCGGCCGGCGCCGCCAAGCTCGGCCAGAAGCTGTGCACCAAGACCGGCCCGGTGACGTATCCGAAGCAGCCGCTGCCGGACGATAACCACTGGGGCGAGCATATGTGGAGCCCGAACTATAAGGACGACAACCAGAAGCAGTGCCACGAGTCCGGCACCGCCCCCTGCAAGACCGCCTGCCCGGCGCACATTGCCGTGCAGGGCTACATCAATCTGGCCGCGCAGGGCCGCTATCTGGATGCGCTCAAGCTCATCAAGCAGGATAACCCGTTCCCGGCCGTCTGCGGCAGCATCTGCAACCGCCGCTGCGAGGAAGCCTGCACCCGCGGCGATGTCGACCGCGCCGTCGCCATCGACGAGATCAAAAAGTTTGTCGCCGAGCAGGAGCTCCAGGCCGACAAGCGCTACATCCCGAAAGTCATCACCCACCGCGGCATCGCCGATCCGTACCCGGAGAAGATCGCCATCATCGGCGCCGGCCCGGCCGGCCTGTCGTGCGCCTACTATCTGGCGAACATGGGCTATGAAAACGTCACCGTGTTTGATAAAAACGAAGTGCCCGGCGGCATGCTGACCCTCGGCATCCCGAGCTTCCGCCTCGAGAAGGACGTTGTCAACGCGGAGATCGACGTGCTCAAGGAGCTCGGCGTGGAGTTCCGCTTCGGCATTGAGGTCGGCAAGAACATGACGCTCGACGCGCTGCGCGCGGACGGCTACAAGGCGATCTACCTCGCCGTCGGCGCCTCCAAGGGCACGCCGGCCGGCTGCCCGGGCGACGATCTGAAGGGTGTGTTCACCGGCGTCGAGTTCCTGCGCGCCGTGAACCTCGGCAAGCGCCCGGCCATCGGCAAGCAGGTCGCCGTCATCGGCGGCGGCAATGTCGCCATCGACGTCGCGCGCGCCGCCGTGCGCCGCGGTGCGGACGTGACGCTGCTCTACCGCCGCGGCCGCGAGGAGATGCCCGCAGCGGACGAAGAAGTTGCCGAGGCCGAGGCCGAAGGCGTGAAGTTCCGCTTCCTGTGCGCCCCGGTCGAGATCCTGGGCGAAAAGGGCAAGGCCACGGCCATCAAGGTCGAGACCATGACCCTCGGCGAGCCCGACGAGAAGGGCCGCCGCAAGCCCGTCGGCACGGGCGAATTCGAGACGCTCGCGGTCGATTCCGTCATCGGCGCCATCGGCCAGACGGTCGACTGGGGCACGCTCGATACCGGCGCGCTCACGACGACGAAAAAGGGCACCGCCGAGGCCGACGCGCTGACCTATCAGACCGCGCAGCCGGACATCTTCGTCGGCGGCGACTGCTACACCGGCCCGAAGTTTGCCATCGACGCCATCGCCGCCGGCAAGGAGGCCGCCATCAGCCTGCACCGCTACGTGCACCCCGGCCAGACGCTCACTGCCGGCCGCGACCGCAGAGTGTACAAGGCGCTCGATAAGGACCACGTGCTCATCGAGACGGCCGGTTTCGATAAGGATCACCGCCAGACGCCGGGCTACAATGCCGCCAAAGCCAAGACGTTCTCCGACGCGCGCGTCACGTTCACGGAGGAGCAGGTGCGCAAAGAGTGCGCCCGCTGCCTCGGCTGCGGCGCCACGAAGGTGGACAGCTACCTGTGCATCGGCTGCGGCCTGTGCACCACGAAGTGCAAGTTCGACGCCATCCACCTCAAGAAGGTGCGCGACTGGCACGCAGGCTCGTATGAGACCATGCCGATCAAGGTCGCCGAGGGCGTCGTCAAGCGCGCGGGCAGCATCGTGAAAAAGGCGGTCAGCAAGTAATGCACGAGCTGGCACTGTGCGACGCGATGCTCAAAATGGTGCGCGACATCTCCCGCGAGCAGGCGCTCGAGGGCGTGCGCAGCATCACGGTCCGCGTCGGGACGCTCTCGGGCGTTGTCCCGCGCTTTCTCACCGACTGCTGGGTCGCCGTGACCGACGGCACGGAGTATGACGGCGTGCCCCTGCGCGTCGAGACGGAGGCGGGCCGCGCCCGCTGTCTCGACTGCGGGGCGGAGTTCGTCGCCGACGTCGAGGATCTCTCCTGCCCGGACTGCGGCGGGAAAAAGCTCATGCCCCTCTCCGGCCGCGACATGACCATTCAGGAGATCGAGGCGTACTGACCCCATACGCAGCAGGCCCCCGCGGGTGCGGGGGCCTGTTTTTTGCAGCAAAACGCCCCCGGAAGCAGATCGCTCCCGGGGGTGTCGTTTGTTCAAAATCGAGATCAGAAGTCCGCGTTGCCGACCGTGCGCGGGTGCAGCTCCACGTCGCGGATGTTGCTCACGCCGGTCAGGTACATGACCATGCGCTCAAAGCCGAGACCGAAGCCGGCGTGGCGGCAGCTGCCGTAGCGCCGCAGGTCGAGGTACCACCAGTAGTCTTCCTCGCGCAGGCCAAGCTCCTGCATGCGCTTGGTGAGCAGGTCGAGCCGCTCCTCGCGCTGGCTGCCGCCGATGATCTCACCGATGCCCGGCACGAGGCAGTCCGCCGCGGCGACGGTCTTGCCGTCGTCGTTCATGCGCATGTAAAACGCCTTGATCTCCTTCGGATAATCCGTGACGAACACGGGCTTGTTGAACACCTGCTCGGTCAGGTAGCGCTCGTGCTCCGTCTGCAGGTCGATGCCCCACTCGACGGGGTAGTCGAACTTGTGGCCGGACTCTTTGAGCAGCTTCACGGCGTCGGTATACGTGATGCGGCCGAAGTCATTGTCCACCACGTTGTGCAGGCGCTCGAGCAGGCCCTTGTCCACGAAGGAATTGAAGAACTCCATCTCCTGCGGGCACTTTTCGAGCACGGTGTTGATGATGAACTTCACCATCGCCTCCATGCACTCGAGATCGTCGTCGAGGTCGGCAAACGCCATCTCCGGCTCGATCATCCAGAACTCGGCGGCGTGGCGCTGGGTGTTGGAGTTCTCGGCGCGGAACGTGGGGCCGAAGGTGTACACGTCGCCAAAGGCGAGCGCGAAGTTTTCGGCGTTGAGCTGGCCGGACACGGTCAGGTTCGTGCTCTTGCCGAAGAAGTCCTTGGAGAAATCGACCTTGCCGTCGGCCGTGCGCGGGATATTGTCGAGGTCGAGCGTCGTGACACGGAACATCTCACCCGCGCCCTCGCAGTCGGAGCCCGTGATGATCGGGGTCTGGACGTAGACAAAGCCGCGGTCCTGGAAGAACGTGTGCACCGCCTGCGCGGCCACGCTGCGGACGCGGAACGTCGCACTGAAGAGGTTCGTGCGCGGGCGCAGGTGCTGGATCGTGCGCAGGAACTCCACGCTGTGGCGCTTTTTCTGCAGCGGATAGTCCGGCGCGGACACGCCCTCGACCGTGACGCTGTCGGCCTTGAGTTCAAACGGCTGCTTGGCGTCCGGCGTGAGCACGAGCTCGCCGTGCACGATGAACGCCGCGCCGACGTTCTGGCGGGCGATCTCGTCGTAATTTTCGAGCTTGCCGCGCTCGAGCACGACCTGCAGGCTCTTGAAGCAGCTGCCGTCGTTGAGCTCGATAAAGCCGAAATTCTTCATGTCGCGGATCGTGCGCGCCCAGCCGCAGACGGTCAGGGTCTGGCCGCCGAAGGTCTCCGGGGATGCGTAGATGCCGGCGATGTGCTGTCTTTTCATATCATCAGCCTCGTTTCCGATGGATTTTTCAAAATAACTTCTTTATTATACGCACAATGCGCGTTTTTTTCAACCGGTTCTTGCGCGCGTAAACGCAAAGCCGGCGGATTTTCCGCCGGTTTTGCGTATCTTTTCCGCCATTAAGCGATGATATGGATCGCCGCGTGGTTGTTGCGCAGCGTCACGTCCGTCGTCACGCCGCCGGCCTCGCCGTCGCGCGTCCAGGCCACGGGCTCGTCAAACGTGAAGCGCAGCGTCTTGGACTGCACGAGGATGACGTTCTCATTGTCATAGTTCTGGTTGAGCACGCCCGAGATGATGCGGCTCAGGTCGCCGAACTGCTGCGGGCGGCGGATGAGCAGCGTCTCAAACAGGCCGTCGCCCAGGCTCACGAGGTCCTTGCGCAGGCGCACCATGCCGGCCACGGAGGTCGAGTTCGACACGCCGCCGAAGATGAAGTCGCCGTCGACCGTGCCGCCGTCATACTCCACGTGCGCGCAGTAATGGTCGATGCTGTTGAGCCGGCCCATCGCCTCAAGCACATAGGCCAGGTGGCCGAGCGCCTGCTTCTCGTTCTGCGGTGTCTCGTAGCTCACGGCCGTAAACGCGCCGAACGCCGCCACATAGGTGAAAAAGCTCTGGTCGCCGAAGCTGCCGACGTCAAACGCCGTCGGCGTGCCGGTCACGATGCGCAGGGCCGCATCCGTCGCGTTTTTCGGCAGGCCGAGCGTCGAGGCCACGTCGTTGGTCGTGCCCATCGGGATGTAGCCCAGCGGGGGCGGGTTCGGCACCTGCATCAGACCCGAGACGACCTCGCTGAGCGTGCCGTCGCCGCCGATGCAGGCCACGGTGTCATACTCCGCCGCGTGCTGCGCCGCAAATAGCGTCGCGTCGCCGCGGCCCTGCGTGAAGTACACCGTCGTCAGGTATCCGCCGCTGTCGAGAATGTTCATCACCTCGCCGAAGCCGGTCTTGTAGCCGCTGCGTCCGGCCATGGGGTTGATGATCAGCATCATACGTTTTTTCATAGTCAGCCTCCTGTCAGGGTAGCAAAAAGGGCATGGCAAACTGCCATGCCCCCGAGATTCTGTGATCAGCCAAGCTCGTTCATTTTCTGAGCCATCGCAGACTTCTTGTGCGCTGCGTTGTTCTTGTGGATCAGACCCTTGCCGGCCGCGCGGTCAACAGCCTGGACAGCAACTTTATAGGTACTGACGGCTGCGTCACGGTTGCCTTCGGCAACAGCCGCATCAAACTTCTTCAGGTTGGTCTTCAGGGCGGATTTCTCAGCCTTGTTTTTCAGATTCTGCAGCTTGGACTTTTCGTCTCTCTTCATTGCGGACTTGATGTTCGGCATTTCTCAATCGCCACCTCCTCCTATAAAATTCAGTCATGGATATGACCGTGCAATGTTCTGCAAGTGTTGATGATATCATCAAACCCTGCAAATTGCAAGCCTTTTTTTCAATTTTCATTATAATTGTATCCATTTGTGGCAACGCTTCCTGTGAGCCACAAGATGTGGCGTCAGAAAGGAGCCTGTTATGCCGAATTTCCCCCGCACCGACCTCGCCGTCGAGGCCGAAGCCATCCACCGCAGCGCCGCCGCAGTGACGGAGCTGCCCGGCGTGCGCGCCGAGGAGACCGAGCGCCGCGGCTTTGCCGTGACCGAGGTACATGTACTCGACGTCGCTGGTGAAAACGCATTATGTAAACCAATTGGTGACTACTACACCCTTGCGCTCGACCCATTGCTGCGGCGCGAGGACGACGCATTTGAAAACGCGGCGCAGACGCTCGCCGAGCTGCTGCGCGGCGTGCTGCCGCTGATGCCGGGCGCGTCCGTACTCGTCGTCGGCCTCGGCAACCGGGCGATCACGCCCGACGCCGTCGGCCCGGACGCGATCGACAGCGTCATGGTCACGCGCCACCTGCGCGAGCAGCTGCCGGAGCATTTCGGACAGTTCCGCCCCGTGGCCGCGCTCGCGGCCGGCGT
>ERZ507026.334-NODE-334-length-23290-cov-4.228664_pt1 | contig 23290 bp, 20 predicted proteins | sample MGYA00512876_ERZ507026 | MGnify/ENA metagenome assembly ERZ507026 | reverse complement strand
AGCAGGGCGCTCCAGTGCGTCAGTTCCCGCAGCGTCGGCAGCAGCGTCCGGCAGGCGCGCGTCGGCTGCACGCCGTTGTGCGAGCGGCACAGCAGCGGGAAGCCCAGCTCCTGCTCAAGCGCCGCCATCATCCGGCTCAGGCCGGAGGGAGTGTAGTCCAGTTTTTCCGCCGCCGCCGAGAGGCTCCCGGCCTCGAGCACGGCCAGCAGTGCGCGGCATTTTTCCGTGTCCATAAGTTGCCTCCGCCCTTGCGGGATTCGCAAGGAACCGTTGAAACATTGTCTCTTTACGCAATGATATAACCGTGGTATCGTTTCGTCAAGACATTTTCGGGAGGAATTACAGATGAAGACCCGGACCCATGACCTGACGGCCGGCAGCATACCGCAGCATATGCTGCGTCTGGCCGCGCCGCTGATCCTCGGCAACATTCTTCAGCAGCTGTACAATGCGGTCGATGCGTTCATTCTCGGCCGCTGTGCGGGCGGGCTGGAGTTTGCGGCCGTCGGCATTGCGGGGTCGGTGATGAATCTGTTTTTGTTCATGATCACCGGCGCATGCACCGGCGTGTCCGTGATCTTTGCGCAGCTGTTTGGCGCAAACGATCTCGAGACGTTCCGGCGTGAGCACTTTCTGTCGCTGGTGTTCGGGCTGCTGTGCACGCTCGCGTGCAGTGCCATCGGCTTTTTGTGCCTGCCGCTGCTGCTGCGCGTCATCCAGACGCCGCAGGAGCTCACGGGTTATGTGACGGCGTATCTCACCGTCATTCTTATCAGTCTGCCGGCGGCGTTTGTCTATAATCTCTACGGTGCGCTGCTGCGCGCCATCGGCCGCGCGACGGCGGCGCTCATGGCGCTGGCGGTTGCCGTGACGGCGAATGTCGGGCTGGATGTGCTGTTCGTCGCGCACTTTGGCTGGGGCATTGCCGGTGCCGCGTGGGCGACGGCGGCCTCGCAGGCCGTTTCGGCCGTGATCTGCATGCTCTACCTGCGCCGGGTCACGCCGCAGCTGCTGTTTGCCCGCAGCGACTGCCGCATGGACGCGCCGCTGCTGCGCCGCACGGCGCGCTACAGCTTTGTCACCGGTTTGCACCAGTCGAGCCTTTACATCGGCAAGCTCCTCGTGCAGGGGGCGGTCAATACCGGCGGCACGGACATGATCTCTGCCTATACGGCCACGACCCGCATCGAGGGCTTTGCCAATTCGTTCGGCGACAGCGGCGCGGCGGCGACATCGGTGCTCGTGGCGCAGAATCTCGGTGCCGGTAAGCCGGAGCGCGTGCAGAAAACATTCCGCAGCAGTCTCGTACTGATGCTGGCGATGGGTCTGCTGTCCGGACTGGTGATGTACCTGACGGCCGGCGCGACGGTCGGCTTCATGCTGGGCGCATACAGCGGCCCGGCCTTTGAAAGCGGCCGGGAATATATGCAGCTCATTTCGCTGTTTTATATTTTCTGCTTTACGGGCAACACGTTTGCCGGATATTTTGATGGGCTCGGCCGCGTGACGATCCCGTTTATCGGCGCGGCGAGCCACATCGCGCTGCGCGTGGTGCTCTCCTGGCTGTGGATCGACAGCATGGGCATGCGCGCCGTCGCGCTGGCGACCGGCATCGGCTGGGTCATGGTCAACCTCCTGTGGGAGATCATCCGCCGCCGCAACGCCCGAAAGGCGCCGGTGGGCGCCGGCACACAAATCTGAGCCGAGACGAAAAATGCCCCGGATGCCAATGCATCCGGGGCATTTTCATGCTTATTCTTCGTTCTGCGCCTGGTAGGCACGCACGTAGGCCACGAGCGTGTCGACGGTCTTCTCGATGCCGAGCTTGCCGCTGTTGACAACGAGGTCATACCCGCGCGCGTCGCCCCACTTCGTGTCGCAGTAGTAGTTGTGGTAGGCTTTGCGGTCGCGGTCGACACGGCGCATTTCCTGCGCCGCCTGATCGGCCGTGAGGGATTTTTCCTCCATGAGCCGCCGGCGCTTCACGTCGGGCTTTCCGGCGATGAACAGGTGCACGGCGTTCGGATTGCTGCGCAGGATGAAGTCCGAGCAGCGGCCGAGCACGACGAACGACTCGCCGCTGTCCGCCAGCTTCTGAATGTAGTCGAACGTCTCGTGTGCGAGCGCATCCTCCGGCGCGTTGAAGTTCTCGCCGATGCGGCGCGACCACAGCAGGTGCACCGGCTTCTCGTCATAGCGCGCGGCGTCCTCGGCGTTAAAGACGCTGTCGAGCAGCAGCTCCTTATCATAAAACGCGATGCCGAGCTGTTTGGCGATCTGTTCGGCGATGTACTTGCCGCCGCTGCCGTGTTCACGGCCGACGGTCACGATGATTTGCTTCATGATGCGTTACCGCCTTTCTCAAAGTAGGATCACAGGTATCTCAGAAACAGGCATCCCAGCGAGACCGCAACGACCAGCAGTGTGGCCGGAACGCAGTATTTGCAGTATTTGCCCCAGCTGATGGGGTGGCCGCTCTTGGCCGACACGGATGTGGCCACGACGTTGGCCGACGCGCCGATGGGCGTGGCGTTGCCGCCGAGGTCGGTGCCGAGCGACAGCGCCCAGGCGAGCACGGACAGATCCATGCCCTGCGTCGCCGCGATGGACTGAATGACCGGCACCATGGTGGCCGCGAACGGGATGTTGTCGATCAGCGCACTGCACACGGCCGAGAGCAGCAGGATGATGACGATGACGACCTTGATGCTGCCGCCGCTGATGGTCGAGATGAACTGCGCGATGAGCTTGAGCACGCCGGTCTGCTCCAGGCCCGCGACGGAGATGAACAGGCCGATGAAAAACAGCAGCGTCTTGTAGTCCACACCGCGGATGACTTCCTTCACCGCAGCGCCGCCGTTGGTAAACACGGTCACCAGCAGCGTCAGGCACGCGACGATGACGCCGATGCACGCGACGGTCAGGCCGGTCTGCGCGTGCGTCACGAGCAGCGCGACCGCGATGAGAAACACGATCACATCCGCGACGAACGCCCTGCGGTTGGCGATGGCGGTCGCCGGAGCGGGGCAGACAGCGTCGGCCGGACGGGCGGCCTCGCTCGCCTTGAGCGGCTTGCGGAAGCACAGCCAGAAGAAGATCAGCACGAACACAAAGCAGATGCCGACGATGACGCCGGTGTTTTCAATGAAGTCCGTGAAGGTATAGCCGAGCGCGGTGCCGATGATGATGTTGGGGGGATCGCCGCACATGGTGGCGGCACCGCCGAGGTTGGCGCAGAAGACCTCTGACAGAATCATCGGAACGGGGTCAAAGTGCAGGATCTGCGCCAGCTCCAGCGTAACGGTCGCGAGAAACAGCACGACCGTGATGCTGTCGATGAACATGGCCAGAAACGCGGACATGGCCATGAAGCACAGCAGCAGCGGCACGACGTGGTAGTGCGCGAGCTTTGCCAGCGACAGGCACAGCCAGCGGAAGAAGCCGGATTTGCCGAGGCCCTCGACCATGATCATCATACCGGTGATGAAGAAGATGGTCGACCAGTTGACGCCGGAGCTTGCGCTCTCCGAGGCGCCGTACCAGAAGTCGGCGCGGAAGATGGCGCCGAGGTTCAGGGCGTTTTTGATCGCGTCCCAGCTGTGCATGCAGATGCCGAACACGACCACGAGCACGAGGGCCGCGCTGCCAAGCGTGACATACTGGCGCTCGAATTTGTCCATGATGATGAGCGCGAACATGCCGACGAAGATGACAGCCGCAAGGATTTGAGCAGTCATGGGAAGAACCTTCTTTCTTGAAATTTGCGGGGGGGTGCCGACGCAGAGGCATCGAAGAAAGAGGGTTGCTTCGCGGTGGTGTCCTTCCCCAACAGGAGAGGAATTCTAGCGCGCCCGGGCGCAAAAGTCAAGGGTTTTTTGCAAATCTGAGCGGGTTCTTATCAGACTTTCAAATGCTTGATATTACAGACATTTATAGGCGATGATCGTCGCGCCGCCCTTGCCCTCATAGCGCTTGATCTGGTACTTGTTCGGGAAGGCGGCCAGCAGCTCCGGCAGCTTGCTGTAGCCGTAGGCGCGCACGTTGAAATCGGGCTTGACGCGCTTGATGTACAGCCCCGAGGAGCTGACGTTGACAAAGCCGTCGGCGTCCTGATATTTCTCGGACGCAATGTGCAGCAGGTTGTGGATCTCGCGGATGTCGGGCTTTTTCGGCTCCGGCTCCGGTTCGGGTTCGGGTTCGGGCGTCGGTTCCGGTTCGGTGGCCGGGGCAGACTCGGCCGCGGACTTCTTCGTGCTGCGTGTGGCCTTTTTCGTCTTGCGGGCGGGCTTTTTGGCCGCGGGCTCCGCGGCGTGCTCGACGGCGGCGGGCTTTTCGTCTGCCTTGGACAGATAGTCGATGAGGATGAAGTCGTCGCACGCGTTTTTGAATGACTCCGGCGTCGTCGTCACGCCGGCGCCGATGATATACAGGCCCGACTCGCGCAGACGGATGGCCAGCGGCGTGAAGTCGCTGTCGCTCGACACGAGCACGAGCGCGTCGTACATATTATTGTGCAGCAGATCCATGGCCCCGATGACCATGGCGATGTCGGTCGTGTTTTTGCCGGCAACGTAGTCAAACTGCTGCTCGGCGCGGATGGCGAGGCGCTTGAGCTCCGGCTCCCAGTTTTTCAGCGAGTCCTTGCGCCAGTTGCCGTAGGCCTTTTTCACGACGATGCGGCCGTAGGTCGATACCTCGTGCAGCACGGCCTCCAGTTTGGACAGCTGCGTGTTGTCCGCGTCGATGAGTACGGCGATTTTCTGGAAATTTTCCATAGATGTTTACTCCTGAACCGTCCCGTGGGCGGTGATTTTTCTCCATTATAGCGTTTTTGCGCGCAAAATGCAACGAAAGCGGGGCGAGGCCCCGCTTTCATTTTCTGCTCATGACCCCTTGCCCACGGTCGCCGGACACTGGCGGCCGTTGGGGTCGATGCTCGTGTCGCCGGGGAGGATCATCTGCGAGATCGGGATGATGGAATACCCGTCGGCGATGAGCGCCTCAATGATGCCGGCCAGCGCCTCCGGCGTGTGCTCGGCCGCGTTGTGGAACAGCACGATGCTGCCCGGCTGCACGCGCGTGAGCACGCGCGAGGTGATCTCGTCGCTGCTCAGTCCCTTCCAGTCGAGGGAATCCACGTCCCACTGGATGACATGCATGCCCAGACCGTTGATGGTGCTCACGACCGTGTCGTTGTACTCCCCGTAGGGGCAGCGAAACAGTGTCGGCCGCGTACCGGTGACGGCTTCGATTTTATCGGCGCAGGTGTTGACCTCCGTCTGGATCTGCTCGGTGCTTAGCTGCGCCATGTGCGGGTGCGTGGACGAGTGGTTCATGACCTCGTTGCCCGCATCCGCGAGCGCCTTGACCGACTCCGGATATTTGTCCACCCATTCGCCCACGACGAAGAACGTCGCGTGGACGTTGTACTTGTTGAGGATGTCGATGAGCATCTGCGTATCCTCGTTGCCCCAGGCTGCGTCGAACGACAGGCTCACGACACGGTCGTCGCGCTGCACGCAGTAGATGGGCAGCACGCGCTTGGCCGCGCTCACGCCCACGATCGCGGGGCTGTTGACCGCCCAGAACATAAGCGCGATGGCCAGCACCATCGCGCACACGCTCAGCAGTTTCCGGTGTTTTCTGACGGCTTGCCGCACTTTGTACATTGCACCACCTCCGGCTTTCTGCCTTCATCCTATGAGGGGGCGCGGCGCGGTATGCGCCATTTGGTTTACATAACTTCTAGCGACGTGCAGAAAAACGCCCGCACATGAAACCATGTGCGGGCGCAAACGCTCAAAACAGGCCGGTGATGCGGCCGTCGTCGTCGATGTCGATGTTTTCGGCGGCCGGGACTTTCGGCAGACCGGGCATCGTGAGCACGCTGCCCGTGAGCGCGACGAGAAAGCCCGCCCCGGCGGACACGGTCACGCTGCGCACGGTCACGGTGAAGCCCTCGGGCGCGCCGAGCAGCGCCGGGTCGTCCGACAGGCTCGCCTGCGTCTTGGCGATGCACACCGGCAGGCCGCCGAAGCCGAGCGCCTCCAGCTCGCGGATCTGTTTGCGCGCGGCGGGCAGGATCTCTGCGTCCGCTCCGCCGTAGACCCGGCGCACGACGGCGTCGATCTTTTCCTCGACCGGCGCGTCGAGCTCATAGGCAAAGCGGAAGTGGTTTTCGCTCTCGCACAGGCGCACGACCTCGCGCGCGAGCGCCTCGCCGCCGCGGCCGCCGTCGGCCCAGACGGTGGACAGCACGACGTTGACGCCCAGCTGCCCGCACAGCTCCGTCAGCAGCGCGATCTCGCGGTCGGTGTCGGTGGGGAAGCGGTTGATGGCCACGACGCACGGCAGACCGAACGTGTCGCGGATGCAGCGCACGTGGTGCAGCAGGTTCGGCACGCCGCGGCGCAGCGCGTTGAGATCCTCTGTGCCGAGCTCGTTCAGCGCCAGACCGCCGTGCATTTTCAGCGCGCGCACCGTCGCCACCACGACGGCGGCGTCCGGCCGCAGCCCGGCGAGCCGGCACTTGATATCCAGGAACTTCTCCGCACCGAGATCGGCGCCGAAGCCGGCCTCCGTCACGGCGTAGTCGCAGCGGTGCATGGCCATGCGCGTGGCAAGCACGCTGTTGCACCCGTGCGCGATGTTGGCAAACGGCCCGCCGTGTACGAACGCCGGCGTGCCCTCGAGCGTCTGCACGAGGTTGGGCTTGAGCGCGTCGCGCAGTAGCGCCGCCATCGCGCCCACGGCCTTGAGATCGCGCGCCGTGACGGGGCGGCCGTCATACGTGTAGCCCACAATGATGCGGCCCAGCCGCGCCTTCAGGTCGGCCATCGACTCGGCCAGGCAGAGCACGGCCATGATCTCGCTGGCGACCGTGATGTCAAATCCGTCCTCGCGCGGCACACCGTTGGTCCTGCCGCCGAGCCCGTCGACGATGCAGCGCAGCTGCCGGTCGTTCATGTCCACGCAGCGCCGCCACGTGATGCGCCGCGGGTCGATGCCGAGGGCGTTGCCCTGCTGGATATGGTTGTCGAGCATGGCGGCGAGCAGGTTGTTCGCCGCGCCGATGGCGTGAAAGTCGCCGGTGAAGTGCAGGTCGATGTCCTCCATCGGCACGATCTGCGCGTAGCCGCCGCCGGTCGCGCCGCCCTTGCGTCCGAATACCGGGCCGAGCGACGGCTCGCGCAGCGCGACGGCCGCGTCCTTCCCGATGCGGCGCAGCGCGTCGGCCAGGCCGATGGTCGTGGTCGTCTTGCCCTCGCCGGCGGGCGTGGGCGTGATGGCCGTGACGAGAACCAACTTTCCCTTTCCGCGCGGCGGCTGCCCGAGCACGGACAGCGCCACCTTCGCCTTATAGCGGCCATACGGCTCTATATCAGCATCGTCGATGCCGACGGTGCGTGCAATGTCACAGATCGGCTGCATCGTGCAGCTCTGGGCGATCTCCAGATCGCTTCGATATTCCATGAAACCCCTCCTTCGGATGCGTGTACCTTTTATCATACCTGACGGTGGCGGGTTTGTAAAGCTTGACGCGGGGTGGATTTTCCGCTATCATGGGCCGGATAATGAGGTGATGACCATGCAGTATCTCTGCGCGCCGATGGAGGGCGTGACCGGTGACCTGTTCCGGCAGGCGCAGCGGCAGACATTCCCCGCGGCGGACAGCTACTATACGCCCTTTCTCTCGCCGACGGCGAACCGCACGTTTTCCCCGCGTGAGCTGCGCGAGATCGAGCCCGCGCACAATGCGGGCATCCATGTCGTGCCACAGCTCATGGGCCACTGTGCCGAGGATTTTCTCTGGATGGCGGGGCGGCTCGCCGACATGGGCTACGACGAGGTGAATTTTAACCTCGGCTGCCCGTCGAACACCGTCACGGCGAAGAAAAAGGGCGCGGGCCTGCTCACGGAGCCGGATCTGCTGCGGCGGTTTTTCGACGCCGTGTTTGCCGCCTGTCCGCTGCCGGTGTCGGTCAAGACGCGGCTCGGCAAGACGACGGCGGAGACATTCCCCGCGCTGCTGGAGCTGTATAACGACTACCCGATCTGCGAGCTGATCGTGCACCCGCGCGTGCAGGCTGACCAGTACCACGGGCACCCGGATCTTGACATGTTCGCCTACGCGCTCGCGCACAGCCGCGCTCCCGTGTGCTACAACGGCGACCTGTTTGACGCCCCGGCCGTGCGCGCGTTTCAGGCGCGGTTCCCGACTGTGGAGCGCGTCATGCTCGGCCGCGGGCTCGCTGCCAATCCCGGCCTCATCGGCCAGCTGCGCACCGGCGCCGTGCCGACGGCGGCACAGTTTCAGGCGTTTCACGACCGGCTTTACGCCGCCACGCGCGCGCGCATCCCCGACCGGCGCGCGCTGCTGTTTCGCATGAAGGAGGCGTGGCGCTATCTCGGCTGCAGCTTTGCGGATGCCGAGCGGCCGCTGCGCCGCATCCGCAAGGCGCAGGATCTCGCAGAGTATGAGAGCGCGGTGCGCCAGCTCTTCGCGTCCTGCCCGGTGCGGGCGGATGCGGGCTATTTTGTCTGATGGCCGAAAAAACACCCCCTCCGCAGGAATACGACCTGCGGAGGGGGTTCCTTTATGTCCCGTGCGCTTCAGGGCATCGGGCAGCCGAGGGGCGTGATGTTGTCCGGCGTGATGTACTTTGTGGGCAGAGTGATCTCCGTTGCACCGTTGAGGTACGACTGCCGCCAGGCTTCGTATTCCCGTCCGTCCACTCTCTGTGCTTTGTCCTCATCGCCGAAGGTAGGGATCTCTTCACCGGAGTAAAGGAAGTAAATGAGGCCGTCCCCGTCCTGATCCAGATCGTCGGGGAAGGGCTCTCCGGAGGCGTAGAACGTGTCCACAAAGCGCTTGTCCCAGCCGTCCACGGCGCCGAAGTGACGGTAGGTGTCGGTCTTGGCGTCGTAGGTGTAGACGTTGTACGGCCAGATGCGGCCGCCCAGGCCCTGATTGTGTGACCAGCTTGCTTCCACGGCGCCGTTGCTGTAAAAGCGCGTGTCAACAAATTCGGACAGCTCTTCATGGAGCTTTCCGTTGTCGTAGCCGTAAATGAGGCACATCTGGCTGGCCATCGCAGCGTGCGCGCTCCACTGAACGATCAGCTCCTCGCGGCCGTCGTGATCTACGTCATAGATGGCAAATGTGTTTTCTCCCGCCTGCTGCGTGCTGCTATAGTCCAGCTTGGAGTTGTCCGGGAGGATGCCGTAGAGGTAAATGTCCCACAGCGCGGCGCCGTATGCCTTGTTTTGCTCTGCCATGTCGGCGGCCGCTGCGCCGTTGGCGTCTGTATCGGCTTTTTTGATGTCCGCCACTTTGTTCGTAGTTTTGTCCTTTGCTTTGTCGGTGTCGGAGTCGGCTTTGCCGCATCCGGCGAGTCCCGCCAGGATGGCAATGCACAGGAGTAGACAGCTCAGTTTTCTCCACATATCGTGTTTTCTCCCTCCCCAAAGATGCTTTTCGTTTTCCGGATCTGATCCATGATTTGAGTGTAACTGGAAAAGAAAGAATTGTCAATCGTTCTATAAAAAGCAGCCCCACAGCGAAACCGAATTTCCGCTGTGGGGCTGCATGATTTCGTATTTGTATAAGTGTTCAGTTCTGGCCGTACCAGTTACCGCCCGGCTGCGGGCCGGGGTTCGGCTGCTGCCAGCCGTTGGGTGCCCGGTCACCCATGCTGCGCGGTAGACTGCGGTAGAACGCGGCGCGCGACACGGTCATATACGGCACGAGCCAGAGATTGCCGATGCCGGCAGTCAGCACGGCCAGCAGTGCCCAGCCGATGAAGCTCAGGTCGAGGCAGAACAGGTCGCCCTTGCGCCCGTCCATGAGCGCCTTGGAGCGCTCGATGGCCTCCGTGGCCTGCATGTTCGGATTTTCGGCCATGATGTACGTCGCCATGGAGTAGCGGTAGGCGGCGACGATGCCGGGGATGACAAACAGCAGCGACCATGCGAGCACCTTAAGCGTGATGAGCAGGTTGAGCACGAAGGCGTTGCCGAAGATGTCAAAGCCGGAAAACAGGTCCTCGAACCGGGCCTGCTCGCCGTCAACGAGCTTCAGGCAGAAGCGGTTGTGGCCGATGGACACGCTGCCGCCGATGACGAACTGCGCCAGCGAGATGATCCCGGAAACGGGGAGAAATACGCGCAGCGCGTGGCGCAGGGCCTCGGGATAATACTGCGTCAGGTCGTCCCCGTTGACCGTGAGGCTGAATGATGGGGTGAAGCCGCTGCTCGTCCCGCCGAGGATGCTTGCCAGCAGCGTCACGCCCACGGCGAGCCACCAGTGGTTTTTCAGCGCGCGGCGTGCCATGCTGCGGTAGTCGGATGCGGAGTACATAGGCGTTCTCCTTTCTGTCCGCCCTTACCAGGGCATGCGTTTCTGCCCGTGCACGAGGTAGGCGTGCTCGGCCAGCTCCGCGAGCGGGCTGTCGCTGCGGGAGTCGGAGTAAAACTCCGCGATCTCTACGTCGGGGTAGGTCTCGTGCAGACGGCGGACCTTTTCCGCGCCGTGGCAGTTTTCCCCGTCGGTCTTTCCGGTGTGCTTATCCACGCGCGAGGCCAGCAGCCGCACGCCCAGCTTCTGCGCCGGGATGCGCACGAGAAACTCCGGCGATGCGGAGATGATGATGTCGTCCGGGCGCTGCTGTGCGAGGTACCACGGGTTCACGCGGTCGAAATTTTTCGCCCAGAACGCCTCCAGCTCCGCGTCCACATCGGGTATGCGGCGCAGAAAGCCGTACATCCGCTCCTTGAAGGCGGTCTTGCTCACCTTGCCGAGCAGGTAGACCGGCAGCAGGGCGAGCGCGCGCAGCAGCGGCCAAATTATGCCGGGGTGCCGCCGCAGGCACCAGCGCACGAACGCCACCGTGCTGTCCACGGGGAAGATGGTCTTGTCCCAGTCGTAAACGTTGACTTTTTCCATAGGGCTCCTCTCAGTACAGGGTGCCGGCCAGCTGCATGTACGCGGCGGCGAAGGCCTCCCGGATGAAGTAATTGATGCGCATGGACGGCAGGGTGGTCTCGGCGGCGATGCCGACGGGCTCCGCCCCCAGCGCCCGCGCCATGCGTTTGGCGCGGTAGAGGTGGTATTCGCTCGTCACGATGCCGACACCGTCCGCCGGGTCGTACCCCCGCGCGCGGAGGATGGCGAACGAATTTTCCAGGTTCTCGCGCGTGGTGCGCGACTGATCCTCCTGCACGATGCGCGCGCTGTCGATGCCGTGCGCCGTCAGATAGTCGGCCATGGCCTCGGCCTCCGTGATGTCCTCACCCTCACCCTGACCGCCGGAGACGACGGCCAGCGCGTCCGGGTTCGCGCCCAGATAGTCCAGCGCAGCGTCGAGCCGGTTGCACATCGACAGCGACGGTGTGCTGCCGTTGACGCCCGCGCCGAGCACGATGATCGCGTTCGGGTGCGCGCCCGTGTCCGTGCGCGCGTCGCGCACGACGGGGATCTCAAAGACCGCGAACACGATCAGCCCCGCGCACACGAGCACGCTCAGCACAGTGCGCCCCACGCGGTGCAGCCGCGCCCACAGAAGCACCAGCACGGCGATGCCCCAGAGTGTGTAGCCCAGAAAGTCGTGCCCCGGCATCGCAAAGCGCAGCACGCAGCCCGCGATGACGAACACGATGGCGAGGAACCAGGATGCTTTGTGTTTCATTCGCACAGCGCCTCCCACGCCTCGTAGAGCGCCTCGAGCTGCGCATTGAGCGCCTGCTTCTGCGCGTCGAGCTCCATGAGCTTCTGATAGTCCGTTGCGTTGGCCTCGCTCTCGGCGTCGAGCGCCGCGAGCTGCCCCTCCAGCTTTTCGATCTCGCGCTCCGTGCGCTCGCGTTGGCGCGTGGTGTTCGGGGCGCGTTTCGGCTTCGGCTTCGGCTCCTTTTTGCGCTCGACGGCCTTGGCCGTCTGCTGCAGGGCGGTCTGGCGCGCGCGGTATTCACGGAATTGCTCATAAGTCCCGCGGTAGTCCGTGATCGTGCCGTTTTCGAGCAGCCAGATGCGGGTGGCAAATTTCTCGATGAAGTACCGGTCGTGCGACACGAACAGCAGCGCCTGCGTATAGTCGCTCAGTGCGTCCTCGATCCACTCGCGGCTGGCGATGTCGAGATGGTTCGTCGGCTCGTCGAGGATGAGGAAATTGATTTCCCGGCGCATGAGCATGCACAGCCGCAGCCGGGACAGCTCGCCGCCCGAGAGCGCCGACACGGGCTTGAGCACATCCTCGCCGCAAAAGCCGTAGGCGCCGAGCTGGTCGCGCGCCTCCTGCGGCGTGCACTTGCACTCGTAGAGCATCGTGTCGAGCATGGAGCGCTCCGGCACGGCAAAGCGGACGATCTGCGGCAGGTATGCCGTGCGCACGGACGGCCCGCGCTGCACCCAGCCGATATCCGGCGTCTCTTCGTTCATGACGAGCCGCAGAAACGTCGTCTTGCCGGCGCCGTTGTCGCCGATGAGGGCGATGCGCTCGCCGCCGGTCACGGTCAGGTCGAGGTCGTGAAAGAGCGTCCGCTCGCCGTAGTGCTTGCTCAGACCCGACATGGTCAGCACGTCGTCGCCGCGAAATTCCTGCGCCGTGAAGTGCACGTTGAGCTTGCGCGCCTCGGTCGGCCGCTCGGTCGTTTCGAGCTTTTCCATGCGCTTTTCGATGGAAAACGCGCGCTTGTGCAGCTTGTCGTTGCCCATGAAGGCCCAGAGGTGCAGCTTTGCCGCCGCCTCCGTGAGCTGCTGGAGCTTGGCCTGATCCTTTTCGTATTTTTTGAGCTGCTCGTCAAAGCGGCGCTGCCGCTCAACGACGTAAAAGCTGTAGTTTCCGCTGTAAAACTCCGCCTGCCCGGACGTGAAGTCGATCGAGCGCTGCACGACGCGGTCGAGGAAATACCGGTCGTGGCTGATGACGAGCACCGTGCCGCGAAAATGCAGCAGATATGCCTCCAGCCACTCGGTCGCGCGCAGGTCGAGGTGGTTCGTCGGCTCGTCGAGCAGGAGAATGTCCGTGTCCTCGAGGATGAGCCGCGCGAGGTTCACGCGCGTTTTCTCCCCGCCGGAGAGACTGTCGAACGGCTGCGCGCGCATCGCGGCCGGGATGTCCAGACCGTTGGCCACGCGGTTGCGCTCGTGCTCCATGTCGTACCCGCCGAGGCGGCGGAAGTTTTCCGACAGCCGGTCGTACTCCGAGAGCAGGGCGGGGGAGTCGTCCGTCGCCATGCGCGCGGTGAGCTCGTTCATGCGCGCCTCCATGTCGTAGAGCCGCCGGTGCGCCTCGCGCAGCACGTCCTCCGTCGTCCAGCCGTCGGGGTAGACCGGGATCTGCGAGATCAGCCCCAGCCGCCGCCCGGAGGCGATGGACACGGTGCCGGCGTCCGGCTGCAGCTCGCCCGAGAGGATGCGGAAAAACGTTGTCTTGCCGCAGCCGTTGCGCCCGAGGATGCCCACGCGTTCACCGGCGTTGACGTCGAATGTGATACCTTTTAATATATCGTTGCCCTGCTCAAAGCCCTTGACGAGCCCGCGGACGGATAGATCGATCATGTGTGACTCCTAAATTACTTGTTCACGGCCGCCTGCAGCACGGTGTTGGCCACGGCGCCCGCATTCGTCAGACCGCCGCCGGCGTTTTCCACCAGCACGACGAAGGCGTACGGGTGCGCATCGTCGAGCAGGAAGCCCGTGAACCAGGCGTGCGACGTGCCGTCGCCCACCTCGGCGGTGCCGGTCTTGGCGCAGAGATTCAGGCCCGGGAAGCGGTTCGTGCCGTAGTGGGCCGAGACGTTGTAGTTCATCATGTCGCGCAGCTTGTTGGCGGTCGCGGTGCTCAGCAGGCTCGTGGTCGAGCCGCTGGGTGTGTCGAGCAGCAGCGATGGTTCCACGACGCTGCCGCCGTTGGCGATGGCCGAGACGTAGCGCAGCATGGAGTACGGGCAGATGAGGTCCTCGTACTGGCCGATGCCCGACCAGGCGAGGTTTGCGCTGCCGGACGCGCCCTTCGTGAAGCTGCCGGCGAGCGTCGGGATGCCGCTCAGCGACTGGGAATCAAGGAAGCCGAGCTTCTTGGCGTAGCTCTCGATGGTGTCGGCTCCGAGCTCGAGCGAGATCTGCGCGAACGCGCAGTTGCAGGAGTTGGCCAGCGCGTCCTCAAACGTCTGGCTGCCGTGCACGCCCGTGCACTTGACGCTCACGCCGTTGACGTCCAGACTGCCCGCGCAGGAGAAGCGGCGGCTGTCGATGTCCTTGATGTTCTCGATCGCGGCGGCGGAGGTGATGAGCTTGAAGATGGAGCCCGGCGTGAACGAGCCGTTGATGCAGCGGTTGATGTACGCGCCGTCCGGCACGTCGCCGTCACTGTTGGGGTCGATGCTCGGGCCGGAGACCATGCACAGGATCTCGCCGGTCTTGTAGTTGCTCACGAGCACGGCGCCCTTGCGCCCGGCGAGCGCCTCATAGGCGGTCACGCACAGGCTCGAATCGAGCGTGAGCGCGACGGTGTGCCCATCGGTCGCGTAGGTGCCGGTGATGGGGTTGTAGCCCGAGAGCTGCTTGGAAAATGCCTTGAGCGCGCCGGTGCCGACGTTGCCGGTGTAGTCGCCGACGGCCTGATAGCAGGCCGTGCGCACGGCGGCGTCGTCGGCGTAGCTGCGCGAGCCGCCGTTGGCCGTCGCGAGCACGACGCCGCTGCGGTCGGTGAGCGTGCCGGTGCTGAGCACACCGCTGGTGTAGACGCTGCTGTTGGCGGCGAAGGTCGCCCACTCGGCACCGTGTTCGATGTAGCGCACGATGTACACGCCGATGCCGCCGAGCACCAGCACGGCGACGAGCAGCGCGCTCATGGCGCGGCGTTTGACTTTGTTCATGCCTGCGCCTCCTTGTTTTTACGCGATGGCAGCCGCACCACGAAGCTCGCGCCGCGCCGGGTGTCGGCCGCCTTGATGTAGGCCAGCAGCATCCAGCACGAGAGCATGCTCGACCCGCCCTTGGACACGAACGGGAACGTCACGCCCGTGAACGGCAGGATGTCGAGCACGCCGAACACGTTGAGCGACATCTGCACGAGCATGAGCGTCACGGTGGCGCAGCCGGCGATGACGTAGTACGACGAGCGGCCCTGAGCCGCGTTTTTGACGGTGAAGATTGCGAGGGCGATGATGGCCAGCATCGCGCACAGCGCCACGATCAGGCCGAGCTCCTCACACAGCATGCCGAACACCATGTCGGTGTTGGCGGCAAAAATGTTTTTCAGCCAGCCGCAGCCCGCGCCCTGGCCGAACAGGCCGCCGGAGGCCGCCGCGCTCAGCGCGCGCGTCTGCTGGTAGCCCGCGCCGGAGACGTCCTCCCACACGTGGCCCCAGGTGGCGAAGCGCTGCGCCACGTGCGGCTTGATGCTCAGCACCAGCGTGCCCGCCATGGCGGCGGACGTCACGGCCAGCAGCACGGTTGCGATGCTGCCCGAGCGCATGAAGGCGATGACGAGGAAGGTCGCAAAGAAGATGAGCGCGGAGCCGAAGTCGCCCATCAGGGCGAGCCCGCCCACGCAGATGGCGGAAAAGGCGATGAAGAGCAGGATGCTCTTGCTGCGGAACATGCGGTTGAGCGACGTCGCGCCGACGTAGATGAACGCGACCTTGATCAGCTCCGACGGCTGCAGGGAAAAGCCCGCGATCGTCAGCCAGTTTTTCGCGCCGAACACCTCGCGCGCGGCGAACAGATTCAGCGCCAGCAGCGCCAGCGAGATGATGGCCGCCGGCCAGCGCAGCGCCTTGACATGGCTCAGGTCGCGCAGCCACCAGCCGAGCAGGAAAAACAGCGCGATGCCCACGATGATGAGGATGATCTCCTTGGTCAGATCGTCCGGCGTGCTCGTCGCGCAGATCTCGAGCCCGAGCGTGCAGAGGAAAAACGCGATCGTCTCGACCTCGAAGCCCGAGCGGTCCATCGTGCGCATGAGCACGTAGCAGAACCACTGTGTGAGCGCGAGCGCGGCAAACGACATCAGAATGCCCAGCAGATGTGCGCTGTCGGCCGAGGACACGAACTCCAGCGCCAGCAGCAGCTGAAACACCGTCAGGAAAAACAGCGTGCCGCCGGCGGAGACCTTCCGCCCCGCGATCGTGCGGCGCTGCTCCTGCACGGCGCGGCGCTCCTCGCTCATGTCGGCGAATTTGAGCATATGCGTCGAGCAGCGGAGAATGTCGCCGCTGAACACCTGCGTCGGCTCCGTGATCTGTTCGCCGTTGAGGTACACGCCGCCGCTGCGGCTCAGATCGCTGACGGTCCACTCGCCGGCGTCGTTGCGCATGAGCACGGCGTGGACGTTGGCCACGTCGGCATAGGGCAGCGTGATGTCCGCGCTGCGGGCGCGGCCGATCAGGCACTCCCAGTGCAGCAGGGGATAGACCTTGCCGTCCGGCGTGACGAGATGGCCCCACGTCTCCGGCTCGGCACGGCCGTAGAACATGGATGCGATGCAGCGGATGAGCACGATGAGCGCGATGACCGGCAGAATGAAGTGCGCGGCCTGCGCGGCATAGGCAGTTACGGCAGACACGGCGTCCGCCTCCTTTCCAAGGCTCCCGCGCGGGGAGCGGTACATTTATAATAAAGCGATAAAAATCAAGCCATTATACCACGGCAAAAATCCATTGACAACCACTGCCGGGCATCCTAAAATGAACGTATGATGAAACAGACGAAATTTTGGGTCCTTTTGTTCGCCGCGCTCGCGATTTTGGGCGGCGGCGCATTTTTGCTGCTGCGCGGCCACGGGCAGACGGGGCAGACGGCCGTCATCCGGGTCGACGGCGAAGTGTATCAGCGCATCGACCTGCGCGCCGTGACCATACCATATGATATAGAGGTGCAGACCGACTGGGGCATGAACACCGTGCACGTCGAGCCTGACGGCGTGTCTGTCACATATGCCGACTGCCCGGATCTCCTGTGCGTCCAGCAGGGGAAGATCACCACGTCCGCCATCCCGATCGCCTGCGTGCCGCACCACCTGACGGTGCAGATCGAGGGGACACCATGAAGGGGACGAAGCGTCTGGCCGTCCTGGCCATGTTCACCGCCATCGCGCTGACGATCTTCGTTGCCGAGGCGCAGATCCCGCCCATTGTGCCGATCCCGGGCGTGAAGCTCGGCCTTGCCAATATCGTCACGCTCATCGCCATGGCCCTGCTCGGCCGGCGGCAGGCGGGGGAGATCCTGCTCGTGCGTATCGTGCTCGGCAGCATGTTTACCGGCGGCGTGTCGGCGATGCTCTTCAGCATCGCGGGCGGCGTGTTTGCCTATCTTATCATGTGCCTGACCATCCGCCGCTTTCCGGAGCGGCTGCTCTGGGTCGTGAGCGTGCTGGCTGCCTTCGGGCACAACGCCGGGCAGCTGCTGGTCGCCGTCTGGGTCACGGGCACGCCGTCCATTCTGGTGTATGCGCCCGCGCTCGTTGCGGCGAGCGTCATCACCGGGGCGTTCACCGGCGCGGCTGCCATGTATCTCGTGCGCGCGCTGCGCAAAACCGGACATTTTCCGCAGACATGAGCCAGTCCTGTCATTTTTCTGTAACATTTTAGTGGCCTGTATTTTTAAAATATTCGATATGTTAGAAGCCGCAGTTTTTGGAAAGCTGCGGCTTTGCTGTGCAAATACGACAAAATGCGCAGAGAATATATAGTAATATACATCAAAAATGCATGCGAAAAAATTTCAGAAATGTTAAATCTATTTTAAGTATTGACTTCCTGGAGACGGCGCGCTATAATGCATCCGCGATTGAAAGATGGGAAGATTTAGGCTGGTATCAGCCGGTTACACAAATCCTTTTTTCTTCCCGCGCCGGGGTGTCCCGGCGAAGCTTTCCGGACGATTTTTGATGCTTATGAATGCTTTTGATAAATCTGTCCAATCGAATACGGAGCAGACGGGGCGCGGCCATGGGTTCGCGCGGTTGTTCGACCGTGTGTGTGCGTTCCTCGATGAGCGTGTCGGCGGCGTGTCTGCGCTCGTCGCCGCCTGTCAGAGCGTGGCTGACCGCTTCTGGCACAGCAAGCTGTACTTTCCGGTCTGCTTTCTGATGCTTGCAGTGTTCATGGCGGCCGGCTTCCCCGTTGTGGGCGGCGTGCTGGTCATGTCCACGCTGATTTTCCTGCTGCTGTTCTGTGACGACCTGCTGAGCGTCCTGTTCCCGGTTGTGCTGCTGGCCATGGTGGGCACGGAGTTTTATGACGAGCTCTACAGCCTGCTGCGCTTCTGGTGGATCGGCCTGCTGGCCGCGGCGGCGCTGCTCGTGCACATCGGGGCCTACGCCCGTGCACCGCGCAACGGCGGCTGCCTGCACGGCATGGTGGCCGTGTCGGTCGCGACGCTGCTTGGCGGCCTCGGCTTCATCTCCCGCGAGGAGTACTTCTCGCCCACGGCGCTGTACTATTCCCTCGGTCTCGGTGTGGTGATGCTGCTGGTCTATGTGCTGTGCCGCAGCGAGGCGGACCGCGCGCGCGACTATGACGTCGCCGAGCGCATGCTGCAGATCCTCTATGCCGGCGGCCTGTTCACGGGCTTTGTGGTGGCGCTGTTTTATGTGCGCAACCTTCAGGAGTTCCTGCAGAACTTTGCCACGATCTATTTTGAGTACCGCAACTTCAGCGCCACGATGCTGCTCATCGCGCTGCCTGCCGCGGCGTACTTTGTCGCGCATGACCGGCGGCACTTCCTGTCGATCGCGTTTTTGTACTTCATGCTGCTCATGACCGGCTCGCGCAGCGGCCTGATCTTCGGCACGACGATGCTGCTGCTGTGCCTGGCTTATGTGTACTACTGCAATCCCGAGCGCCGCGCGGTCTACCGCCGCGTCGGACTCATCGGCCTGATCCCGGCGGTCGCGCTGCTGATCGCGCTCGTGCCGCGGCTGTTTGCCTCGCGCATGGTCGACGGTGCGCTCATCTCCCCGGATGACAGCCGGTACACGTTTTTCGTTCAGGGTCTGCTGGATTTCGTGAAGAATCCGCTCTTCGGCTGCGGTCTCGGTTCGATGCACAATGCGCCGATCTTCCTCGGCGTGGAGGGCAGCATCGTCTGGTACCACAACCTCATCGCGCAGATCCTCGGCAGTATGGGGCTTGTCGGCGCGGTCGGCTATGGCTGGCTGTTTTATGACCGCGTGCGCCTGCTCTGGCGCAAGCGCAGCCGCACGACGCTGGCGTTCGCGCTGTCCTACTTTGCCATGCTGCTCATTTCCATGACGAACCCGGGCATGTTCTGCCCGATGCCGAACGCGCTGCTCATGGTGGCCATGTTTGTGGTCGTGGAGCGGCAGCCTGATACCGCTGCGGTGCCGGTCAAGGTCGGCTCTGTGCGCACCCCGGAAAGGAGACTGTTCTGATGAAACGTTTTCAGCTTCTTACAACCGCAATTTTTCTGTTCTGCACGCTGTTGATCGCCGGCTGCACCGGCCGCGGCGTCGAGGCGCAGGCGACCGCCGCCCCGGAGGCGACGCCGACGGCCACTGCAGATATTATGTCCGGCATCCAGACTGGCGACAGCGCCGTCAACAAGATCCTGGCCGGCACGTGGGCCTTTGAGCGCACGGACGCCGACAAGAAGGCGGACGACAGCAGCGTCAGCCAGATCCTGCCCGGCGCGGATACTGGCGCCAAAGAGGCCGCGGACGTCAAGGATCCCGGCACGATCCGCGAGCTGACGTTCCGTACCAACGGCACGGGTGCTTATACGGACGCCAATGGTACGCCGCTGGCTTTTGAGTTTGCGCTCAACGGCGACAATCTGACGCTGGCGCTCGACAACGGCACGGTGCAGATGTTCCGCTGCACGCTCGAAAACGGGCTCATGTACCTCACGCCCATGAGCAACAACGGCGCGTATCAGGCCTTCACCGATGTGTTCCGCCAGACGGAGAGCACTTCCGGCGAGGCGGCCAACTGAATCATCCCGGATCATCCTGGCCGGACGCTGTCTGCGTCCGGCCGTTTTGTGTTTTCGCGAGATTTCAGAAAATTTTCAGGATTTCCGGCCCAAAAACCGTGTATAATCAAAAGCATTCCCCTGGGAAAGGAGACCCGACATGTCCCGAAAGACAAGAAAACGCGGCCGCCGGCGGCTGCTGGTCATTGTGGTGCTGCTGGCGCTGATCGTGTTCGGCGTGTTCGCGCGCGGCCTGCTCACGAGCGGCAAGACCACGACCGAGCGCGCGCAGCGCGAGCTGGACACCTATGCCGAGAAAAACGACGTCTCGCTTGACGCTTATCCGGATGCGCTCGTGCAGCTCTATGCCCGCAATCCGGACGCGCGCGATTTCGTGCGCGACTACCCGAAGAAGAAGGACCTGACCCCGACGATCGACCTCAGCGGTCTTGCGGGTTCGGAGACCGTGCCGCTGCTGCTGCAGTGGGACGAGCGCTGGGGCTACCGCGCATATAACGAGAGCATCATCGGCCTTGCCGGCTGCGGGCCGACGTGCCTGTCCATGGCCACGATCTACCTCACCGGCGACACGACGAAGGACCCGCTCTGGATGTGCCAGTTTGCCGAGCAGCACCAGTTCAACGTGCCCGGCAGCGGCAGCAAGTGGGCGCTCATCTCCGAGGGCGGGCGGATGCTCGGCCTGGACGTGACGCAGATCCCGCTGGACAAGGACCGCATCTACCGCAATCTCGACGTCGGCAATCCGATCATCGTGGTCGTCGGCCCCGGCGACTTCACGACCGACGGGCACTTCCTCGTCCTGACCGGGCACGACGGCGACAAGATCACGCTCAACGACCCGAACAGCCTCACAAACTCAGGCAAGAGCTGGGACTATGACACCCTTGCCGGGCAGATCCAGAGTCTCTGGGTGCTGCGCCGCGCGGGCTGATAAAAAACAGCGCCATCCAATCGGACGGCGCTGTTTTTGCGCGTTTCCGGGGTTGCGGTGCGCGGGCAGATGGGCGTATAATAGCGGCATCTGAGATTTTTGCGAAAAGAGGTTACAGGATGGAATACCGTCTGGAGCATGATACGATGGGTGAGGTGCGTGTGCCTGCCGACCGTTACTGGGGCGCGCAGACGCAGCGCAGCTTTGAAAATTTCCGCATCGGCACCGAGAAGATCCCGCCGGAGGTCATCCGCGCGTTCGCGGTCGTGAAGCTCGCGGCGGCGCGCGCCAATGCGCAGCTCGGCGTGCTTGATGCCCGCCGCGCCGGCGCCATCGAGACCGCCTGCCACGAGATCCTTGATGGCTCGCTCGACGGCAACTTCCCGCTTGCCGTCTGGCAGACTGGCAGCGGCACGCAGACGAATATGAATGTCAACGAGGTCATTGCCCACCGCGCCAATGAGCTGCTGGGCGAGACGCTCGTGCACCCGAACGACCACGTCAACTGCTCGCAGAGCTCGAACGACACGTTCCCGACGGCCATGCACGTGGCCGCGCGCGTCGCGCTCGAGGAGCAGGTCCTGCCGGCCATCGGCCGCCTGACGGCAACACTTGACCGCCTGAGCGCGGAGTACCGCGATGTGGTCAAGATCGGCCGCACGCATCTGCAGGACGCCGTGCCGCTCACGCTCGGGCAGGAGATCAGCGGCTGGAGCGCCATGCTCGGCCACGACCGCGATATGATCGTGCAGGCCTGCCGCGCGCTGAGCGAGCTCGCCCTCGGCGGCACGGCCGTCGGCACCGGGCTCAATGCCCCGGCGGCGTTCGGCGACCTGGCGGCAGAGGAGATCTCCGAGCTGCTGGGCTACGCCTTCCTGTCGGCGCCGAACAAGTTCCACGCGCTCACGAGCAAGGACCAGATGGTGTTCGCCCACGGCGCGCTCAAGGCGCTGGCGGCCGACCTCATGAAGATCGCAAACGACGTGCGCTGGCTCGCTTCCGGCCCGCGCTGCGGCATCGGCGAGCTTATCATCCCGGCCAACGAGCCCGGCTCTTCCATCATGCCCGGCAAGGTCAATCCCACGCAGTGCGAGGCCGTCACGATGGTGGCCGTGCAGGTCATGGGCAACGATACGGCTATCGGCATCGCGGCGTCGCAGGGCAACTTCCAGCTCAATGTGTTCCTGCCGGTGACGATCTATAACTTCCTGCAGTCGGCGCGTCTGCTTGCCGACGCCATGGATTCGTTCGAGGCCAACTGCGTGCGCGGCATCCGGCCGAATTACGACGTCATTCAGGCGCATCTGGACGCATCGCTCATGCTCGTCACGGCACTCAACCCGCACATCGGCTATGAAAACGCGGCAAAGATCGCAAAGCACGCCCATGCCACCGGCCAGACGCTCAAGGCCGCGGCGGTGGAGCTCGGCCTGCTCACGGCCGAGGAGTTTGACGCCTGGGTGCGGCCCGAGGATATGGTGCACCCGAAACAGGAGGAGGCCTGACCATGGATTACGCAAAGGAATCGCTCCGGCTGCACGAGCAGTGGGGCGGCAAGATCGAAGTCAACACCCGCGTGCCGGTCTCGACAAAGGACGACCTGTCACTCGCGTATACGCCCGGCGTGGCCCAGCCATGTCTGGAGATCCAGCGCGACCCCGATAAGAGCTACACGCTCACGCGCCGGCACAATCTCTGCGCTGTCATCACGGACGGCTCGGCCGTGCTCGGCCTCGGCGACATCGGGCCCGAGGCGGGCATGCCCGTCATGGAGGGCAAGTGCGCCCTCTTCAAGACATTCGCCAACGTGGACGCCTTCCCCCTGTGCATCCGCTCCAACGACGTGGATGAGATCGTGCGCACCGTGCAGCTGCTCGCCGGCAGCTTTGGCGGCGTGAACCTCGAGGACATCTCCGCGCCGCGCTGCTTCGAGATCGAGCGTCGCCTCAAGGAGACCTGCGACATCCCCGTTTTCCACGACGACCAGCATGGTACCGCGGTCGTGACCTGCGCAGCGCTGATCAACGCGTGCCGCCTCACCGGCCGTGACCTCGGCGACGTCAAGGTGGTCTTCTCGGGCGCCGGCGCCGCGGGCATCTCCATCGCTCGTCTCATGAAGCGCATGGGCGTGAAGGACATCATCATCTGCGACCACACGGGTGCCATCTACGAGGGCCGCGACGGCCTGAACCCGGTGAAGCAGGAGGTCGCCACCTGGACCAACACCGAGAAGGTCCAGGGTTCGCTCGCCGACGCACTTAAGGGCGCGGACGTCTTTGTGGGCGTCTCCAAGCCCAACTTGGTCTCGCAGGACATGGTACGCTCGATGGCCAAGGACCCCATCATCTTTGCCTGCGCGAACCCCGTGCCCGAGATCATGCCCGACGAGGCGCTGGCCGCCGGCG